>JAEEGI010014306.1_pt1 | contig 16705 bp, 16 predicted proteins | sample 8958751 | NCBI WGS metagenome assembly JAEEGI01 (sample SAMN16246545, study PRJNA631951) | gut metagenome | biome: gut microbiome; feature: rumen; material: KS-attached | host: Bos | place: Iran: Karaj | collected 2018-10
CGGGCGTCCTTACCGGCGCCTGTTCCCTTGTATTTGCTTTCCGTCGTGTTGAAGCGGTAGCGGATGGAGAACACGAGGCGCTGCGTGTCCATCAGGACGCTCTGCGTGATGCTGTAGTGCCCGAGGTTGGTGAAAACGTGGTTGTGGCCTGAGTAGGTAAGGTCGCGGCCTTCCAGACGAAGCACCAGGGAACCGTCCTTCAGCAAGGTTTTCTGCACCGCCGCCGTCAGATTGAAGTAGTGGTTGGTCAGCGTCATGTTCTGCTGCTGGCCCGGGCTGTGATATTCCCCGCCCAGTTCCAGCTGCCAGCCCTTATTAAGGGTGAGTGTGTTGTTCAGCTGGGCAATCCAGACGGGCGCATCGTTGAAGTGGAGGTCTCCCACCTGGAGCCAGGTCTTCAGGAGTCCGGTGACCGCGGTAATGTTCCACGGGCCGATGGTGGGCGTGGCCACCAGGTAGGCGGTCAGGGAACGGAGCGGATTCTCCCCGTTGACCGGCTTGAGCAGGATGACGCCTTCGTCATTGTACAGGTTCGCCCAGGTAATGATCGGGTCCTTCGTGCGGTCGTAGCTGACGGATAGGGAGAGGAAGTTCCAGAGCGCCGTGGCGGACAGGGACTGGATGGCCTGCGGCTGGATGGCCGGATTGCCGCCCTGCAGGGTATACCGGTTGTTATAGCGGATGGCGGTGGAGAGCATGTTGAAGCTGGGCCTTGCCGTGCGGGCGCTGTAGCTGAGCATCGTCTGGACCGGGCCGAAGACGCCCGCGAAGGAGACAGACGGGAACAGGTTATCGTATTTCCGCGAGAAACTGCCATCGCCCATCAGGTCCTCATAGGCATAGTTCACGTGCTCGTAGCGGAGTCCGGCGTTCAACTGGCCGATCTGGCCCACCACGAAGCCGTAGTTCACGAACGCGGCGGCGTTGTCTTCCTTCACGCGGGCGGAGGTCGACGGGATTTCGGCCCCGGTCAGGCGGTAATTGTCGCGGTTGCGGGAGAAAGTCTCTTCCGTGCCCACCTGTAACTGGCCCATCCAAACGGGGTAGGAAAGCACCAGCTTGGCGGCGTAGAGCTTGCTGTCGGAGCCGGACTCCGTGGACACGGTCGCATCCTGGATGTTGCTGTCCTCCCGGATGTTGGAGATCTTGTTGTCGGAAATCTGGAAATAGTCCAGGTTCAGGTCGATGCCCATTTTTCCCACGAGGCCGTTGTAGTAGACGTTCGTACCCAGCGACTGGGGCGCTCTTGGTCCGTTCTGTCCCCGGTTGACGGTTTTCAGGTGGTCCATCAGTTCGCTGCCCCGGAAAACGTCCCCTTCCATCAGCTCATAGTCGTTGTAATCCAGGCTGCGTCCCCATTCTGCCTTGAAGCCGGCGGAGTGATTGTCGGCGATCTGCCAGTTGACGCCCCCGTTGGCGGTCAGCGATTGGTTGCTGAAGTCGCCGGTCAGGGTCTCGACCTGCCGGATGACCGGATTCAGATTTGTTTCCTGTACGAGGTCGCTGTTCTGGCGCTGGTTGAACTGGTTGTATTTCACCCCGCCGAAAAGGTCTACGCCGCCGGTACGGTAATTGACATTGACTGCGGCGTCCGGGTCGTTGAATTTCTTCACCCGGAGCGACTGCTCGTCGGTCAGGTTCACATTGAATCCGAAGCCCTCGCCCTTCCGTTTGACGGTACGGATGCGTACGACAGCGCGTACGGTCGCATCATATTGCGCACCCGGATTGTTGATGACCTCGACGCTCTGGATCTCATGGCTGAGGATGCGGTCCAGTTCGGTGGGGTCGGTGAGTTTCCGGCCATTGACATAGATCTGAGGGGCGCCCTTGCCGATGACTTCCAGTCCGTCCTGGCCCTTGATGAGGCCCGGGACTTTGCTCAGGACATCGTTCGCCGTACCTGCGTTTTCCAGGACGGAGCCGTGAACGGAGGTTGCCAGGCCTTCGCCGGTGAGCTTGGTCTTGGGCATCACAGCCTGCACGACGGCCTCGCCGAGCAGCTGGGTGTCTTCCTCCAGGCGGACAGGGGAGAGTTCCTGCCGGGGCTGGTTCAGCGTGACGGTCTGGACCGCATCGCGGTAGCCTACGAGTGAAACCGTGAGGGAATAGGTTCCTTGCGCGGCCTTGAGTTCAAACCGGCCGTCGGCGTCGGCGGAGGTGCCGCAGACAACGGCTCCGTCCGGGTTGGTAAGGTATACGGTTGCGAATCCGAGTGGAGTACCGGTGGCATCGACCACCGCGCCGGTGAGCTCCGTCACGGCCTGACGGGCGGCGAATGCGTTGATAGTCAAGCAGATTGCGCAAACGAGAAAGGTGATAATCCGTTTCATGGTCTTGTGTATTAGTAAAATAGTACACTGCAAAGGTAGTGATATTTTGCAAACCGCCAAAACTTTTTTGCGTTTTTTTTGAAATATCGGTTCCACCAGGAATGGCAAAGCATGGGAGGCGTTGAATGGAAGTCCTTCTCAGTTAGTGCCTTACATAATAATGCCTGGTCAAAACAGACCAGGCATTATTATGTAACTGGCTAATAGTCATGGAGTTGCATTCGACGGGCGCTAGGGCCGTCTCTCCGGCTTAATCCTGCGTTGCCTTGGCGATGAGGTCCTCCAACTGGTCGCGGGGCATGGTCCCGTCGATGCAGATGAAGCTTGTTTCGGAGGCTTGCCGGGCCAGCATCACGAGGCTGTTGACGATCTGGTCGTTTCCTACGGTGTACAGCCGCATGACTTCGCCGCTGTCCTTGGCTTCCATCAGGAGTTCGTACTGGCCTTTCTGGATGAAGCGCTTCACGTCTTCGGCCAGGTCGGCCGCGATGTCTTCCTGCGTGATGTTCAGGATGTACAGGCCGGTGAGGGTCTTGATGATGGGGGCGAAGTTGACGTTCTCACCTTCCATTTCAATATCGGGGATCTTGCCCATCAGGCGAAACATCGCGGGAGAGATGTACACGGCCTCGACGTTGTCGAGATCGGAATACTTGTTATACAGGGAACGCCCGTCCTGGGCGATGGCGGCTACGCTCGCAAGGAGCATCACCAGCAGGATATAAAGCTTTTTCATTTCCAGTAACTGTATTTGTCAAGGGTTTGTTCGGAATCGGTTATCTTGGACGCACCGTAGGCCACGGTGCTGGATATTTTGGCAAAGGCCTTTTCCACTTCGGCATAGGCCAGGTAGGGATCGTCGAAGGTGTCCTTCGGAGCACGCTCCCGGTTCAGGAGCACGGCGCCCAGGGCGAACAGCGAGATGGCGGCGGCCACGGCGAAGACGGATGCTCCGTACTTCCGGGCGGACAGATGGACCGGTTCGCGGTCGTCCTTCCTGTCGACGGCGGCCTGCACCCGGGCGGAAAGCTCCTTCGGCACGGGAATGCTTTTGTCGAGCGAAATCCTTTCCAGGTCTTCGGCGGAAAGCCGGTTTATTTCATCAAGCGTCTTCATATTGTTTCAGTTTTTTGCGGGCCAGGCTCACCTGGACACGGATGTTGAGGGGGGAGAGGCCGGTCTCGGCGGCAATCTCATCATAGGACAGACCTCGCAGGAGGTGCAGTTTCATCAGTTTCCGCTGGCTGTCGGGGAGGCGTTCCATCGCCAGCATCACGGCCCCGAGGGTTTCCTTTGCAACCAGCTGTTCATCCGGCGGATCCTTTCCGGCGAGGTCGTCCGGGAACTCCTCCCGGGGAGTCCGCCTCCGGATCCGGTCGATGCAGAGGTTCCGCACGAGCAGTGCGCCATAGGCTCCCGGGTTGCGGACGAGGTCCAGGGTGTCGCGCATCTTCCAGAGCTTCACATACAGGTCCTGTACGGTGTCCAGAGCATCAGCCCTGTCCTCCAGGAGGAAGAAAGCGACCCGGTAGAACCGCTCCTGCAGCGGAATCCAGACGGTATGGAATGCGGCTTCGGTCATCGGTCTGCCTGTTTCATGAGGGCTTCGACCTGGTCGGTCCGGATGGATCCGCGGATGAAGATGAGCGCGTCTCCGGCCAGGAGGGCGATGTCTTTCAGGAGGGTTCCGTCGGCCGAGGAGGTTCCGTAGATGCGGACCGTTTCGCCGCCGTCCTTCGCTTCCATCAGCATTTCACCGGCGGAGAGGATCCGCTTCGCCTTGCGCAGGAACTTCTCCCGTACCTCGGGTGCGGCATCGGAAAAGTCCACGACGGTAAGGCGCTTGAGGCCGTCGAACAGTTTCAGGGCTTCCCGGTCCTCGGGCGTATCGGCGGCGGTCCTGGCGGCGGCTTTCAGCAGGCCCAGGCCCACTCCGCCGAGGTCGACGACTTCGAATCCTTCGGTCCCCTTGTAGGAGGATACCAGGCTGCGGAGGCTTGCGTTCTGTCCTTCCGCCCAGGCTGCCGCGCTGAGACTCAGGACCATCAACAGGGTAATCAGTAACTTTCTCATATAACAAAAATCAACCGGCTGCATTCCTATGACGCAGAACGCGGCCGGTTGTTAAAAGCGGATTGATAAAATTATCGCAGCAGGTCCTCGAGCTGGACGCTGCCGGAAGTCTTCTCGTCACGGTACTTGACAATGACGGGGCAGTAGAGATGCACGCCGCTCTCGAGGGGCTTGCCGTCACGGATGATGGGCTTGGAGCCGGAGACGACGACGGCGCCGCGGGGGACGACGATGCGTCCGTCGGCATTGCGACGGATGAATTCGCCTGTCGTGGCGTCGAAGATGGCGGTGGAGGAAGTGATGATCACGCCGGAGGCGATGACCGCGCCCTCCTGGACGATGGTGCCCTCGTAGATGCCGCAGTTGCCGCCGATGAAAGCGCCGTCTTCGATGATGGTGGGCATGGCGCCGGCGGGCTCCAGCACGCCACCGATCTGGGTCGATGCGGAAATGTGGATATGTTTTCCCACCTGGGCGCAGGAACCGATGGTCACATGGGAATCGACCATCGTCCCTTCATCGACATAAGCGCCCACATTGACATAGGCGGGAGGCATGACGATGGAACCGGGGGCGAGATAGGCGCCGCGCCGGATGCTGGACCCGCCCGGAACGATCCGGACGCCGTCTTCGGCCTTGAACTTCCGCACCGGGAAGGTGGCCTTGTCGAAGAACGGGAACTGGCCCTGCGACATGTCGGTGATGGCGCCGAGCTTGAAGCCGGCCAGGATCACTTCCTTTACCCACTTGTTGACCACCCATTGGCCGTCAATCTTTTCCGCTACGCGGATCTGGCCTTTTTCCAGGCCTTCGATAACTTCGTTGAAACGTTCGAGGGTTACTTCCATAAGGCGTCGAGTGTCTTTGCGATAAGTTCTTCGGTTTGGGGCGTGGCCGGGACGAGTGGGAGTCGGAGTTCGTTCTCCATCAGGCCCAGGCGGGCCATGGCGGCCTTGCCGGGGATGGGATTCGGCTCCACGAAACAGGCCTTGAAAAGGGGCGACAGGAGATGATGGAAGGCGCGGGCCTTGACCATGTCGTCCTGCTGCAGGGCTTCCACCAGCTGCACCATCTCGCGCGGAGCGATGTTCGAGGCGACGGAGACGACGCCGTCGGCTCCGGTGGCCATCAGGGACAGCGTCTCGTCGTCGTTGCCGGACAGCACGCTGAACCCTTCGGGTTTGCAGCGGATGATCTCGCTGATCTGCTTGTAGTTGCTCGAGGCTTCCTTCACGGCCACGATATTGGGGATCTCCTCCGCGAGGCGGAGGGTGGTCTCGGCCTGGATGTTCGCGCCCGTGCGCCCGGGCACGTTATAGATGACGATGGGTTTGTCCGTACTTTCCGCTACGGCCTTGAAATATTCGTACAGGCCGGTCTGGTTGGGCTTGTTGTAATAGGGGACGACAATCAGGTAGGCGTCGGCGCCGGGGAGCTGGGCCATGCTTTCCAACGTGGCTGTCAGCGAATTGGTTCCGCCGCCCACGAGGAGTGTCTTGCCCGGCGCGTTCTCCCGCGCGAGGGCCAGCACTTTCTGGCGTTCCGCCACGGACAGGCAAGGGGTCTCCCCTGTCGTCCCGAGCGGCACGAGGAAATGGATTCCGGCCTCCACCTGCCGGCGCACGGTCGCCGCGAATGCGGCCTCGTCGACCTTCCCGTCTTTGAACGGCGTGAACAGTGCCGTTCCACATCCTTTGAGGGTCAATGGTTTCATCTTCTTGTCAATTGAGTCGGCAAGTTACGAATTTTTCGCCGAACGGCAAACGGACTCCAGCAGAGCCCTGCAGGCCGCATCGAGGTCCTGGTAGGTGCGCTCGAAATCGCCAGTGTACCAGGGATCCGCGACGTCGCGGCTGGAGCCGGTGTAGGACATCATGAGGTGGATTTTGCCTTCCGGGTCGTCGGGGATGATGTACCGCAGGAGGCGGAGGTTGGATCCGTCCATGCAGATGATCCGGTCGAACCGGTCGTAGTCGCTGCGGCGTACCTGCCGGGCGCGTTTGCCCGGGTCGAAGGGAATGCCGTGCTGGCGGAGGTTCCTCTGGGCTGGCGGATAGATGGGATTGCCGGTCTCCTCCGTGGATACGGCGGCGGATTCGGCGTACACTTCGAGGCCTTTGGCCTGGGCCAATGCCTTGAAAATGAACTCCGCCATGGGAGAGCGGCAAATGTTTCCGTGGCAGACGAACAGGACCCGCATCATAGCAGCTCCTTGAATTCGTGCACGCCCGTGATGCCTTCCGTCAGGAGGGCGGCGGCAACGGCGCCGGCCGCGAGGCCTTCCCGTCCGAACGCTTCGTGGGTCAGGGTGAGCCTGTCGACGTCCGATGTATACGTAACGGTGTGGATTCCAGGCACTTCGCCGATGCGATGCGCCGTGATTTCAGGCTCCACGCCCAGGCCGGCTTCCACCAGTTTTCCGAGGCTCTTCGCCGTCCCGGAGGGTGCGTCGAGCTTATGGATGTGATGCGTTTCCTCCACGGCGGGCGTGTAGCCGTTCCCCTTCAGCATCTTGCTTACCTTTTCCACGGCGGCGAACAGGGCGTTCACCCCGAGGGAGAAGTTCGACGCATAGATGAGCGGCGTCCCGGCCTCCTCGAAGGCCTTGAAGACATCGGCCTCGATGTCGTTCCACCCCGTGGTCCCCACCACCGCGGCCTTGAAATGTTTCGCGATGAAGGGATAATTGGCCCGGAACGCGTCCGGCCAGGTGAAGTCAATGACGACGCACTCTTTCGCCAGCTCCGGATCCACGCTGCAAATGTCCTCGCTGGCCGCGACGAGTTCGATGCCCCGCCGTGCCAGTTCCTTTTCCACCATATGGCCCATCCGGCCGTATCCGCTGATGATTACTTTCATGTCGACCGGCTGTTACTTCTGATATCCGTCTTTCGTGATGATGGGTTTCCCCTCGGCGTCCAGGAGCGGCGTCAGGCCGCCGCCGTAGCCGCAGCAAACATAGAGATAGTTCACGCCGGTCTCCTTGTCGATGATGACGCGTGCATCTGTCAGCAGGCTCAGGTTCTCCCGGTCTTTGATGTCAAATCTGTCTTTTCCCATAATGATGATTCTATTGGACAGCCCGATAAATTTCAAGATATTGTTCCACAGCTTTTTCCAGGTCCGCGACGCGGACGTGCTCGTCGTCGCGGTGGGCGACGGTGATGCTGCCAGGACCACAGATGGCCTTGTGCGCGAAACCGGTCAGGTGCGGGGCGTCGCTGCCGAAGGCGACGGCCTTCGAGGGGAGGTTTTCGACGGTCCAGTACCGGGCCGGCGTATCGCCCCCGCGCGGGGTGACGGAAAGCCGTCCGTCCAGGAGCGCCGGTGCTCCGGCCATCCAGGCGACCACGGCCTCGTCCGACAGGAACGTCGTGCGGAAATAGATCCGGCAGGTAAGTTCCGGTGAAAGGATGTTCTGGGGATTGTCGCTCTGGAGAAGGCCGATGTTCCAGGTTGTTTCGCCCAGCAGGGGATCCAGGCGGAAGTCCTGATGTTTCAGCTGGTTGACAAACTCCACGAACAGGTCCACGGCACTGACGCCGTACTGCGGGTACCCCGAGTGGAACGGCTCGCCCTTGAATTTGAGGTCGAACGACTTGGTTCCCTTGGAGGCGGACACCATACAGTTGTCCGTGGGCTCGCCCACGACCAGATACTCCGCCTGGAACCCCGTCTTCGCGAACGCCTTCGCGCCCCACGATCCCGTCTCCTCTCCGGCCAGCAGCAACAGCCCGAAGCCCGTCTCCCCCGCCTCCGCCAGCCTTTGGCTCGTGGTCACCATCGCAAACACCTGCCCCTTCGCGTCGCAACTGCCCCTTCCCTTGATGATGGCATCCCGGAGGGGGTGTTCCTCTCCGAACCTGTGGCCACCCTCGGCCGCATAAGAGGGAGGGGCCCATTTATGGGAGGAGTCGCGGAGCGACGGTTCGGAGAGGAATACCCTCTCCGGGAACTCCGGCTTGATATACGGTGGAACGGTGTCGAGGTGGCTGCAGAAGACGATGCGGGGGGAGCCCCAGGTGAGGAGAAGGTTCAGGGTGCCGTCGCCGACTTCGTCGGCCCGCAGGACGGGCCGGTTCGCCTCGGGGAACATCCCCGGGAGGCGCTCCGTCAGCCATTCGGCCACCTTCCGCTCCTGACCTGAAGTGGAATCGATGCTCAACAGCTCCTGAAAAAACTGAAAATCCATATTGTCCCCAAATAAATGTGCAGAATGGCCGATTCCACACAGATTTCGTCGGTTTCTGTCAAAATATGTGTAAAAAGGCCTATGTTGCCCACGAGCGGGCCCTATTCGGCCAGCAGACCCTTCTCCAGCAGGAGCTGGGCGATCTGGACGGCGTTGGTGGCGGCGCCTTTCCGCAGGTTGTCGCTCACGCACCAGAAGTTGAGGCCGTTCCCGACGGAGAAGTCGCGGCGGATGCGGCCGACGAAGACTTCGTCCTTGCCCTCGGCATAAAGGGGCATCGGGTAGACCTTGTTTTCCGGATCGTCCTGGATCACGACGCCGGGCATCGCGGCCATCAGGGCGCGGGCTTCGTCCAGGTCGTACGGCTTGCGGAACTCCACGTTGACGCTCTCCGAATGGCCGCCCCAGACCGGCACGCGGACGGTGGTGGCCGTGACGGCGATGGAATCGTCACGAAGGATCTTGCGGGTCTCGTTGACCATCTTCATCTCTTCTTTCGTATAGCCGTTGTCCAGGAAGACGTCGATGTGCGGCAGGGTGTTCAGGTCGATCGGATGGGGATAGAAGTCGCCGGTGCCGCCGGCACGTTCGGTCTTGAGCTGGTTCACGCCCTTCTGGCCGCTTCCGCTCACGCTCTGGTAGGTGGAAACGACGATACGCTTGATGCCATAGGCCTTGTGGAGCGGGGCCAGGGCCATCACCATCTGGATGGTGGAACAGTTCGGATTGGCGATGATGTAGTCCTCGGGACCCAGGACGTCACCGTTGATTTCGGGGACGACCAGCTTCTTGGTCGGGTCCATGCGCCAGTAGGACGAGTTGTCCACCACGCGGCAGCCGGCGGCCGCGAACTTCGGGGCCAGTTCGCCCGAAGCGGCGCCTCCGGCGCTGAAGATGGCGACGGCGGGTTTCCGGGAAATGGCCTCGTCGGCGCTGATGACCGTCCATTCACGGCCTTGGAACACTACTTTCTTTCCCCAGGAACGGGAGGAGGCGACGGGAAGGAGCTCGGTCACGGGGAAATGACGCTCTTCCAGGACCCTCAACATTTTGGAGCCAACCAGGCCGGTGGCTCCTACGACTGCTACTTTCATATTCGTTTTACAATTAACCGTAGCAAATATACGAAATAAGTTGGCAAAAACGGTATCTATCGCAAGATATCGTTCAGCAAACTGGCGGCGGCCTGCCGGGCGCCCTCGCCGGGACCCTGGATGACGATGGGGGTGGGATGGAAGGCGCTCCGGATCAGGATGGCGTTTTCCGTGCCGCGGAGGTGGTAGGCCGGATGGTCCTCAGGCACCTGCTGGACGCGGATGCCGGCCCGGTATCCAAGGGCCGGACGACCCTCCGGAGCCCCGCCGGGGGCCTTTTCCAGGAAGGCGACGAAACGGCGGCGGCAGCCGGCGGCAAGCGCATTCCGGTGCGCCTCGGCGAAGACCGGTTCCAGCCGTTCAAGTCCCTGATAGAACTCATCCAGGGAGACGTCGAACAGTGAGGCCGGGATGAGCGGTTCGATGACGACGTCTTCCTCCTCGAGCTGCACGCCGGCTTCCCGGGAGAGGATGAGGAGCTTCCGTAAAGCATCCCGTCCGCCGAGGTCCAGGCGTGGGTCGGGTTCCGTGAGTCCGGCCTCCTGGGCTGCGCGCACGAGCGAACCGAAGGTGGGCCCTTCTCCGTAGGCGCTGAGAATCTGGTTCAGGGTACAGGAGACGACCGCTTCGATGGAAAGGATTTCGTCACAGCTGTTTGCACCGATGGCGAGGGATTCGAGCATCGGCAGGGCTGCACCGACGGTGGTCTCGTACCGGAAGAAACGTCCGTTTTCCCGGGCGGCAGCCTGCATGGCCGCATAGTCCACGTAGGGGATGGCGAAGGAGCGCCGGTTGGAGGAAACGATGTTCAGGCCGCCCCGGAAGAGGTCCGGGTAACGCTTGTAGAGCGTTTCGCTGTCGGTGCAGTCCACGAAGACGGATCCCTTGGGGGCGATGTCCAGGACCGCGTCCACGAAGTCCCCGGCGACGCTGTTCCGTTCCAGCCCATCCTTCATCCCGCCCAGGTCGATCCGGTAGCGCCGGCTGTCGGCGATGCCCGCCACGCGGAGGGTCTTTCCGGTCCGTTCCGCCACGGTGCCGGCGGTCCGGCCGACCATGTCGGCCAGGGCTTTTCCGACGGCCCCGTATCCGGCGATGAAGAGGTTGATTTCCCGGAGCGGACGGACCTCGAAAAAGGTCCGGTGCAAGGCCTGGAGAGCCGGGATTTCAACGGCCTCGCGGACCCGGACGAGCAGGTTCCGTTCGGCAATCCTGACTTCCAGCGGGGCGATTCCCGCGGTGCGGAGCGTCTCGCGCACTTGGGATTGCGCGGCGGTCAGGTCAGCCTCCGGTGTACCCACCAGGCAGATGGTGTCGTCCAACGACGTGACGCCCACCCAGGCGCGGGTGTCCGGCGTTGCCGAAATGACCGTCCGTTTTCCGTCGGGGGCGAAGGTGTTGCGGATTTCGATGTCGATGCCCGCTTCCATCGCCGGAGCGACGGTGGGGGCATAGAGGACCTTGGCGCCGTGCTCTGCCATTTCCAGGGCGGCGCGGTAGGACATCCCCGGGATGGTCCGTGCGGCGGGGACCTGCTTGGGATTTGCCGTCATGATGCCCGGCACGTCGGTCCAGATCTGGAGGGATTCCGCTTTCAGCGCGGCTGCATAGAGGGCGGCACTGTAATCCGAGCCGCCGCGGCCGAGGGTGCAGACCTTGCCGGTGGAGTCGGAGCAGATGAAGCCCGGCGCCACGATGACCGAGGCATCCGTCGCGCCCAGCGCCGTCCGGATCCTCCGATACGTTTCCGGAAGATCGTCCTTTACGACGAGATTCCGGGAATCGGCCCAATGGACCGCCACGCCGTCGCATTCGAGCTTCCGGGCGAGGATCCGGGTGGAGAGCAGTTCACCGAACGTGACTTTCTCATCGGCCGGTGCGGCCTCCATCGCGGCAAACAGCCGCAGGACCTCCTTTGCGGCTGAATCCCGCTCCCCGCCCGTGAACAGGCGCTGCACGATGGCGAGGTGCCGTTCACGCAGGGCATCCAGCCCCGACAGGTTCCCGGCCGCGCAGGCAAGCAACCCGTCCGTACATCCGCTGATGGCCGAACTCACGAGCACGACACGACCCTTTGTGAGCTCTCCGCCCACGATATCCAGCACGCGGGACATGGCCGTGGCATCCGCCACCGAAGACCCGCCGAATTTCAAGACTCTGAACATGGCACAAAGGTAACTATTTTTCGCAATTGTCCGGACTTTTCGTAACTTTGCTCCGTCATGGCGAAAGTGCTTGGCATATTCGGTTTCCTGCAGTTCGGCCTGGCGGACATCCTGGACATCGGGATGGTCGCCCTGCTCATCTTTTTCCTGCTGAGGAGCATCCGGGGCGAGTCCTCCGTGGTGAATATCGTGCTGGTCCTCACGCTGCTCGTGGCGGCGCAGGCCATCGCTTCCGCCCTCAACATGCGGATGATGACGGTCCTCCTGAACGCCCTCCTGGACGTGGGTGTGCTCGCCATCATCATCATTTTCCAGCCGGAAATCCGTCACTTCCTGAACCGCTTTGCGATGCAGACGGGCATCTCCCGCCGCACGGGTGACCTGTTCAACAAGATCCTGGGCATCAAGGAGGAACGGCTTGGCAGCCACAGCGTGGAAGAACTGGCCGAGGCGGTGCGGGCGATGTCGGCCGAAAAGACCGGCGCCCTGATCGTCATCCAGCACAAGAGTTCGATGGAAGAGTTCATCGAGACGGGCGACCGCTTCGATGCTGAGATCAACCGCCGGCTCATCATGAACATCTTCTTCAAGAATTCCCCCCTTCACGACGGGGCGATGATCATCATCGGCAACCATATCGCGGCGGCCCGCTGCCAGCTCCCGATGACCAACCGCACGGACATTCCCGCCCACTTCGGGATGCGGCACCGCGCAGCGATCGGCCTGTCCGAGGATACCGATGCCGACATCATCGTGGTTTCGGAGGAGAGCGGCGCCGTCCGGTTCGTCCGCAGCGGAGAAGCGCTGGAAGTTTCGTCGATGCAGGATCTCCGGCAGCTGCTGGGCAGTGCGATGGATACGCCGAAGGATGCGGCGGATACCCCGAAGGAAGGAAAGGAGGAGGCGTAAAGGATGGAAGAAACCCTGGGCAGACTGGAACAGAAACTGGGATTCGACCGGGTGCGGGCGGCCATCGCCGACCGCTGCTCGACGGACTATGCCGCGGCGCGGGTGGAAGGCGAGGTCTTCTCCACCGATCCGGCGGAAATCCGGAAACGGCTCCAGCTCACCGACGAGATGCGGCTCATCCTCATGTTCGAGGAAAGTTTCCCTTCCAGCGGCTACATCGACTGCCTGCATTTCCTGGAACCCATCGGCAAGAACGCTTCCATCGACCAGCTGTCCCTGGGGCGGCTCCGGACGATGCTGGATACCCTCCGGAAAGTGACGGGCTTCTTCCGCGGCATCAAGGACGGTATCTATCCCGGCCTCAAGCGGATGGCCGCCGGCGTGACGGGATTCCCCGACGTCCAGCGCCGCATCGACGGCATCCTGGACAAATACGGCGAAATCAAGGACACGGCTTCGGACAAGCTCTATGAGATCCGGACCTCCATCCGCGAACGGGAGATCAATGTCTCCAAGCGGATGAACGCCATCCTCCGGAAGGCGCAGCAGGACGGGCTCGTGGAGGCCGATGCCAGCGTTTCCATCCGGGACGGGAAGATGCTCATTCCGGTCGCTTCGGCGAAGAAGCGCCAGTTCCAGGGCTTCGTCTACGACGAATCCGCCACCGGCAAGACCACTTTCATCGAGCCGGCCGAAATCGTCGCCCTGACCAATGAAATCTCCGAACTCCGCTTTGCCGAGACCCGGGAAATCGCCCGGATCCTGCATGAGTTCTCCGAGTTCCTGCGCCCTTATGTGCCCGACCTGATGGACGCCGCGGTCTTCCTCGGCGAGATCGATTTCCTGATGGCGAAGGCGAACGTGGCGCTGGACTATATCGCCGGCATGCCGGTTCTTTCGGAAAGCGGCGAACTGTCGCTCCGGAAGGCGCGCCACCCGCTCCTGGAACGCGCGCTCCGGAAAGAGCGGCGGCCCATCGTCCCGCTCACCGTCACCCTTACCCCCACGAAGCACATCCTGCTGATCTCCGGCCCTAATGCCGGTGGCAAGTCCGTGTGTCTCAAGACCGTGGGCCTGCTCCAGTACATGTTCCAGTGGGGCATGCTCATCCCGACATCCGAGACGTCGGAGCTGCCGGTCTTCGACCGCATCCTGGTTTCCATCGGCGACGACCAGTCCATCGACAACGACCTTTCCACCTACAGCTCGTTCCTGTCTGACATGAAGACGATGCTTTCCGTCGCCGACGGCCGCACCCTCGTGCTGATCGACGAGTTCGGGTCCGGAACGGAACCGGCCGCGGGCGGCTCCATCGCGGAAGCCATCCTGGCCGAACTGGACAGAAGGGGGACCTACGGTGTCATCACCACCCACTATACGAATCTGAAACTGTACGCGTCCGGCGCCGAAACGGGCGTCATCAACGGTGCGATGCAGTTCGATGCCAAAAACATCGCCCCTTTGTTCCAGCTGGAGATCGGACTGCCCGGCAATTCCTTCGCCTTCGAGCTGGCCCGCAAGATGGGCCTGCCGGAGCCGATCGTCAAGGATGCCGAGGACCGGGCCGGCGAGGAATTCGTGGGCATCGAGCGGAATCTGCGGCGGATTGCCCGGAACCGGCGCGCCCTGGACGAGAAACTCACCAAGATCCGGGCGACCGACAAGACGCTGGAAGCGGTGACGGACCGCTACCAGAAGGAACTCCAGGACATCAAGCAACTTCGGAAGAACATCCTGGAAGAGGCCCGGAAAGAGGCGGAGGAAATTGTCCGCCGGGCCAACCGCGAGGTGGAGAATACCATCCGCACCATCAAGGAGACGCAGGCTGAAAAGGAAGCCACGAAGGATGCCCGGGAGCAATTGCAGGGCTTCCTGGGAGCGCTGGCCGAGAAGAAGATGGATGACAAGCGGAACCGGGAGGAATACCTGGACCGCAAGCTCAAGTCGCTCCAGGACCGGAAGGAACGCGACAAGGCCCGCAAGGCCCGCCGCGCCTCGCCCGAAGACCGGGAACGGATGGCCGCCGGGGAGGATGAGGCCGAAAAGATGGCCGCCTTCCGCAGCGCGCCGCTCAAGGTGGGCGAGAAGGTCCGGATCAAGGACAGCGGCATGGTGGGCGAAGTGTCCAAGGTGTCCACCAAGGCCGTGACCGTGATCGTGGGGAACCTGTCCACGAAGCTTCCGCTGGACCGGGTGGAACGCGTGACCTCCAATGAATACCGCGCGGCGGTCCGGGAAACGCCCAAGCCGCGGCAGGTCTACGACGCCGGCATCGCGGAGCGGAAGGCACGTTTCCAGCTGGAACTGGACGTCCGGGGACAGCGGGTGGGCGAAGCGATCGAGAACGTAATGCGCTATATCGACGATGCCATTATGCTGGATGTCAATTCAGTACGTATCTTGCACGGCAAGGGGACGGGCGCCCTCCGGGAGGAAATCCAGAAATACGCCCGCACCGTTCCGGGTGTCGTATCGGCCGCCGACGAGCATATCCAGTTCGGCGGATCGGGTGTCACGGTCATCAAATTCGGATAGGGCGATGGAGACGAAGGGAAAACGCGCGCTGGGCGTGCTGGGGGAGGAGATGGCCTGCGATTTCCTGCAGTCGCGCGGCCACCGGATCCTGGAGCGGAACTGGCGCGGAAGCCATTTGGAGGTGGACATCATTTCGGAGGCTCCGGATGGTGTGCATTTTGTAGAGGTAAAGACGCGGCTCTCTGCCGACGCGGCTCCCGAGGAGAAAGTGGATGTCCGGAAGCAGCAGCGGATCAGTGCGGCCGCCTTGAAATATTTGAACGGATCCGGCTCCGACCGGGAAGTGTTCTTCGACGTGGTCTCCGTCACCTTCGACGGGCCGCGTACCAGCGTGAAATATTTCCCGCAGGCCTGGATACCCATGTACACGTAACCACATAGTTTTTATGGATACACACCGCTATTGCGTCATCATGGCCGGGGGCTCTTCGCCCGCCGCCTATCTCCGGATGACATATGACCGCTTCGCCGGGTTCCTTCCCCGGGAGAACATCCTGGTGGTCACCCTGGAAAAATATGCCGGAACGGCGCGCATCCTTCTCCCCGAACTGCCGGAGGAGAATCTCCTGCGGGAGCCGCTGGGGCGCAAGACCGCGCCCTGCATGGCCCTGGCTACCTATTCCATTCTCGCGCGCGACCCTGACGCCGTCCTGGTCGTCTCCCCCTGCGACCTGGTGATCCGGGACGAGGGTCTGTTCGCCCAGACGGTCGAAAAGATGTTCGAATATGTGGAGCAGCACGACGTGCTGATGACCCTCGGCATCGTCCCGAAGAATCCGGACGTGAATTTCGGCTACATCCAGGTCAAGGAAGGGAAGAATGCCTGGCAGCTGGAACAACCCCTGAAGGTAAAGACCTTCACCGAGAAACCGCCGCAGGAATTGGCCGAGGTGTTCTTCCGGACCGGCGAGTTCTTCTGGAACTCCGGTATCTTCCTGTGGAAGGCTTCCGTCATCCGGGAGGAGATGGAACGCTACATCCCCGACGTCACGGAACTGTTCAACGGCTGGGAAACCCGCATCGGCGATCCCGCCTTCGTGGAGCGCGCCTACGCCGAATGCCCGAAGATCTCGCTGGACTACGGCGTGATGGAGCGCACGGAGCGCGCCTGGCTGTACCCCGCCAAGTTCGGCTGGGCCGACGTGGACCGGCTCTGACCGGCCTCCGCCTCGCTGCGAAAGTGTTGAAAAAGTTGTTGAAAACCGCTGAATCCGTTTGGAAATCAGCGGTTTTCTTCGTACCTTTGCGGTCCGCAAAAAAGGCGGGGCGTCGGATAATCGGCGCTAATGCATTAATAAACAATTAATTAACAAACACCAATGCCTGGTTTAATTGGAAAAAAAGTCGGAATGATTTCCGTCTTCGGTGCGGATGGAAAGAATGTTCCATGCACCGGCGTTGAGG
>JAEEGI010014312.1_pt1 | contig 16704 bp, 14 predicted proteins | sample 8958751 | NCBI WGS metagenome assembly JAEEGI01 (sample SAMN16246545, study PRJNA631951) | gut metagenome | biome: gut microbiome; feature: rumen; material: KS-attached | host: Bos | place: Iran: Karaj | collected 2018-10
AAGGCTGCTTCCCACGGTGACCGGTACGGTGAACCAGTATATGATCCGCCCGGCAAACCATACCGGCATCTGCAGGTCGTAGCTTGCTTTCAGCTGCAGCGTATTGTCCACCTTGTAGGTAACATCCGGATTAGTCATTCTGTAGACGATTCCGCCGTTTTCGTCAACAGTATACAGGTAACCTTCGCCGAAGTCCAGAGACAATTCCTCGGAAACCGAAGAAATGTAGAAAGATTTTTCAATAGCCTCCGTAAAATCCGAGCCCTGCTTTATACTGTTGTAGATATCGATCGAGTTTTTCATGACGTATGAGTCAAGGACTCGCTTCGTGTTGTCCCTTGTAGTCTCGATTGTCGATTTTGTGGTCGCGTAAAAGAACACGACGGACAGGATCATTGCTATGACCAGAATGACGACCACAGGAGTGAAGTAGCTGCTGCCGCGCCTGTTTTTGAGAATGTCCACCGCCATCGCCTCACTTCCAGTATCTGCGGGAAAGCCCGCTGTGCTTTGCCGTCAGCGTGACCGGGATTTTGAACACGCCGAGCCCCCTGACGTACGTGCGGTACTTCAGCTCGACAACTATCACCTCGCCGTACTGTACCGTCCGCTTGCTTGTGTTGAAATACTCCGTCCCGTTAAATGACAGATCCGGATCAAGTCCCAGCTCAGCCGCCAGTTCCTCGTCTCTGTCCTGCACCTCGTCGCACGTCTTTCCGTACGAACAGCAGACCTCGACCATTTCTTTCGCGTAATAGTCAAGGTCCTGCTTCAGCGTAAGAAAGCTGAAAATGTTGAGCGCGACGACGATGACCATCATGGCGGCGACTACGCCGACAACGGTGTCGATATAGTTCTCGCCTCGCCTGTTTCTAATGATTTTTTTCATTTCTGCCACCTCCGTTAACCGAACAGAACACCGAGCGAAGTGACGATCTCCATGCCTATGACGACGATATATATCGCCATGAAGCAGAACAGTAGGCACATTGAGAGACGCTTTACCTTCCCGGGAACCTTCTGGGCTTCCTGCTTGAGAAGCTGTCTCTGATAGTCCGCGAACTTGACTCCCAGGCTTGTCCAGAACACCTCGGTATCGTCGCCGCGAAGCACGCCGATAAGCCCACGCGAAACGTCTGACAGCATGGAAGAGCCGACACGGTTTTCAAGCCTTGTCAGAGCCGCCTCGTAGTTGCCCGAGCGCATATCCGCTACTGTGATCTCAAGCTCGCTTCTCAGCTCCGATCCTGCCGTATTCTTGTAATTGTCAAGGATATACAGCACGTCGCGGTTATGCTTCAGCGTTTTCTCGATATGGCTCACGAACCTCGGCAGTTCGTATTCGATAGCCTTTCTTTTGGCTTTGATCCTGTTCGCCACGCCTTTGCTCTCGCGGAAATACATGAATACAGCAAGCGCGATCACTACCGGTGCAAGCAGCGGAAAGATGAAAAACAGCGGAATGGCGAATATACCTACGAGTATAGCCTTTACAATACTGTTCGCTATATGCATCTCCGGGGAGAGATTCATGCCGGCGGATTTAAGGTCGGTTTCAAGCTGCATGCGCTTGTATTCGTTCAGCCTGAGTCTCTTTGAGATCCACATAGCCAGATCGTGCAGCCATATCTCAAGCGTTCCCGTCTTCTGTTTCTGCCGTTTGGCAAGATTGCCCGCCGCCGTTGACGTTGCAAGGAACGGAACGCGAAGAGTGTCCGCGAGGATAAGGAAGATCCCGACGCCGAAAAATGCGCCGATTATTGCCTGTAACATAGTGTCATCTCCTCCTTACCTTTTGTACTCGATCGGTCTGGTGTATTTCATCATCAGCATGGCCGTGATAAGGATAATCAGAGCGCAGATCGCAAGCACGATCTTTCCGGGCAGCGTGAACATGAGAGCGCCGTACCAGTCTCTGTTCAGAACGTAAAGCAGCGGGATATTGGCAATTACGAGTATGACCATCATCCAGTATTCCTTCCGCACCTCGCCGAGCATTGTTTTCAGTTCGTTGTTTACTATTCTCACGTCTGTGAGCTTGCCGACGATCGGGAGCAGCGTATCCTTCAGCGTTCTGTCGTCCTGACAGGCGATGAGCGTGTCGCACCATTCGCGGTATATCTCATTGTCGATCTTTTCTTTCAGATTGCCCACCGCCGCTTTTACGTCGGATGAGATCATTGTCGCGTCGCCTACAAAGCCCTGAAAGATCTCCCTGATCGGCGGTTTCAGATATGTGATGTTCTCGTTTACAGCGCCTACTATGTCATCCGAGCGGATATATGACGTGGTGATGATCGAAAGCGCGGTCTCCATCTCCTCCTTTATATGCCTGTCGTACGCCGCGATCGTGCTTTTGGCAAAAAGGAACGGCAGCATCGCAAACGCCGCAGCGAACACGGGAATGAGGAAATAGTTGTTGAGAAGCACCGCGAGGAAGCATCCGCCGACAAGCATGACGACCGAAGCCGCGCACGCTATGGTGAACTGCCTTCCTTTTCCGGTCACCTCAAGCGCGTCTTTGATGTGAATTATCTCCTTCGTGATCCTCCGGGACTTCTTTCTGCCTTTGGCAATCTGCGCCCGGTCGCGGAGAGTCTGTTTCGGGGATATGAGTCTCATCATATCATCCGTGACGACCTCAGGCGTGATGCCGAGCAGAATAACGATCCCGGCTGAGATCAGAAGAAAGCTTATGATATAGAATACGATCAAGCGGTCATCGCCCCTTTCTGCAAAAATCTGTTCAGTTCGTCCTGCGGGACGCCGTACTGCACGAGTCTCTGTTTAAGGCTCTGCGACATGTTATTGGGCTTTTCAAAGTGTCCCTCGACTATGAATTCGCCGTCCTTTACTGTGTTTCTGTCTATTCTGTAGTTGTACAGACAGCTGTATTCGCGCTCTCCGGCGGAGTTTATGATACATTCGGATATATCCATTATCCGTCTGTCGTTGTTTTCAAGCTTGTGAGCATACACCACAAGCGGAAACGCCTGACCGGCCTGCATAAGCGACGTGTTGAAATCTATCGGAAAGCGTTTCTGACAGAGCAGAGCGATTCTCATATGCGCCGCAGAGGCGGGGCCAGCGTGAACCGTCGATACGACCGTATGTCCGGTAAGGGACGCCTCGACCGCAGAGTAACACTCGACGTCTCTCATCTCGCCGACGCATACGACGTCGGGATTGAAACGGAGAGACGCTACGACAAGATCCTCCTGGGTGATGTCGTATGACGGATTATCCGACGGACGGGACAGTGTGTGCACGACGTTGTTTGTAACATTGCCGTTCTCATCCCGGCGTACAAGGCTGAGTTCGCGTGAGCCGGACTCTATCGTGAATACACGTTTCGTATCCGGAATCGATGTCATGATGGCGTTCAGAAGAGTCGTTTTACCGGAGCTTGTCGCGCCGGCGACAACGAAAGGAACGCCGTATCTTACGCACATACAGAGAAAATCCACCATTTCCTGCGTCGCGAATCCTGTTTCAACGAGGTTTTCGCGTGTTACTCTGGACGGGTGGAGCAGTCGGATGGAAACTGACACGCCTCTGTCATCATCGACAATGGGATCTTTCAACGCGGTGATACGCGTGTTTCCCGGCAGATGTCCCTGGGCTGCCGGCGTTGCGTTGTCTATGATCATTCCGCTGTGGTGCAGCAGCCTTTTGATTATATCCACGGCATGCTGCGGTGAGTGGAAATGATCCTTCAGTTTTACGATGCTGCCGTCGAGATACGTCAGGGCTATATCGTCCCAGCCGTTGATGTTGATCTCCTCAAGCTCCGGCGAGCCGAGAAACGGCGTCAGCACGCTGTATTCAGCCATTTCGCAGTACAGTCTGTCGATCAGTTCCTTAGTGGTCAGGTTCTCTACGTGATAGTCGTTATCTCTAAGGTACTTGTCCACGTACGCCTTCAGCTGACCGAGTTTGTTTTTATCCGTAAGGACGGCGGCGTAGTGTTGTGAGATATACTCCTGGGTCAGCTTGAGCAGAGTCCAGAAGTCGATTTGTTTGGCCAATGGGTAAAACCTCCTTTGTTCACAGTTATTTCGTTGAATTACGTGGTAAAAAATGGTATAATAATACAAGGGTTAAGGGACTGACAAATTGGGATTTGCGGAGGAAAACTTGATGAAGGAAGAATGCTTGATCTGCAAGGCTCCATTGGAATACCTTGAGAATGATATCCTCATGGAATGTGAGATCTGCCATAAAAAAGAGAACAGCAAGACCAGATGTATCAACGGACATTATGTATGCAATGACTGTCATACAAAAGGTTTGGATACGATTATCGGATTATGCCTGAAGGAAACTTCAAAAAATCCAATTGCTATTATTGAAAAGATGATGTCGCTTCCGTTTTGTCATATGCATGGACCGGAGCATCATGTTATGGTAGGGACGGCTCTTCTGACAGCATATAAAAATGCAGGAGGAGACATTGATCTTCATAGTTCGTTGACAGAGATGATGAACCGAGGCAAAAGTGTCCCCGGAGGCGCTTGCGGATTCTGGGGAGCCTGCGGAGCAGGTATCAGCACAGGAATGTATATTTCTATCATCTCTAAGTCCACACCTTTGAGCAATGAGCCGTTTGCGTTATCACACAAGATGACTGCTAATGCATTGGGCCAGATCGGCGAGATCGGAGGGCCTCGCTGTTGCAAGAGGGATTCTTTCATGTCGATTTTAGTTGCGGTCGATTTTGTGAAAGAGCATTTTGATATCGAGATGGAAAAGCCGGAGGTCGTATGTAGCTTCTCATCGCATAATAACCAGTGCATTGGTAAGCGCTGTCCATTTTCTAAAGCTACTCATTGACTCAAATTCCAATTTTTCGAGCTCTTTTTATCTCTTCAAAAACGCGTTTTACGGGCCTTTCTTTCGCTGGTGGGCAACTATCCCTCCCGATCGATTTGAAGGGCACAAGGGCGATTCTACGCGCCAAAACCCCGGCTTTTGCGTCTGAAAAGCAGTCCCTGCCCGATAACCGATCAGGCAGGGATTTTTGTTATGCTATGCGTTTTACGACGACAGTGCCGCGCCTATGATACCCGCGGATTCGAGTTTGCTCTCCGCATCAAGGTGGCTATAGATATTTGCCGTGGTGCTCATGTCGCTATGTCCGAGCCATTCCTGGATCTGCTTCATTGGCACCTTTTTCGCCAGCAGAAGCGACGCGCAGGAGTGCCGCAGCTCGTGAAAACGGATATGCCGGAGTCCGTTCTTCTTCAGCAGAAGTGCGAAGTGCTCTGAAACATAGTCCGGTCTGTACAACCTCCCGAGCGCGTCCGTACAGATATAGTCCTCATAATCCAGACAGTAGCCTTTACGGAAAGCCTTTTTCATTTCATCCCTGAATGCTATCTGATTCCGGAGCGCCTCTTCAACGACCGGTATCAGAGGGAGCGTACGGTATGAAGATTTCGTTTTCATAACGTCGTAGCCGTGGATCTCTCCGCCTTCCTCCAGGACCTTGTGCCGGATAGCGATCTTTTTATCCGTGAAATCTATCGCTGACCACTTAAGGCCGAGCACCTCACTGCGGCGCAGACCGTAGTAAGCAGTGAGCAAAATCACCAAGTGAAGCTCATCGGATTCCGCTATCTCTAGCAGCTTTTTCATCTCCTCGGCATTGTAGTAGCTCGCGATGAACGGTTTTGACTTTGGCCTGTCAGCCTGGTCAACAGGATTGACCGGAATGATTCGCCGCTTGACGGCCGTCTTGAATGCCAGGTGAAGTACTGAGTGATACCGCTGCTGCGATGTTCCTTTCAGCCCCTGCTCCGTGAGATAACGGTAGAAGGCGTTGATATTGTCTCCGGTCATATCCTTTACGAGAATGTGTTTTTCGCGGAAATACGGTACGATCCTTTGGTCTATATAGGACTTGTAACCCTCATAGGTGCGCGTTGTTATATTCCGCTTGTGATCTTCAAGCCACTCGACAAGATACTCGTCGACCGGTGAGATTGCCAGCCTTTGCCTTTCGCGTTCCGCCGGAGTCAGGCTTTCCGAAAGATAATCCATACCTCTGTTCAGCTTTTCAAGCAGCTCCGTCAGCCGTTCCTCTGCCTTCCGCTTGTTGCCTCTTTTAGCCTCAACGTCAAGGCTGTACCACTTGACGTGACGCTTGTTGTCCTGACCGTAGTGATTGACCGCGGCGTACCATTTACTGTTTTTTTCTTCCAGATGACCTGTGATCTTTTTCAAACCGCCGCCCTCCTTTCAATTTGCTCTGTTTGTCTTCGCGACTGTTTTTTTAGTCTCTCCAACACAAATACCACAAGCTTTCGCGGAAGTCCAGCGAGAATCCGGAGAAATAATAAAATAGTTTTTCTCACTGCTCATGAAATCTGTGAGAGCTGATTTCGGAACCTTGAAACACCGACCTACGCGTACCGCCTGCAGCCGTCCTTCCTTGATCAAAGCGTAGACTGTATTCTTGCTGCAGCGCATCGCCTTCGCCGCTTCAATGACCGTCATCACGTCCGGCGTGCCTTTGAAATATGACGTTATCTCTCTTTCTATCAATGATCTGCTCCTTCCTTTTACCGGTATTACCATCCTGACGTTTACTCTTTTTCCTTTGTTCATTTTCCATAACCCCCTTAAAACCGATTCGTTTTCACCCCGGATAAAACAGAAAGTATATTTTTTTCTGTTCATTAAACGTAGTCCTTTCCGCGCTCAAAAGCGCAAGCAAACCGCAAGCAGAATTTCAAAACCGCAAGCGGTCATCAAGCGCGCCTGAATCGTTCAAAACTGCCGAAAAACGGCCTTATTCCGGCCTCAGTCCGCTGTTGCGGTCTGATGTGAAAGCATGACCGCAAGCGGTCTTTAACCCGCTTAAAAATCGGTCGACCGCAATCAAACCGCAATTATCAGTTATTCAGCGCCTTTTTTTGCCTTTTTTCTTTTTGTTCTTCCTGCCGTGCTTTTTCCTGTTCCCGACGCAGTTATTTTGGTTTGGTTGGGGACAAAGTTCTATAAATGGCTGACTGTCCGTGACAGCATGACAGCTGTTTTCACAGCGAGAATCAGCCGTCACCGGTACGTCGTCGACGACATCTTCACACGATGTTTCTTTTTCAGTTACAACAGAATCATCACGAGTGTTGACAGCTGAAGGAGAAATATCTTCGGTGTGTGTTTCAGCTGTCACCCCGTCACTGCCGTCACCGGATATGAAATCCGAGCTCGTACGATCTTTTTCACGGAGGGACTCCTCGATGTTGTATTTACCGTCTTCGCCGAAAACCAGAGGATAACAATTAAAATTATCGTTCCTTTCGAAGATGAGAAAGCGTCCCGAGTTGCTTCTTTTGTTCTGAAAAGAAAGACCAAGTGATTCAATATCTTCGTGATTCGCGGTAAGCAGTTTGGTGATCATATTCGACGGAATTGAAATCGAGAAAACATCTTTTACAAGATCCGACAGCTCAGACGCGGTGACCGTAACAGGTGTACTCAAATTTCTAAACCATGAGAGCGAAAGAAAAATTGCTTTAACTTCATCGCAGATCCCTTTTTCGGAAAACGTGTTCTCGTCCTTCAGCTTCCACAGTCCGTTTCTCTCTTGAACGATCTCGAGCTCCATAGTCTCGATGTCTCTGCCGGAGATGAAGAGCACCGCTTCGTTTTCGCTGCGCTTCGGTCGCTTGAGAAGAAAATACGTGTCGACAGCACCGGTAAGACCTGTAGAACCGGACGCCGCACTGTATTCGTCTCCGTCACGCGTCTTGCGTGTATGATGGACAAGGATTATCGTCACATTGTGCTTCTGAGCAAAATCGTGGAGCGGTATTATATCGTCATAGTCACGCTTGTACATATTAGCGTTTCCATCGTCTGTTCGGATATAGTTGAGTGTATCCACGACTATCAGTTTTGTATCCGGATAAGTTTGCATGTGCGATTCCAGATACGAAATGAATTTACCGTCCTCGAGTTTTATGACCTCGGTACAGAAGGTGAGTCCGGCAAACGATTCGTCGGAAATTTCAAACATTCTTTTCTGCAGACGTCTTTCGTCGTCCTCAAAGCAGAAATACAGCGCCCTTCCGCGTGATGTCGGGAAGCCGAGAAACGGATCGCCTTTTGCAACGGCGACGCAAAGCCCCAGCACGAAAAAAGATTTGCCGGCTTTCGGTGGAGCGGCGAGCAGCACAAGTCCTTCGGGGAGTATACCTGATACCAGGAACCTGCGTTTTTCAAGTTGCTTGTCAAAAAGCACGTCGCTCTCGATCGTGTGCGGAACGTGGACCGGAACCACGCCTGCACCGCCTGCCATGTTCTGCACGTTTGAAATGTTGTTTGTCATCATGTTTTACCTCCTTGCGGTTTAAAATTAATTTCTGTACATCCGCCGATGACAATGGCGGTATGCAAGATTTCGTTCCGATCCCGTCTGAACTTAAGGTAAAACAAAAAGCGCCTTACGAGACTGGAACAAGACATACCGGCAAAGCACAGTCACAGCTGTGCGATGCAATATGGTAAGTACTGTTCCGACTTCGTACGGCGCTTGGTAGCTTTTCAGATACAGCTGATCTCAGCTGAATTAACTGCTCCGCTTGCTCGATTTAAAATCGGAGAAAATATCGCGCGGGTCGGTTCCCGTGCAATTCTAATACGCCACGCAGAACACTGTCCTACGCGACTGCATATTATTATACTCATTTTTTCGGGTTTGTCAATAGGTTCAGCCGTTTTTACTGTCGGTCGTGAGCGACTCCTGAAGAGAAAATGAGGAAAAATTCGCTTTTGAAGGATGTTGACAGGAAAATACAGATCAAAAATGCCGCAGGGATTTCTTTTTGAGGTAAATACTATTCTTCGTTGCAACGGCAACTGCCGGTTCAAGCACCTGCTCTCCCTTATGGGCAGAAACCGCGACAATCTGAGCGACACCTTCACCGAACAGCAGAAAGAATTGCTCGAAAAGTATGACGAGGCGGTCAACGAAATGCACTCCCTCGACGAAGAGGCAGCTTTCCATTGCGGCTTCTCCTTAGGCGTTCGGCTTGTGATGGAATGCATATCAATTCAACTTACAGAAGAAGACTAAAAACAAAAAGCGGAGCTGCGGCTCCGCTCCTTTGTTTTTTCGATACCGTTGTTATTTGTTTCCTATACGATTTCTAATGTCGTTCAGCCATTCTCCTTTATATTTGAAAAAACGCGGCCCGGCTAACGGCTTCTTTCCTGTAAAGTATTGTGCTAAAGCAGTAAGTGACCATGTTTCGCCCTGGTACGCAACGTGTTTATCATCGACTACCGTGCAGACCGTACCGTCATTATCATTTCCATTGCAAGAAAACACAATTTGCTCCCCAACAGCAATATTGCACGTGGAAAACGCAAACGGTGCAAGGCGCTCCTGATGCGCTTCGCTTATTTCTTTTGCGGTTTCTTCTTCTTTTTGTTCTTCTGCGGTGGCTTTCCACTTTTTCAGTCGATGTTTAAAACCGTTAATTTCAGCGATCGCATCGAGAATGTCATAGGCGTCTTCCGGCGTCATTGCGTAAAACTCGCGGATGCGCTTCTTGCCGTTGATTTCTTCAGTAGAGCGAAGCTCCGGATTCACCTTGTCCAAAATGGAATGCAGTTTTTTGTCGGAAAGCTCCGAATCCACTTCATATGTAGCGTAAATGCGGAACGCAAACGGCACCGCCGAACTGCGATTCAGCTCGTCAAGTCGCTGCTTCACATCTTTTGCGTACCCGATTTTTACATATTCCGGAAATGACGGGTTTGTCATGATGTAGATATATCCGATGCTCATTTTCTATTCCTCCATATGACCCGCTGAGGGATCCATATAATCTAATATCTGCTCATTCAGCTTTTTTCTGACGTCTCTCCAATTTGGCATATATCTGTCGATAATCTCAACAAAAGCCGCATTGTGGTTCCGCTCTTTTAAGTGCGCTAACTCGTGCAGAATAACATACTCTAAACAATCGATTGGCTTTTTCGCCAATTGAAGGTTTAACCATATCTTTTTACTCTGCACATTACAAGTTCCCCAGCGTGTTGTCATATATTTCGTTTGCCACGAATCCGCATAAATACCGGTTGTCTTTTCCCATTTTGGCAGTAGTCGTTCCACTTCTTTTTTCAATGTGGCACGATACCATTCATTGACGTAGTTTTCTCTTTGCTGAACTGTGCTTTCTTTACGAACGGTCAATATCGCCTTATCACCCTCAATCATCAAAGAGTTGCCTTTGTTACTGTGATTGACAAGCAGATAATACTGAACGCCCCAAAGAAAGAATGCTTCGCCGGAAACATATTCACGTTTTGTTTGCCGTTGCTGGGACGAAAATCGCTCCTGCTGCCGCTTGATCCAACCGATTTTTGTACGGATGAACATTTCAACGCTTTCGTCGCTCAGATTCAGCGGAGCCGAAACCTCAACGTGACCGTCCGGCGGTTTTACGTAGAGATGCATATTCTTTATCGGTTTCCTAATGATTCTTATAGGAATCCCGTTTATTATGACGTTCATCAATACTCCTCTTGATTTTTAATGATCGTAAATACTCGCTCAACTTCATCCTTATCGTTAAGGATTTTATAGAGTTCCCGTTTGATTCGCCGTTCTTTTACAGGATCATTACGGAAACGGTCCATTTTTGAACGCAGTACCGCCTCGTGAAGTGCAATCGCGCGGGATTCATCACATCCGGTATTATCGTACAGTGCGCGCAGAGCGGCACTTTTTCTTATCTTTTCAGGATATCGTTCGTTTTCTTCCGGATTTGTAACGTTGCGCGCAAGATCAATATACTTTTGCAAGAGTTCTGCATATGATATTACGCCGCGTCGCCTTTCCAGAATCAACTGCTCCAGAACTGACGACATTTTGTTGTAGTACATTGGGTTGATGACAATTCGTTCAACGACTTTTTTGCGGATATTATTCTCTATAGCTTCCGCGGCGCTCTCCTGCTCAGACGTTTTACCCTTATCTTCGCTTTCCATCTTTTCTTTCTGCGCAAGGATAAAATCAAGCAGCGTGAAGTCGTCAAACTCGCCGATCACTTTGGAGTCTTCTGCAACGATATAATTATCGATCAAATATCTCATCCCGGGCTCGTATGCTTTCAGATCAATAAAATCGCCACTTGCTCTTCCGATAGTAGCTTTCAGCGCAACGTATAAATTGACCTTTTTATCAAACCGAGCTTGCTCGGAGGCGGGATAACCAAGATCATCCATAACAGGCTTTACTTCGGCGTATGCACGAATCAGAGCGTTGACCAACCGATACATTTTCTCACGAAGACGGGCAAACGCTTCGTCGTTGTTCACGTCGACGCCGTTTTCGCCACAGAAATAATGGAGATAATTCAGCTCTTCGCGAGGCAATTCAACACCTTCACAAAGCTCATCAAGTTCATCGAGCAGTTTTTCAAAGCGTTTCTTTGCTTCATCTCTTCTGTCTTTCAACAGGCCGTCAACATCTTCGTCGTCATAAGCTTCAAATGCACCGGATGTGTACTTTTCCATCGCTTCGGTTAAATCCCCGAACAGCTGCTTATAATCGACTATGTAGCCAAAGTCCTTGCTGTCATCATCCAGTCTGTTTACGCGACAAATCGCCTGAAACAGGCCGTGATCGTGCATACTCTTGTCTATATAAAGATAAGTGCAAGGCGGCGCGTCAAATCCGGTGAGAAGCTTGTCCACAACAATTAACAGCTTCATATTGTTGGGCTCTTCAACGAATTTGCGCTTTGCCTCTGTTTCAAACTCTTCAACCTGTTTTGCAATACCGGATCTATCCGCGGTTGCCTCGGGATCGATCCCGATCATACGAAGATAGGTATTATACTTCTCAAACGCCTCCGTTTCTTCTTCCTCACTGACCGTCTCGGTACGCAGATCCCCAATATTCGGGTCGTATGACGAAATGATCGCGCATTTCTTGAAACCGCGCTGCTGGAAAAGCTCGTAGTATTTACAGGCTGAATAAATGGAATCCGCAACAAGAATCGCATTGCCGCTGCCGTCAGCCAAACGCGCCTTAATCTCAAAATCAAAGATAATATCGTTGACGATCTTCTCAAGCCGGTCGCGGGAACTGTACACCTTTTGCATATTGCCCCAGACCTGTTTGAGGCGGGCTTTTGCGCGAGGCATCAATCCCCGCGTTTTAGCGTCAAACCAGGCGTCGATCTTTTCCTGTGACGTGATATCCTGAGGAATATCGCGGTATTCATAACGCAAGTCAAGTATGACGCCATCCTCTACGCCTTCGTTGAATTTATAGGTGTGAATATACTTACCGAAAACCTCGATGCTGGTCGCTTTGTCCTTTTTCATAAGCGGCGTACCGGTGAAACCGACAAATACCGCATTGGGAATAATGGTCTTCATGGCCAAATGCAGTTTACCGGATTGCGTACGGTGGCATTCATCCACGAAAACGAAAATATCGTCTTTTGCTTTGAAGTCTTTTGGCAACGACGCTTTCAGATCTTCGACATATCGCTCATAGTCCTTTTCTGTTGCTTCGCCGCCGCGCTTGCCGAATTTGTGAATCAGAGAGCAAAGCAGTCGGTCTTCCGGCAAATTCAGGCGAGTCAAAAGATCTTTTCCGCTCTTTGTTCGGACGATCTTTTCATTAACTCCTAAAAAGTTCTTTTCGATCTGGTCGTCGAGCTCGTCGCGATCGGTTACGATCAGAACGCGAGCGGTCGGAATAGTAGACAACAGCCACTTGGATAGCCAGATCATCGTCAGCGACTTGCCGCTGCCCTGCGTGTGCCAGATGATACCGCCCTTGCCGGCAAGAAGCCGCTTCTGAGCGCGCATAATGCCGTAATACTGATTATAACGGCAAACTTTTTTGATTCCGCGATCAAATATGATAAAGTTGTGGAGCAGATTCAGCAGGCGGGTTTTCTGGAACATGGCGTAAAGAGCCGAATCCAATTTGTTTTCGATCGTGTCGCAGATTTCTTCTATACGAACGTCGTTCTCATCCCGCTCGTCGGGGAACTCGGTAAACCCGTCTTTCTTCCATTCCAGATAGTATTTCTCCGGCGTTTTGATCGTGCCGTAGCGCAATCCTTCGGTGTCGTTGCCTGCCATACAGAGCTGGATCGTCGTGAAAAACGGCTCGATAAACATTTCGCGCTGATTGGTCAGATTTTGGCGAATACCATCGGAGACCGACACCGTGCTCTTTTTCAGCTCGATCACGGCAACAGCGATCCCGTTGACGTAGATCACAAGGTCCGGGCGTTTTTCGTTGTTGGCAACGACCGTCACCTCTTCGGATATTTCAAAATCGTTTTTGCCGGACTCGTCCCAGTTGATGAAATAGACCGTCGTTTCGGTATCGTCAGGCGATTCTTTGACTTTTGCGCCGTATTTCAGAAGATCGTAAACCTCTTTATTGGCAGCGTAAAGCCCGTGCTGTAAATTGTTTGCGGCGCTGATAAGCGCATCAACCGCGCGCGAAGCGATCCCGTCGGAATAGCCGCGCGAAGCAAGACACGCTTTCAGCTTGGCTTCGTCGATGTTGCGATTTTCCTGATCACGCAAATCACCTATGTAACGATATTTCAGTTTTTCATGGAAGAACTTGATAACTCGCGATTGAGTAATGATCTCTGGTTTTCCAATGTTATTCATAACTTAATATGCTCCTTATGTGAAAAGCACTTTGCGAAGTTCATCATCCGTAATTGCTCTTTTTTCACTAACTACTTTTTCTAATATTCTTATGCTATGAGCTTCTTTGACTCTTGCAGCATTAAAGGCAGTATCGTTTTTCTTATTACCCAAATTCATGTAAGTGATTATACATTCAAGCACTTCATCAATATAATAATGCAAGTTTTCTGTAATGAACTCGAGATAGGGCATACTATTACCGTCATGTACTATCATACATCTATTTCTATATATTCTCATTATTTGCCATCTTAATCTGTTGGAATGCCTTATCAAGTCTTGGTGAATGAGTTTTGCATCTGTAAACAACTCAGAATAGAAATCAAGTTTGTATCTTTCAAGAGGGAATCGCTCAAGTTTTTCCTTTATTTGTACCAGCAAGGAATTATTATCTTTTAAAATATACAATAGCTTTTCAGTAGCAGAATCGCCTCTTGGCTCCGCATTTATGATGGCATTAATACCTCTGGTTATTTTAATCTGCTGGTACAGGTTTTCGAAAAGTCTTCTATAATAGTTGCTATTCAGCACTGAAATAACCGCGTTTGACACATAGTTAACACGATTCATAAAGTTCTGTTTGGTTTCGATAAGCAATTCAAAAATCGACCACAAAGACAATAGCTGAGATTGAACATCTGATAACCCGAGCGCGTTGTTATGTAATTCAAATGCACTCAATAAATTAGCGTTTAATCCTGCGCTTGCAACTGTTTTTAAGACCTTATCTCTTTCTTCTTTTCGTTTTGTTGGTAATTTCTTTAACAAATTACGCTTATCGTTAATTAGTTTATAAGTTTTTGATGATTCCTTTCTTACCAACCCATTATCCAAAAGTGATATTTCGCTACTATGCAAAGTGGCATTATAAATACTAATAATTGCTGAAAAATATTCTTTGGCCTGAAACAATGCAGAAACAGGATCAATAGCAATTGTTGTCGATTCCACAACATATTTTGAACTAAGTTTCTCATTTTCATATTGTGATGATTCTCTAATTTTCTTTATAACACCATTCAATTCTTTATATACATCATCGCTTATCCCAAAAACAACAACGTATTTTTCATTATTTGGAATTACCGAGAGAAGAAAATCAATAATATACTTTTTCCCGTTATCAACACCCTTGTTAGTAAACAAATCGTTTTGCACTCTATTGAACAAATGCTGTTTGCTTAATCCAAGATTAATGAGTTCGCAAATATACTCTCTTACGCAAAAATACAAAACCCTCTTTTCGCTTATTGAAAATGTTGGCGCATCTAAAAGTGTATTTATTTGATCAACAATGCTTTTGCAATATGAATTGCTTGAGCTAAAGAAATCATCAATTTGTTTTGCAATAGAATAATAGTAATCCGTTTTCTTTTCTTGACTAACATTTTTATCTGTCGATACATTAAAAAATCTACCCTGATTATTCTTAAAGAAGAATAAATCATTAGAAATCCCCGTTGGCAACCAAGGCGAACTTTGAATAATGTACTCCAATTCCTCATTAAGAGGGATCATATTGCCATCCTGCATTATGCCCTCTTTTACAAGTAAATACGTAGCAATATAATCCTTGCAGAAAAAGTGTAGATTCAAAGATGGTACTTTATTAGAATCAAATGAATAGTCAAATAAACATTCATTAAATGTGTCTGCAATGAACTGTGCTTTTTCTCCGATAATACTATCTGTCCATGTAATTCTTGCCATTTTCCAATCTCCTTTACACCAATCGAATCCTACCGGTGAGCAGTTCGCTCATCATTCCGGACTTAAGTTTTCTGAACTTTTGCAATTCTCTTTCTTTTTCCACAATTTCATTTTCAATATCTGATAAAATAGAGGCAATCTCGGTTTGTTCCTGAACGTCAAAAGTATAATATATCTCCAAATTATATAATTCGCTTGGATGAACATGTGGCTGAGCGCCTCCGGTTTGTACCGAATAAATCTTCTGCTGAATGTTTAACAATGCATTGTAGACAAAGATAATATTGTAACTTGGGCTTTCGCCTATAGTGGAACAGTCAGATGCAAAGATTTGTCCATCATATAGATTTACAAATCCCGCACTTGCTCCTGATGCACTAATTGTGATATTCACCCCGCTTCTATTAAAAGTATCACAATAGTATGCTGGTTGACGACCGCCGGCAACAACAGGAATAGATCCTATTGTTGCTTCTTGTTGAGTAAGAATTTGTCCTTTTTCAATTTGAATTCCAATATCCTTAATGCGTTTCTTTTTCCACTTCCCGGTAAACCCCGGGAGGCGGCGTTTGCCGGTGAGAAGTTCCTGCATAACGCCCTGTTTGAGGGCTTTTTTCTTTTCGATCAGTTTTTCAAGCGACGCAATCAGTTCGTCCACATCCGAAAGTGCCTCGGCAATCCGGCGCTGTTCGGGAAGTGGCGGGATAGGGACGATAAGGTTTTTAATTAGTTTTAAGTTGAGCCCTCCGCGTCCGCCATCCCCTGATGACAATTCACGCAATTCGTCATACCTGCTATAAAGATTTTGGTATAAATATTCTGTTTCAACTTGATCGTTAGGAAAAATAGCTGCAATTGATTGATTAGTACATAACGATATATAGTTAATAGCGACTGTTCCTCTTGTTTTTCCTTGACCGGCTAAACCAACAAGAACGCAGTTTTCTGGAATCATATGTGTACTTGAGTTTTCAAGCCCAGTTTTTGTTATACGTCCATCAACGCTATGAACTCTTCTTTTGTTTAATTCTCCCGAACTCATCCAAGGTATATCGCCTCCCCAATACTCAGGTATTGTTGTGTTTGGCGTTCCACCGGCAACGGCATCGGTAAACTCGCCAATTTGTTTAATCTCCCAATCTTCCGGGATCAAACCTATATCCGTTTGCTTATAACCCTGTTTCAATCTTCTTCACCTTCTTCCACCATACGGCGGGCACGAATGTTTCTGTCTGATTGTTCCGCGTTATCAATAATAATGTTTCTGTGTTACTTTTCCTGAGTTTC
>JAEEGI010014313.1_pt1 | contig 16703 bp, 10 predicted proteins | sample 8958751 | NCBI WGS metagenome assembly JAEEGI01 (sample SAMN16246545, study PRJNA631951) | gut metagenome | biome: gut microbiome; feature: rumen; material: KS-attached | host: Bos | place: Iran: Karaj | collected 2018-10
ATTTTTATTGTAAATTTATTTTCAATTTTTAAAATATGTATTAAATTAAAAGATTTATGCTTCTTAAATTCTTTATTTTTATTTTATCTAAATAATTTGCTTTAATGAAATGATATAAATGATTAATTTCATTTTGATTTAAATTATATTTGAATTGTATTCTAGTTTCTTATATAAAATTATTATATTTACAATTTATAAACCAATAATTTTTTTCCTTTTAATTATTCTAAAAATTTTATTTGAATAAAAAAAGAATAATTATTATTTTATATTCAAATAATTTAAAAAATAAAAAATTTTTAAATTAAATTCATTATTTGAGATATTTTAATTAATAAAATTATATGGAAGGAGGAGGAAATGAAATAGAGGAAATTAAACAATTATGTAATAAAATAGAAACTTCAAAAGATAAAACAAGAATTAAAGCTTCAAAAGAATTAATTCAAAAACTCTCAGGTAAAAAACCTGAATTATTAAAATATACAATTTTTGAAACAATGATGAATAAATTATATGAATCTGATCAAAAAGTATATTTTGATTTAACAATGAATTTATTTGAAATAAATTCTTCTGAATTTGGAATATTCAGGGAGAAACTATTAAATAAAACAATGAAAAAAATATTAGATTGTAACACAAATGAAAGTATAATAAGAGACATATCACTAATTACTAATTATGGGAAAAATCTTTTGAATTTGAAAAATAAAAAAATATTAATTCAATATATTTTCTTCAAATGTTTATTAAAAGAAAAAATGTATAATCATAAAAAATTATGGATGATAATTGAAAATATTATTTGCCAAAATAATAGTATTGATATAAATATTATCCAATTAGAATTTTATTGTAATATTTGTGTAATGTTATCATTTACTTTAAAGCATAGAAATGATATAAATAATGATGTATTAGATTCTATAATTCATATAAGTGGGTATTATCTATTAAATTTAGAAGTTAATAATTATTTAATTACCAAAAATATTATTTTAATGCTTTTATATATTATACCATATAAAGAAGAAATTATTCTTAATTTTTTTAAAAAAAAGCCATTTAAATTTTTGCAAATCATTAATGAGTTATTAAAAGACTATCATACTATGGAAAATCATTTTTCCTATTCAGACATTCAAAAGTTTTTTTTATTTAATGATGAATATTTGAGTGAAATTATTAATGAAAAAGAAGAAGAATCAATTTATAAACTTTTTGAAAGAAATTGTAATATTAAAAGTATAATTAATTCGAATATTAAATTAATCAATGAACACATATATGATTTTATTCATATTTTATTTACAGAATATAAAAATGTTAAATTTGATAAAGAAAATCAAAATATTATAAAGATAGATGATGTGTTTTTTTTTGAATATATTATAAAAATTTTGAAAAATAATAAAGACAATAATGAATTATTAGATAAAGTCATTTTAAATTTAAATTCTTTTATTATGAAAAATGGGAATAATTTATTTGAACAATGGAAATATATTTTTAAAATCATAAATGATTTTTTTTTAGTTAAAAATGATGATATTATTGAATTATATAATAATAGAGAAGAGCTTTTTGAATCTATAGAAAAATTATATCAAGAAGAAAATTATTGTGGAAATTTCAATGATTTAAAGGATATAGTAACTAAAATTACTATTTTTAAAAATGAAATATTAGTTAATTTCCAAATTAATTTATTATTAAAAGATTCAAAAAGTTTCTTATCTAATATAGAAAAAGTAATAGTAAAATTAATAAACAATTATCCTAATTTTAGTTTTTGTAAAAATTATTTAATAGAAATACTGATTAATAATTATAATTATGCATTTATTTCAGAAGGAATTGAATCTGAGAAAATAAAATTAATTGATAATTTAATGTTTAAATATTTTTCAAATTTTTTAAAAAGTTTTAATAATGTAGAATCTAATTATATTTTATTTGGACATTTAATCTCAATAATTCTTACAAAAACAAGTGATTTAAATTATTTTGAAACTTACTTAGATATTCTTGTTCATTTAAATTTAGATACTGGGGATAATATTACTATTTCAAATAACTTCTCTATAAATATTATTAGGGAACTTTTTGAAAATTTATGTTTAAATTGGGACACAATAAAATTAAGAAATTTTTTAAAATATTTTTTTGGAAAAGAAAATAGAAATGATGCTAAAATTTTAAAATATGGAGTTAGATTAATTAAAAATATTATAGTTGATGAAGCTTTTCAAATTATTACTCCAAATCATATTAATTCTCCTTTAATCATTAATTATAAAAACCCTGAAATTGAAAAGCAAAAAGAAAAATTAGATAAAGAACACTTTAAAAAGTTTAAAAAAGATTTTTATCTTCCTTTTATTAAATTTAAGCATATTAAAATTTATCAAGCATTAAATCATCAATTATTAGGAAATACTAAAAATCTAAGTTTAATAAAAGATATTTTAATTTATTATGAAACTTCATTAAAGTCATTTTTTTTTTTAAAAGAAGTGAATTTAGAAGAATTAATATTAATAATTGCTAAAGATGAAGACATTTCTAAAATTTCTTTAGGTAAAGATATTACTCATTGCATTTTAAAAATATTTAGCTTATTAAATTATCAATTAAATACAAATTTAATAAGTGATGATAATATAATAAATAATCAATCAATTTTTAAATTTCATAATGATTATTCTTTATCAACTAAAATAATTTTTTCATTATTAAACAGTTGGAATAAATTAAATGATGAAAATTTATCTTTTTTAAAGAATTATCCTAAACAAAATTTTTTTGATACTAAATTTAATACAGTTCCAATTTGGACAGGACAATTGACTTTAAGTTTATCATTATCTTTCATATGTGAATTTATAAAGATATTAAAATGTTATTTATTTTCTTTAACAGATAAATTTAATAAAATTAAGAAAGAACCTTCTTTTTATTCTAAATTAAGTTCATTTGATGAGACTTTAAAAGAAAAATTAATTAAAGAATATGGAAATAATGATTTAAATAAAATAATCTATGAAATAATTCATTTCATAATGAATTCACTATTTTTTGTTTTAATAAGTAAAGAATATTCTATTTCTATTATTTCTCTTTTATATGAAATAAGAGATTTAATTGTTAATTTTGGAGATGATAGAATTTTAAATGTAATATATATATTATTAATGATTGGATGGCCTAGTTATCAAGATAATATTACAAATAATTTTGATAAATTTTTTTTCACTTCTTTTGGTATGAAGCAATTTAAAAAAGAAAAATATTATCAAATTGATTTAAAATCTGAAAATAAAGATTTATTAAATTCTATTATAGGAAATGAATGTGTTCAATTTTTTGCTGATATAACTTGTTTATATTATTTAGAAAAAATAGAATTTTCAAAAACAATGTGGGAAACATTTAAAAATATTTTTCCAGAAGAAGAAAAACAAAAAAATAGAGAAATTATATTTTTATCAATGGTTAAATGGAATTTAATGACAAGAACAAAAAGAACAAATTTATCTGATATAAAAGCAGATAATAATTCTTTAATTTATATAGGAAATAATAATTTAATAATAATAAACCCAAAAACTAAAGTTAGTTGTGAAATATGTTTTAAAAATTTTTTTGTTGATATTCATTATTCTATTTCTTCTAATTATCAAAAAAATAAAAAAGTAAATAAATCAAAAGATGATAATTATGTTTCATATACAAAAGATAATTATTTATTCCCTGAAAAAGATTTCTCAATTACTGATGAAGAATTACAAGAAATGAATTTAAATTCAAAAGAAATATTTTTACATTTAATAAATAATACAGGAGGATTGATTGAAGATTATACTTTAATCCAAGAAAAACATTTAAATAAAGTAATAGAGAATATTTCTCAATTAGATTTATATTCTCCTTTTTTAACTTATTTATGTGGAATAATATATTTTCCAAATATAAAGAATTATAATTTAGATGAAATATTATTTTATAAAGGTCAAGTATCATCTTCATTAGTTAATTTTTTAGGAAAAATAGGTGATTTATATGATATTAATTTAAAAGAAAATTTATTAATTGAAGTTGGAAATACACTGAAAAAAAAAAATGAATCACAATATATTTTGTGTTATAAGGATTCATTGAGTCAAATTATTTTTCATGTTACTAATTTATTAAATGAAGATAATATAAAAGAAATTATCTTTGAAGATGAAATAAGTTTAATTTGGATGGAAAATCCTCAAATTGAACTTAATTTATTTATTTCTAAATTTCCTAGTGATAAAATATATATTTTTATTGTAATATTCCCAGTAACGGAAACTCATTATTTTGTTAAAAGATATTATAATTCTAATTTAAGTAAGTCTTTCAGAGCTTTAATTGATAAAATATTTCTTGATGAAATTATTATTAATATTAATAATATTAATAGTCTTTATCAAATTTTAAAAATGATTCTTCAAATTAAGGAAATTATAAAATATGAAAAATATCATTTGGAGCATTTAAATTCTTTAGAACAATTACCAAGAAGATTCTCTTTTGGAATAATTGAAAAAAAAATTATGACATTCCATAAACAAATAGATAATTTTTTAATTGGAAATAATTTTACAAAAAGAAAAGAAATAATATCAGAAATAATAAAAGTTGTTCAAAATAAAAAAAATTAATTAAAATAGTATAAATTAATATATCGAAATAATAAATATTTAATTAATCCTATATAAATTGATTGTTATATTGAAAATAAATAATCAAAACAAATATTTATAAAACTCTATGGATAATTAAATTCAAGTAATCACCTTTGAACAAAAATTTATGAAATAATTTAGAGATTTTAATATTTATATAAACTTTAACAAACAAAAATAAAAAAGAGAAAAGAATAATTTAGATAAAAATATAATTCCCTATTTAAGGTTAGATTTACATAAAAATCTAAATAAAATTTATAATAATCATAGTAAAAGAACCCTCAATAATTGTTTAATAATACAAATATTGAAAAATAAAAATTTAAAAGAACACAATTAAATTAAAAAGTTTATTTTTTGTAAATATATTTTATGTTTTTTTAGAATAAAAGTAAAATATAATATATAATATATTAAATTTTAAATTAAATATATTGTAATATAAAATTAAAATAAATAATAAATATTTTAATTGATGATAAACTGAGAAATAGAAAAATAAAATAATATAAAACTTTTGATAATAAAAAAAATATGAGAAGTAACGTAAAAAAACCAACTTTTAGTATATATAATTTTATAATTTAGAGTGAATAAATTAAAATCATTACAAGAAAAAAACAAAGAAAACAAAGAAAAAAAAGAAAAAAAAGTAAACACAAAATCTAATAATCAATCAGAAAATTTAAATAAAAAAAATGATGAAAAAGAAAAGAATTCACCAAATTTAGATAAAGAAAAAACTTTAAAAAATAATAAAGAAAACAATTCAGATTCAACAAATAATTCATCTCTAAAAGAAAAAGAAGAGAAAGAAGTATTTGATAGTGAAAAAGACAATGAAAGACGTTTAAGTATTATAATAGAATTAGAAAAAAAAAGAGAATTAAAAGAAAAAGAAGAAAAAAAAGAAAAAGAAAGAATAAGAAAAGCTTTATTAAAAGTTACTAGTATAGTTAAAAATAAAAATGGTTTAATAAATTTAGGTAATACTTGTTATATGAATTCATGTTTACAAATATTAATTCATTGTTCTCCATTTATTGAAAAATTATTTTGTGAAGTTCCAACTGAGAATTTAAGTAAAGAATTCTATGATTTATGCAATGAACAACTATTAAATGTTTCAAAACCAATAAATATAAAAAATATTTTTTCAGAAAAACATAATAATTATAAAGGCTTTTTACAACATGATAGTATAGAATTTTGTAGATTATTTTTAGAAGATATTTCTTATGAAATGAATAAAGTTAAAATTATTCCTCCTTATATTGAATTAGATGATAATAATAAAACAAAAGAACAAATAAATATTGAATTTGATAAAATTTTTAAAAGAAGAGAAAATTCAATTGTTGTTGATACATTTTATGGTCAATTTATAAATATTTTTAAATGTAAATGCGGATTTGAAACTTATTCATATGAAAAATTTTTAGATATTCCTTTATTATTTATTGAAAAAGGAACGACAAAAATTAAAACTTTATTAAAAAATTTTTTCGAAGAAGAAAAAATTGATTTAAGTTCTAAATGTAAAAAATGTAAAAAAAAAGAACAATATAAAAAATTTCTTAGAATTGCTTATCTTCCTGAAATTTTAATTTTGTCTTTACAAAGGTATGATTATAGAAAGGATGTTAAAAATAATTCGAAAATTAAATTTAAAGATACAATTGACTTAGAAGATTTTATTGATAAAGATTGTTGTGGGAATTATTCAACTAAATATAATTTAATTGGAATTGTTAATCATACTGGTAATATTAATTTTGGACATTATTATTCTTTTATAAATATTGAAAATGAATGGTTTGAATTTAATGATAGTAGTTGCTTTAGTTTTTCAAAATTAAATAATTCTAGTGAAACCGCTTATATTTTAATTTATGAAAGAATATAATATATTTTTATTTTTTCAATCACAATTAATTTTTATTGTTTTTATCAATGACTTTTTTATTTTTTATTTTTATAAAAATTAATTACTTTAATTTAAATAAATTATTTTCTCAAATTCATAATAAATAAATTTAGTATTAAATATCATTTATTTTCCACTTACATAATTACTATCTCTTATTTTCACTTCTACTGAGATTTCTTCTGAATTAGCATTATAATTTGCTTCACTTCCAATTCTATAAATAATATAAATATTTTCATAAGCTAATTTTAATTTTATACAAATATCAATGTAAATTCCAAAAAAACAATATCCAGTTAAAAGATAAGGAATTATAACTTTAACTGGGAAAAGAATAATCAAAGAGGTATCATTAGGAATTAATAAAAATAGTATCATAGGAATAGCATGAGGAAAAAAAATTAAAGTTCTATATATTAAATTTTTAATTTTATAATTTTTTGACCATTTATTTATTTGTTCTTCTTTAAAGGGTCTATTTATTTTACTTTTAGAAAGAAAAAAATATAAACCATAATGAGCTCCTATTAATAAAAAAAGGACACAACCAATAAAAAAACCATCGTGATTAAATTTTCTATATAAAGGAAGATGAGAACATTCTTCAGCAATAATATATTCATATTGTTTCCAATTATTATTTCTAAAAAAATATAAAGATAATAATATTAGAAAATATACTAAAAATTTTATAGAATGTATTCTATTTTCTATTTTTCCTGTAATATATTGATAAAATTTTTTCCCTGAATAAGCATTTAAACAAATAATATGAAAGAAATAAAAATACATACCAACACCTAAAACTCCACCATATAAAATTTGATTTAAAGAATGAATAGATAGAAAAATTCTACTTAAAGAAATTAAAAAAGAGAAGAAAATAGTAAAAATTAAAAGTATAATTTTCATTATAAATTTTTTATTAAAATATGGTAAATCTATTATAATATTCCATAAGCTTAGATATATAGAAAAAGAAGAAAAAGAATGACCAGAAGGATTTCCATATCCTCCATCACATGTTCTTTTTATTTTAGGATTTATCCAAAAAGGTCTTGGAGAACCATATAATATTTTTAAAATATTATCATAATAACTTGCTAAAACAATAACTGATGCGAAAGTATATGATATATTTATTGGAAATAAAATCAGAACTATTACCAACAATGGTATTAATGCTCCTTGAGTTCCTAATTTTGAAATAAATTTAAATATTTTTATAAAATATTCTGGAGTTTTGGTATATAAATTTGATTCTATTTCAAGGGACTTTTCAAATAAAGGTTTACGATATATTTGTTCAAATATTATTGCGGATATAATGTATGTAATAAATATTATTATTTTTGCTTTGAACCATGAAGAATTGCCTATCATATTTTTTAATGATTTTTGAGTTATTTTTTCAATTTTAATAATTTATATTTAAATTAATTTTTATTTATTTTTTTCGGTTAAAAATAAATTTGAATTTATTAAATCAATCGCCAAAATAGTATATAAATACATTTTAATGAAAAGAAAAATGATAAATACCACTAATTAAGTTTTTCTCTTTATTTAAATAAAAAAAGAGGAATTTTAAAAAAGTCTTAATTTAAAGGGATAATATAATTCAAATTTAAAAAAAATAAAAGTTCAAATTAAAGTTAAAACAGTAATTTTGTCGTTTTTATGAAAATATTGTGTGAAGATTTGTTATATGCAAAAAAAGATAATGATGAAATTAATATAATATCAATTTATTATTTTTTTCAATTTTTAAGATTAATAATGAATTAAAAAGTAAAATTAATTATATTGAAATAAAATTTAATAAAAATTTAAAAAAGCTATAACATAAAAAATCTAAATAAAAAAATAAATTAAAAAATAAAAAACAACAGCAAATAATATATAAAAATAAAAAAAACCAAATAAAAAAAGACAAACAAAAAAGAACATTTTAATAAAAATTAAATTCCTTAAATATAACATAAAATTAATCCAAAAAAAAAACTAAAAAATAACATAATAATCTTTAAAAAAAAATAAAAAAAGAAAAATGGAAAGTACAGAAGAACCAACACAAGAACAAGAAGGAGAAACTCAAGACGAAGCATTAATGGAGCAAATAGACGGAATGATAGATCGTCTTCTTGCAGTAAAAGGGTAAAAGAAAAAAATATATATTTAAATAACATAAAAAAAAAATAGTAAAAAACCAGGAACAAATGTATCATTATCAGAAACTGAAATAAAACTTCTAATATCAAAATGCAAAGAAATAATAATGAAACAACCAGTTTTTCTTGAATTAGGATCTCCAATAGCAGTAATAGGAGATATTCATGGTCAATACTCAGATTTACTTAGATTATTTGGATATGGTGGCTTTCCTCCAGCTTCAAATTACCTTTTTTTAGGAGATTACGTTGATAGAGGAAAAAATTCAATAGAAACTATATCTTTATTAATGGCTTATAAAATTCGTTATCCTGAAAATTTTTTTTTCCTTCGAGGAAACCATGAAGCTGAATTAGTAAATAGATTATATGGCTTTTATGATGAATGTCGTAGACGTTATAATATAAAATTATGGAAGCAATTTATAGAAATGTTTAATTGGTTACCAGTAGCTGCGTTAATAGATGATAAAATATTTTGTGTTCATGGAGGTTTATCTCCAGATATGCAATCAATAGAACAATTATATAATATTCAAAGACCAACTGATGTTCCTAATTCAGGTTTACTTTGTGATATATTATGGAGTGATCCTGATCCAGATGTTGAAGGATGGGGTGAAAATGAAAGAGGTGTTTCTTATACTTATTCTAAAAGTTGTGTATTAAAATTTTTAGATGATAATAATTTAGATTTAGTTTGTAGAGCTCATCAAGTTGTTGAAGATGGTTATGAATTCTTTGCTGATAGACAATTAGTCACTATATTTAGTGCTCCTGATTATTGTGGGGAATATTCTAATTGTGCTAGTATGATGCTTATTGATGAAAATTTAATGTGTAGTTTTAAAGTGTTGAAACCTTTGAGTGAAGTTGAAAATATGCCCAGTGGACAAATACCTGATGCAGGACCTGATAAAAAAATTATTGAGTAATTGTTAAAAAATGACTTCTATTTTTTTGTTTTTTTGTTTTTGTTTTGGATTTTTATTTGTTTTTGTTGGAGAATTTTATTTGGTTTTTTTAAATTTTCAAAAATATTTATTTTTTTATTAAAAATATTCATTTATTTATTTTTTTTAAAGAAATTAATTATTAGAATAAAGTTTTAAATCTTATTACTATTTTCAAAAAATATTTCTTTTATTGTTAATATCTTATATATTTTTTATTTTATAATTGTTTAAGTTTTCTTTATCTTAAACTTTTTAATTATCTTTTTATTAATGATTATTTTATAATTTATACAAACATTTTAATTCATTGGAAAAACTTCTTTAGAATAATTGAGAAAAAATTGTATTTTTCAATATATAATATTTGTTCAATTAATTTATTTTTTCTATTTTGTATTTTTTTCAGTAATATAATCTAAACAATTATCAGGAGAAAAATAAGAATGTATTTATAAAGATTTAGATAGTCTTTCTAGTATTTATTGTGAGAAAGTAATATTATTCATTTCATTCAAATAATTGTAAATATAATTAATAGTGAAATTAAACTAAATTATAAAAAGCAAAAATTTTTTTCTATAAAACCAATTAATATTAATGTAATATCAACTAATTAATTTTTTTAAGTGTTTTTAAATATAAATTAATGATATTGTTTTTATAATCTTCAATTTTTTTTCCATATTTTAACTAATCCTTCATCAGAAGATGAAATAATAACATCATCATTTAATTCTAAAAGTGTTATAATATAATTATTATGTGCCTTTAATTTACTTGATATACATTGCAAAGTATTTAAATCCCATTGTTTGATATTTCCATCTTCAGAACAAGATAATAAAGTATCATTATATAAAATTAAACAATTAACAAATGAATAATGTGCTTTTATTACAGCTTCAATTTGATAATTTAAACTATTTATAATAAAAATTTCACATTTTCCTCCAACGGCTATTTTATAATTAGGTAATTCTATTAAGGAATTACTTGAAGAACAATTAATATTATGTAATATTTTTTCTTTTTCTCCATTTTCAATATTCCAATAAATTAAAATATTTTCATCAAACGAACTCACAGAGACAATTCTTGAATCTGATAATTGAATTATTGACTTAATTATATTATGATGTCCTTTAAAAGAAGATATTAATTTAAAAGGATATTTTGAATTCCAAATTTTAATTTCTTTTGAACAAGATGCAAAGTTCCCATCTGAAATTTTTATTATTTTTGAAATTGTTGATTCATGAGCTGGAAAAATATTTATTAAATATGGTTCTTCTTTATTTAATATTTCATAAATAGAAATTGATTTATTTGCACATAAAAGGAATATATTATCATTCAATTCACAAATATAATTTATATTTGTTAATTGAGAATATATTGAAACTTCTAATTTATAATTTTGAGAGTTATAAATTTGAAAATAACCTAAAGAATCACATAAAGCAAAATTTCCATTATTGATTTTTATTATACAATTGACACATTCATAACATTGAACTTTATATATTAATTCAAAATCATTTATTAAATTTATATTATTCATTTTGAATAATTAAATTTTTAATCAAAAAAATAAATTTAGATTATAATAAATTAATTATAATTCATTATATTATAGTTTTTATAAAAAAATGAATAAATTGAAAAATATAGAAAAACTCAATTATTTAATAATTGTTTTATTTTAAATTTTTCTCCAAAAAAAAACTGTAATTTAAAAAAAGAAATTTATTCATAAATTTATAAATACATATTCACAATAAAAACGAAAATTAAATATTAAATCTATATTTTATTTAAATATTATTTAGCATTCTTTTTTATTATTTTATTAGAAATCTTATTTATAAAAATAATAAATAATCATTTATTTATTATTATAATATTAATTATTAATAAAAAGTTTCTTTTATGAGTATTTCAATTAAAATTTTAAACAATTAAATAATTATTTAAATTAAAAAATTAATAAATGAGTGTTAATGAAAACCCAAATATTTTATCAGATTATGATCTTATAGAAACTTTAGGAGCAGGAACATTTAGTGAAGTAAAATTAGGTATCAACAAAATAACAAAAGAAAAAGTTGCAATAAAAATGTTAGATAAAGATAAAATTAATAATGAAAATGATTTAACAAGATTAAAAAGAGAAATACATATGTTAAGAACTTTCTCTCATATAAATATTATTAAAACATATGAAATAGCAGAAAATGATGTAAATTTTTTAATAATAATGGAATATTGTAAACATGGAGAATTATTCAATCAAATAATTGAAAAAAAGAAATTGTCAGAAAAAGAAGCAAGTTATTATTATTACCAATTAATAAATGGTTTAGAATATATACATTCAAATGGAATAGTTCATAGAGATTTAAAACCAGAAAATTTATTAATATCTAAAGGAAATATATTAAAAATTATTGATTTTGGTTTATCTAACTTTTTCAATGGAGAAAATTTATTACAAACTCCTTGTGGAAGTCCTTGTTATGCTTCTCCAGAAATGGTTTCTGGTAAAAAGTATAATGGATTTTATATTGATATATGGAGTACTGGAATAATTTTATATGCAATGTTATGTGGATTTTTACCTTTTGAAGATAATAATAATGTAATATTATTTCAAAAAATTCAAGAGTGTAATTTTACTATTCCTAATTTTGTTTCTAAAATTTGTAAAAATTTAATTAAAAGTATTGTAGTTAAAGATCCTAATAAAAGAATTAAAATTTCCGAGATTAAAAGACATCCTTTTTATTTAAAAGGAAAAGAACATTTTAAAAAAATTCATCCTGAATTATTTATGGAAGAAATAATTATTCCAAATGATATTGGAGCTGGACATTATACTGAAAGAGGAACTAATTCTGAATTAATAGATTCTTCAAATAAAACAAGTCAAGAGAAAATAAGATTTAAAAGGAAAAATATGTTTAAAAGACCAATTACTTTAAAAATTAATATTGATATCAATAAAATGAGGAAAAATAATTTACCTTATGAACATCATACTTCTGATAATAAGAATATTAACAAAGATAGTATATTAAGAGACTTAGAAAAATTCATTCATTCTCATTGTAATAAAGATTTATCTCAAAATCAAACTTTTAATATGAAGATTAATAATACAATTAATACTAAATCAAATTCAAATAATTTTACATCATCAAATCAAGGTAACTTTGAAAATTATAATTCAAAGGAAGAAACTGATAATAAAAGAGACTTTTCAAATGAATCTGCTATTGGAAAAAATAAAAAAAGAATTTATACAGAACAAAATGCTTTGAAAAAACATCAATATTTAGAACTTTCAGCTAATAAAGAAAATTCCAAATATAGACCTATAACTTCAATAAGAGGTAAAAGTACAAATATTTCAAATATTGACAATAGAAATGATAATATTAATAATAATAGATATCCTACTAATTTTGAATTATATGGAATTGATGTTAAAAAGAAAATAAAAAAAAATAATCCATATAATTGTGTTAATAAATATAATTCAGCACAAATAAAATATATTGATAAATTGTCAAATATTCATTCAATGTCAAATAACCAAAATTCAGTTAATTTATCTGAAAAATATACATCTACTTCAATTTATGCTATAGAAAATTCATTTAATAAAAAAGCAAAAAATAATATAAATAAAACTAAAAATAATCCAATTCCGATAAAAAATAATGTTAATAATAATATTTTTTATCCTCTTTGTTATAGAAATTATAATAAAAACATTACATTTAATAATCCTATAATCTATCCTTATCAAAGTATAACAACTAAAAAAATAAATGATTTATATCAATCAAGAAAATCACCAGTAATTCATTATAGAAATAAAAAAGGAATGTATAAAAATGATTTTTCTAATAGTCATGATGTTAGAATTGAGCGTCCTAAAAAACAAAGTAAGAAAAAAATAGATAAAAAAAAATTAATTAATTTCAAAAATAATCAAATGAATGAAAAAGGAAAAAAAGGGAAAAATTTTGATAATATAATAAAAAGAAAATTTAATGAAAATATTTTAAAAAATAAAGAAAATCCAATATATTTATATACTGAAAATATTCCAAGTAAATCTAAAAGAAAACAAAATACTCAATTATTAGATAAACCTTTTATTAAATTGGAAAATATGAATATAAATAAAAAAATGAATAGTGCATTATTATCTTCATGTAAATTTGATCCAAAAATCGAAGATTTAACTTATTCTTCGAAAAACTCAAAAAATAAAATTCAAAATATAAGAAAATCTAAAATATAATTTAATATTTGTATTTAAAATATAAAAATATATAATTATTTATTCATTAATTTTTTGTAGATTATTATTTATTTATTTATAGAAAAATTAAATATATTAAAGTACACTATATTACTCATTCTTGTCTTCATTATTATCATTTATTTCTTCAATTAGTTCTTTAGAATATAAATTATGAATTTTATTAACTTTATTAATTTTATTTTCAGCAAATTCTAATTCACATAATTCAAAAATATATGAACTTCCAGGATTTAAATCTTTTGGAATGAATAAAGAAGGTAAAACAAAAATTAAATCATTAGAAGAAACAAAAGTTGCATATCCTCCTTCAATTTTACTTAAAGTACAAATTACCTTACTTAAGCATTTTTCATTTTCACTATTTGATTCTTTTTCTAAATCATTTAATTCTTGATTTTCTTTGAATTCATTTTCAAAACTATTTTTTTTTATAAGTCTTTCTGATTCAAATATTTCTAATTCTTTTTCAGTTGTTTTCATAAACATTTTTTTAAAATCAGTTTTTTTTTCTTCTTCTTTATTCTTTGGTTCAATTTCATGATTCTTTAATACATTTGAAACTTTTTCACATAATGCTTCTATATCATTTCCATATTTTTTTTCTCCTTTACGGAAACTTAATAAATCATCATGTTTCTTTTCAATTGAATAAAGTTTATTATTATCGTTATTTAAAGATGAAAAAATATTATCAACATTATTATTTATATTATTAGAAGAAATACCACCTTTAAATATTACTTGTTCAGTTAAAGAACTTAAATCTTCACTTGGTTTTTTTAAACTATCTTCCATTTTATTATTTAACTTTAAATATTTATTATCATGAAATTTTTACAATTTTTTTTATTTATAAAATATGTACTTTTTGATATTAATTTTAATATTTCAAATATCAATTGAAAAAAAATTTATAGACTCTGAAGGACATTCATATGGAGCTTATCTTAGTGTTCCATCATCAGATTCATTAAAATTTTTAATGGGTGCAAATACTAATAATGTAGATGATAATTGGGATAGTCAAAAAATATCTAAATTGGCAGTAAAAGCAGGATTAAGTACTCAAAGAAAAGAATTTTCTGAGGAAACACTCACAAAAAAAGGTTATGATAGTGAAATTCAAAATTTAAATTATGCAATTACATTAGGTCAAACTGATTTAATTGGTTTCTTAACAAATCCAACTAAAAATCATTCATCTTCTACAACTGATAATAAAAAATATCCTCCTGGTAATTTATATACAGATATATTTATAATAGAAGACAATATTAAAAAAGTAAATCCTCAAAATTATTGGGCTTATCATGTTTTTCAAACTGTAAATAAATATCAACAATATATTAAAATATGGGAAATATGGAATGAACCAGATTATACTAAAAATTTAAATTATGTTAAAGAATGGAATAATCGTCCTCCTTTAGATAAAGAATTAGTAAATTGGCATGGTACAATTTATCAATTTATAAGATTATTAAGAATATCATATGAAGTAATTAAATTTATAGATAAAGATGCATTTGTTGCTATTGGTGGTATTACTCAACCTTATTTTTTTAAATGGATTTTAAATAAAACAGATAATTATTTTGAAGAAGGTAAAGTTAGTAAAGAATATCCATATTACGGAGGAGCTTATTTTGATTGTGTTTCTTTCCATGAATATCCTCATCAAAATATAACAGATATTCAATCTGATGAATTTATTTATGATAAAGGTTCTGATGTTTTAATTAAAAAATTTATTACAGCAAAAAAAAATTTAGAATATTATCTTAATTTATATAAATTTGATGATGTAACTTATCCTAAAAAATTATTTGTAAGTAGTACTACAGGAGTTGCTAGTTATTCTATTGATGAATTAATTGGAGGAGAAGAAATTAGGCAAAATTTCTTATTAAAATTACCTTTTTATTCTATGGAAAATAATATTAGGCAAATTCATTTTGAAAGTGTTGTTGATAAAAATTTACATAATATTTTTTCGAAAATGGGTGATTATGAAAATGTTGCAAGTGAAACACTAGAAACTGCAAAAATGAAAAATTCAACTAAAACAAGATTAACTTTAAATAAATTAAATATTGAAAAATTAAGGTTTGATAAAGAAAAAACTGAAGAATTTAGAAAAAAATTACCAAATGATGTTTATGGAATTGTTTTAAGTGCATATTTTGTAAAAGAAAATGAAGAACAGTTTTATAATTATGTTTATGCGGTTTGGTTAAAATGTACAAATGGAGAAATTGTGAGTACAAAAAAAATATCTTTTGAAACAGAATATAAAGTAACAATGATAAATTATTTAGGAAATGAAGTTAAATTAGATAATACTAAAATAGAAGTTGATATATCAGGTACTCCTATTTTCTTCGCGAAAGAATCTTTATTACAATTAAATATAATTAATATAATAATTTTATTATTATTAATATTTTAATAAATGATTTTATTTTTAGATAATTAATTTAATTTAAATATATTCATAAAATATTATAATAGAATTAGTTATAAATAATTGATGTTTTTTTAATTATTTAGTAATATTGAATTAATTTAAAAATTCATTTAAAT
>JAEEGI010014275.1_pt1 | contig 16697 bp, 9 predicted proteins | sample 8958751 | NCBI WGS metagenome assembly JAEEGI01 (sample SAMN16246545, study PRJNA631951) | gut metagenome | biome: gut microbiome; feature: rumen; material: KS-attached | host: Bos | place: Iran: Karaj | collected 2018-10
CCGCAGTCTACGGAACAACACCCAGCTACAGCGGCGCAACACCTACCAAGACTGCAACAGCGCAGTATACATACACCTTCAACAATACCTGGAGCCCGGCCATAGAGTCAGTCTCTGGAAATGCGGAGTATACCGCTCAGTTCGACAGCACCGGCAACAAATACACCGTCACCTTCCTGAAGGAAGATGGCACTACCATCAGCAGTCTGGAATATGATTACGGTACTGCGGCAAGTGCGGTTACGGTTCCTGAAATCCCCGAAAAGGATGCAGACGACAATGGCCACTACACAGGAAGCTGGGATGCAGCAGTCGCTGATGTAACAGCAGACGCTGCATATAAGGCTGAATATACAGCAAGTGCCCACAGCTTCGACAACGGCGTTATAACTATGGAGCCCACTGAGCTGGCGGAAGGCGAGAAGACCTTCACCTGCAGCGTATGCGGCTATACAAAGACTGAGCCCGTCGCTCCTCTTGGCCACACCCACGACTGGGAGACTGCCTGGGAATCAGATGAGAACAACCACTGGCATGCCTGCACCGGCTGCTCCGAAAAGAGCGATCTGGCTGCTCATACCTGGGACGACGGCGAGGTCATGGAGGAAGCCACCGAGACCGAGCCCGGCATGAAGGTCTACACCTGTACCGTCTGCGAATATGAGAAATTCGAAGAGATCCCGGCTCTTGGTCATCAGCACCAGTGGGAGGAGATCTGGCAGAGCGATGAAACAGGCCACTGGCATGCCTGCACCGGCTGCTCCGAGAAGGGCAGCTTCGCAGAGCATACCTGGGCAGAAAGCATAGTTGAGCAGCCCACCTACGAAAGGGAAGGTCTCAAGAACATCTACTGCTCCGTCTGCGATTATACCCAGCCGGATCCTGTCACCATCCCAAGGCTGACCCCAAGCAGCGATGATGACGATGATGACGATGACGGTCCCACAATATCTGGAGTACCTTCTCTCGTTGTAACCGATGCGGACGGCAACAGGGTAGATTTGAGCGCTATCCCGAATGGTATTGATACGGGTATTGGCAAACCTGAAGTTGTGTCATTCAGCTATTTTGGACGGACAAACAGTCACGCACCGACGCTTCCAACCGTGTATTTCCCGCTGCAGACTATGCAGAAACTGATTGTATACCATTATACAGGGGGAAATTTGCACGTTGACTCACAGAAACCTATTCTGAATATAGTTCATGAGCTTCCCAAAACTGACGCACCGGTACAGAATGACTACAATGTAGGCGATGTACAGGAAGCGGACTACACAGCTCCCAACTACAAGGCTGAAGGAGATGCTTCCTCCATCATCCAGGCAAGCAGCATCGAAGGCTCCGAATTCTATACGGTTAACACCGCTACTGCGGACAAGACCGTCAAGTACGCTGACCTTAAGCCGGGTGATGTTGTAAGGACTACAGCGTTTAACGGCATCTACGTAACGAGTCTCGATAAGAAGTCCGCAACTTATGATGCGGATGCCAAGACTCTCAAGAACAACATATTCGCAAGCTTCGTGGCCTTCGATATGGACCATCCCGAAGTCTTCTGGCTCACCGGAAACACCAAGGTACGTGTGACCTCCGTCACCAAGGGTGATAAGTCCACAGCATACTTCTTCCTGGTACTTGTGGACGACAAGGGATTCAACATGCTTCAGCAGTCTTATCTGGCTGATGGAGCTCTCGAGGCAGCCCTCAAGCAGCGCGATGAAAATGCTGACAAGATCCTTGCAGGCGTGGACAAGAGCGCAGACCGCAAGACTCTTGTTCAGGAACTGAACAAGTGGCTCACCCTGAACAACGAATATAACAGGACACCGGATCTTTCCACCATCGGTTACACACCCCACAGATCCGTCAGCGCCCTGGCAGGCAGCACCGGCAATAACGGTCCCGTCTGCGACGGCTACGCAAGAGCCTTCAAGCTTCTCTGCGACCGCATCGGAGTTCCCTGCGTACTTCAGGGCGGCTATGCCTTCGTAGCAGCAGGCGCCAACCCCGAATATCATATGTGGAACCAGGTCCAGATGGAGGACGGCAACTGGTACGGCGTTGATATCTGCTGGAACGACCCCGTGGTAAGCGGCGCTCCCGCACCTGTCAGCGGCAAGGAAAACGAGAGCTGGCTCTTTGCAGGCTCTGACACCGTAATCGGCGGTCTCAAGTTTGCTGATTCCCATCAGCCAGAGGCGCAGTCTGACGGCGATGCCAACTACTTCAGCAGTCTGAATATCTATCTGAGCGGCTACACCAACACTGCAGGCTCGATCTTTGAGGACGTGAGTCTTGCCAACTGGTACTACGACAGCGTCAAAAAGCTGCAGGAGGAGGGCCTCATGGAGGGAACCTCCGAGGGCAAGTTCAGTCCTGACGCGCTTACAAACAAGGCGCAGGTTTCTATGATCCTCTACAGGATGGCAGGACAGCCCGAAGTGACCCATCAGATGGTATTAGACGCGAACATTGCAGACAATATGCCGCGCGGCGTATGGTACTTTGATGCCTTCACCTGGGCTGTGGCAAACGGTCTGATGGAACCGACAGGTTACTCATCCAAATTAGCATCCTATTACTACGATCCGCTTGGCCCGGCAAGGCGCGACACCATCATAACCATGCTCTACCGCTATGCGGACAGCATAGGTAAGGCAGGAATGGCTCCGCTCTCCGGACTTGACAGGTTCACCGACAAGGACCAGATTGCTGATCCCGCGCTGACCCCGATGGCCTGGGCTGTGGAGAACGGTATTATGGAAGGAAAGAGCAGCTCGCATCTTGCTCCTGAGGATACCGCCACCAGAGCTGAGCTGTCGGTGATCATCACAAGATTCCTGGAAAAGTTCAAGTAAAGGATATCTATCTCAAAACCATATAGCATTTATGCGGCGGGTGAATATTTAAAAGTATTCACCCGCTTTTATGCAAATAATCTTTAAAATATCTTAAAATAACTGCATTTTATTCATTAAAACCTCTTGTTTATGCAAAATAGACGAGTATAATAACAGCATATTCACAAACATTGAAAACCATTTCAATAAATCTAAGGAGAGAAAAAATGAAAAAGTTTATCGCAATCGTATTAGCAGCAGTAATGCTCTTCGGCCTTGCAGCATGCGGCGGAGAAAAAGCCAGCAGCAAGACCAACCTGGAACTTGTTTCCACTCTGGATCAGGCCATTCTGTCTCTGGCAGCAGGCAAGTGCGACGCAGTGGCCCTTGACGGAACCACAGCTCAGAGATATGTAGACCAGTCCGAAGGCAAGTTCGCCATGTCCGGCATCAACTTCGACCTGGAAATGTACGGCGTACACGAGGGTAACGTTGCAGCCGCAAAGAAGGGTGAGACAGCTCTGATCGATGCAATCAACCAGTGCATAAAGACCATCTGCGGTACCAAGAGCGGCAAGATGCCCTCCGGCAAGACCGACACAATTTACACCTGGTGGGTAGCAAACAACAGAGTACTCTCCGGAACTGAAAACGAAGAAGCCATCGCTATCGTAGGCGACTATCAGATGTTCAAGAACGCTGTTCCCGATGAGAACTACGATTACCTCAGGGATCCTGACATGGAAGTTCCCAAGCCCCAGCTTGATCTTTCCGGAGCCACCGGCGTTCTGAAGCAGATCCTCGACAGGGGAACCCTGATCATCGCCACCTCCCCCGACTATCCCTCCGCTGAGTGGATCGACACCGAAGGTGTTGTATGGGGCAATGAAATGATGCTCGCAAAGTACTTCGCAGACTGCCTCGGCGTAAAGCTCCAGATCGAGACCATGGACTTCAACGCAGTACTTACCGCAGTTGACACCGGCAAGGTAGACCTGGGAATGTCCGGCTTCGGCTGGAAGCAGGATCGTGAGGATGCCTTCCAGCTTTCCAATGGCTACATCGGCAGCGACGACGTATCCTTCCACACTCTGATCGTTCCCGCAGGAACTGAGGATCAGTACAAGACCCTGGAGGACTTCAAGGGCAAGCACATCCTTGCTCAGGCCAACTCCCTGCAGCAGATGTATGTTGAGGACCAGATCCTTATCTTCGACGAAGAGTAATCTATCAGTAAATTCAGCCAATTATTCATTAACGATCGGGGCAGCGCAGGCAAAACTGCGCTGACCCGGTTTTACAGGAGGAAAACATATGGGACTCGGTCCGGGACTAATGGAAGTCCTTACCACATATTATCCGATCTTCTTAAGGGGTATGGTCGGTACCCTGAAGTACGCGTTCATAGCCGTAGCTTTAGGAAGCATTCTGGGAGCGCTGATCTCTCTGGTGACCCTTTCAAAAAATAAGGTTCTCAACACTATAGGCACCATATATGTAAACGTGCTGCGCGGCACACCGCTGCTGGTGCAGATGTACATAGCCTATTTCTTTATTCCTATCGCAATTCCAGTGCTGAACAGCGTTTCCAAGGAAGTGTACGTTCTGATAGCTCTTATCCTGAACTCCAGCGCCTACGTTTCCGAGATCATCCGCGGCGGCATCAATTCCGTGGACAAGGGCCAGACAGAGGCCGCCAGGTCCCTTGGAATGACCGCAGGCCACACCATGACCAAGATCATCCTGCCCCAGGCCATCAAGAACATCCTTCCGGCCCTCGGCAACGAATACATCGCCATGATCAAGGAAACATCCCTGGCAGGCACCTTCATGCTTTACGAGCTGATGTACACCAGGACCCTGCTGGCCAACAAGTTCCTTGTATGGCAGCCCCTGTTCATCATCGCAGGCATCTATCTGGTACTCACACTGGTACTGACCAAGGCGGTCAGCATTATGGAAAAGAGGTTGAGCGTAAGTGATTGATATGAATGAAGTTCTCATAGAAACTAAGGACCTTAAGAAAAGCTTCGGCGATCTTCAGGTACTCAAGGGCATAAGCGAGGTCATCCGTAAGGGCGAGGTGGTCACCATCATCGGCCCCTCCGGCGGTGGTAAATCCACCTTCCTGCGCTGCCTCAACATGCTGGAGGAGCCCACCGGCGGTCAGGTCATCTTCGAGGGCAATGTCCTCGATGCAAAGAGCACGGACCTCAACAAGCACCGTCAGAAGATAGGCATGGTGTTCCAGCAGTTCAACGTGTTCCCCCATCTGACTGTTATGGAGAACATTACTCTTGCTCCCACACTTGAGCTTGGCATGTCCAAGGCCGACGCAGAGGCAGAGGCCAGGGAGCTGCTCAAGAAGGTAGGGCTTGCGGATAAGGAGAATGAGTATCCCAGAAAGCTGTCCGGCGGCCAGAAGCAGAGACTTGCCATAATCCGCGCCATGGCCATGCATCCGGATGTGATGCTCTTCGACGAGCCCACCAGCGCGCTGGACCCCGAAATGGTAAAGGGCGTACTGGAGGTTATCAGAGACCTTGCAAAGTCCGGAATGACCTGCGTTATAGTCACCCACGAGATGGGTTTTTGCAAGGAGATCAGCGACAGGGTGCTCTTCATAGATGAGGGCGTTATCGCAGAGAGCGGCACACCCAAGGAACTCTTCGAAAATCCCCAGAATCCAAGGACCAGGGAGTTCCTGAGCCAGGTGCTCTATTAGAGACTGCAGGGAGCCGGGCTGAATGCTGCCCGGCTCTTGTTAATTCTTCAGCTATGAGTATAATTGATGGTGATATCTGTTCACCATTATATTACAGAAGGGGTGCCCGAAATTAAGAGGATAATTGCGATCATGCTGGCAGCTGTCATGCTGCTGGGACTTGCCGCCTGCGGCAAGCAGACTTACGAAAACGAGGAGGGCGAGGTCTTCAGATACAAGACCGTGAGCAAGGATAAGCTCACCATCTGTATCTCCCCGGATTTCATACCCATGGAGTTCATGGACACTTCAAAGGAGGGCGACGAGCGCTTTGCAGGCTTCGACATGGACCTGATAAGGTACATAGCCTCAGGGCTGGAGCTTGAGCTTGTCATTCAGCCCATGAGCCTTTCAGCCTGCCAGGATAAAGTATCCTCCGGCAAGGCTGACCTTACCATAGGAGGCTATGGCTGGACCTCTCAGAGAGCCCACGATTTTTTCATCACCGATCCCTATTACGCAGGGGATAACGAAAAGCAGCAGTCCATAATCTGTCTGGCTGAAAACGAAGGGCAGTGGACGGAGGCAGCGGCCTTTGAGGGTAAAAAGGTCGGAGTTCAGAAGGCCTCCCTTCAGCAGGATCTGGCCCAGGCCCAGCTTCCGTCGGGAGCTGAGATAAAGCTCTACGATGCTGTGGAGCAGGCTGTTAAGGACCTTCTTGCGGGGAGCATCGACGGTGTATGCGTCACCCACGGCGGCGGGGCGGACATCATCGACGCAAACAGCGGCCTTGCCTTCAGCGGCTTTGATTTCGACGTCAGCGATCAGCTGGAAGGAAACATCATACTTCTTAACCGCAAGTCAGAGGAGCTTGGCAAAGCCATCAATGACCTGCTGGCAAAGGCTTACGAGCAGGATCTTTACGCCTCCTGGTATCAGGCAGCCAAGGAGCTGGCTCTTTCAGACCATGCGGCTGAGCAGAGCTATGATGGAGACGGAAAGCCATTACAATAGTTAAATTTGACAGGTGAACAGAATGAACGAACAGAAAAAGAAGGCCATTGACTATGTGGCATCAAGGGAAGATACCATTGTGGATATCTCCCACAAAATCTGGGAATTCGCGGAGCTTTCCCTCAAGGAGTTTAAGTCCGCGGAATACTACATCCAGAAGCTTAAGGAAGAGGGTTTTGAGGTGACCGAAAATGTCTGCGGGCTTAAGACCGCATTCTACGGCAAGTTCGGCTCAGGAAGGCCCTATATCGGAGTCCTTGCGGAGTTCGACGCCTTGGCAGGTCTCTCCCAGGAGGCAGGGGTCCCGGAGCCCAAGCCCATAGTTCCCGGCGAAAGCGGCCATGGCTGCGGACACAACATGCTGGGCGCGGGAAGCTTCGGCGCTGCCCTTGGCATTAAGAAATATCTGGAGGAGACCGGCAAGTCCGGCACCGTTATCTTCTACGGCTGCCCGGGCGAGGAGGGAGGAGCCTCCAAGGCTTTGATGGCCAGGGACGGCATCTGGAACGATCTTGACGCAGCTCTTACCTGGCACCCCGGCGATGCCAACGAGGTATCCACAGGAAGCTGGAATGCCTGCATTCAGGTGCTTTACAAGTTCTACGGAAAGGCTGCTCATGCGGCTGGCAACCCCCACATGGGACGCTCCGCTCTGGATGCGGTGGAGCTCATGAACACCGGTGTCAACTATCTGAGAGAGCACATGAAGCCGGATGCGAGGATCCACTACGCCATGATAGACGGCGGCGGCTGGAGCCCCAACGTGGTCCAGCCCACAGCATCTGTTCTTTACATGGTCCGCTCCCCCAGAGTCAAGGAGGCTATAGAGCTGGAGAAGAGGGTTGACCTCTGTGCTGTCGGCGCTGCTACAATGACCGAGACCCGCATGGAAAAGCTCTTTGTTGACGGCTGCTCCGACGGCGTTCCCAATTCGACTCTTGAAAAGGTGCTGTATAAGAACATGGAGGAGATCCCTGTTCCCGAATACACCGAAGAGGAGTGGAAGCTGGCCGAGGGCATCAAGGCGAAGTGCGAATCCGACGGCAAGCTCCCCGGAAACGGCGCGAATCATGACAAGGAGATCGCAAAACTCGTAAAGGAAAAGACCGACGGCGGAAAGCTGGCTCTGAATAACTTCGTAATGCCTTACTACACAGGCGAAGAGCACGGTCCCGGCTCCTCCGACGTGGGCGACGTATCCTGGTGCATACCCACAGCCCAGATCCGCACAGTATGCTTCGTGTCCGGCGCACCCGGCCACAGCTGGCAGAATGTGAGCTGCGGCGCCTCCCCCATAGGAGACAAGGGAACTGTCTATGCAGCCAAGGTCCTCTGCGGCGCTGCCATAGACCTGCTGGAGGATCAGTCGCTGATCGAGGCTGCTAAGGCCGAGTTCAAGGAAAGGGCTGCTGAGGGCTATTTCTGCCCTGTACCCGAAGGCGCAGAGCTGCTGGTCATCGAATAGGGCGAGAATCGCCGTTTTAAGAGCTTTAATTCTTACGAACACATAAATACTCAAAACCATACTAAACCCCTCTCAGAGGGCCTCTCAGGGCCTCTGGGAGGGGCTTTTGCATGCCCTGGAGCAGTCGGATCAGACATTCCGGATATAATGACAGAAAAATAACATACAGAATGGAAAAACTTGCAGATGGCATACTATTATAATATATAGTAGCAAAATAAATTTAATCTGTATGCAGATAAAATATTTTAGAAATAAGTAAAATTATGTTTGACAAATCGTGATTGATAATTTACAATACAGACAGTAAATACCAATAATGTAAATCAGATAGGAGATTGCTTATGAAATGCACTGTAATTGAGCGTCATCTGGAGGGGGACGCTGAGGGAGAGTTCACTTACGGATTGATGGTTGAAGACAGAAGCGATTCATTCCTTGTCCATGATATCTCTGTCGATAAGGACTTCGTACATACCGTGGCAAGGCTTTGCGAGCTCACCAGTCCCAGCAGGGAAAAGCTGTTCCAGATGATAGAAGCCATGATCCCCTGATCAGCCGCTTCCGATTCTTTGAACATACACCATTTAACCCCTTACATGAAAGGCTCTTCTCAGATTTCTGAGGAGGGCCTCTTCATTTGGGCCCCGCTTTGTGGTATCATATACGGGCAACCAAATCCATCACAAGGACCTGTTTTTTTATGGCAAGAATACCCGAATATCTGGAAAAACTTAATGATCAGCAGCGCAAGGCTGCCATGCATATAGACGGACCTCTGCTGATACTGGCAGGGGCAGGCTCCGGCAAGACCGGCACCATGACCCACCGCATAGCCTACATGATAAAGGACGGCGGCGTGGACCCATATAACATTCTGGCTGTCACCTTTACCCACAAGGCTGCCGCGGAGATGCGGGAAAGGGTGGAGGCTCTTGTGGGAGCAAAGCCCGGCATGTGGATTCAGACCTTCCACTCCGCGGCTCTTCGCATACTCAGAAGCGAGGCGGAGCGCATAGGCTTCACCCGAAGCTTTGTCATCTACGACCCGGTGGATCAGAAAGCCCTCATAAAGAACCTGCTCAAGGAGTTGAATCTGGACGAAAAGCGCAACGCTCCGGGCTATGTTCTGAGCGAGATCTCTGCTGCAAAGGAAAACGAGATCAGCCCTGAGGCCTACGCAAGGAAATACGAGGGGGTCTATCACTACAAGGATCTCATAGCCCTCTACCAGGCCTACGACCGGGAGCTGAAGAAGAACGGCGCCATGGATTTTGACGACCTCATCCTCAACACCGTCAGGCTCTTCGAGGACAATCCGGACGTGCTGGCCCGCTACAGGGACAAGTTCCGCTATGTTATGGTGGACGAGTACCAGGACACCAACATGCTGCAGTACAAGCTGGTGAAGCTGCTGTCCGAGTATCACAGAAACATCTGCGTGGTGGGTGACGACGATCAGTGCATCTACCAGTGGAGAGGGGCGGACATCAGGAACATACTGGAGTTTGAAAAGGACTTTCCGGGAGCTGCAGTCATAAAGCTGGAGCAGAATTACCGTTCCACCTCGAATATAATAAATGCCGCCCACAGCGTGATCAGCCGCAACAAGGGCCGCAAGGAAAAGAAGATGTGGACCGATGCTCCCGCAGGGGAGAAGATCGAATACTACAGGGCCGAGGACGACAAGGAGGAGGCCCGCTACATAGCTGCCAAGGTGGGTGAGCTGATGAGAAAGAACCCGCTGCTGAAGTACTCGGACTTTGCGGTGCTCTACAGGGCCAATGTGCAGTCCAGGCGCTTTGAGGATTCCTTCTCCGCAAGGGACATCCCCTACCAGGTGCTCTCCGGCATGCGCTACTACGACCGCAAGGAGATAAAGGACATCATGGCCTACATGAGGCTGGTGGTGAACCCAAAGGATGACATTTCCCTTCTGAGGGTCTTAAACGAGCCTAAGAGAGGCATTGGAAGCAAGACCGAGGAAAATATCAAAGCGGTGGCTAAAATGCATCAGAAGGCCCTTCTGGAGGCTCTTATGGCCCCTGAGGTGGTGGAGTCTCTCTCCGCCAAGGTGCGTCCGCGGGTGGAGGCTCTTACAGAGCTTCTTACAGGACTGAACCAGCAGATGGGAGAGCTGTCCGTGGGCGATGTGTACGATGCGCTGCTGGTACAGACCGGCTATCTTCCCGCCCTTCAGGAGCAGGAGAGCATAGAGGCGGACGGCCGCATCGAAAACCTCATGGAATTCAAATCCGTCATCCAGGAGAAGGAGCAGGCGGCCAGGGAGCAGGGGGAGACCCTGACCCTTGAAAGATTCATGGAGGATCTGTCGCTGCAGGCTGATGTGGACAATCACGACCCGAATCAGGATGCGGTGGTTATGATGACCCTTCACTCCGCCAAGGGGCTGGAGTTTCCTGTGGTCTTCATACCCGGCATGGAGCTTGGCATCTTCCCAAGCTACAGGACGATTGACAAGGGTGACGATCTGGAGGAGGAGCGCAGGCTCTGCTACGTGGGCATGACACGGGCAAGGGAGAGGCTCTACATGACCAGCGCCGAGCAGCGCATGCTCTACGGAAAGACTGACTATACACTGGAGTCGCCTTTCCTTAAGGAGATAGACAGAAAATACATGGGCGGCATGCCGCTCTACGATAAGAGGGGCAGAGGGCTGTCCTTCGACCGCTACGATTCCATGGCGGACAATTACAGCTACGGAAGCTACAGCTCTCCGCTGTCCGAGAGGCGGACGGGAAGCAGCTATACGCCTTCTTCCGGCAGCGGCGCGGGCTATATCTCGCCCCTGAAGGCTGCTGCCGAGACCCGCGCCAAGGGACAGGCTCTTCGTCCCGTGGCTGCGCCGAAGCAGACTCTGGCAGGCACGGAGCTTCTGCCGGGGGAAAAGGTGAGTCACGATAAATTCGGCGAAGGTACCGTAATTGAAGTAAATGGTAACATAATAACTGTTATCTTCAACTCCGTCGGAACCAAGAAGCTGGCAAAGGATAAAGCGCCGCTTAAGAAGGTTTAGTTACTTACAAGAGTATAAACAAAAGGTGATCGATATGGCAGACCCCAGGGAAAGAATGGAGGAGCTCTACAGGCTCATCGCTTACCACAACGACAGATACTATAATCAGGACGATCCGGAGATCAGCGACTACGAGTACGATCAGCTGAGTCTGGAGCTCAGAGCTCTTGAGGCTGAGTATCCCCAGTACATGCACGAGGCCAGTCCCACCCAGAGGGTGGGAGGCACCGCCAAGAGGGAGCTCAGAAAGGTGCAGCACGATGTGCCCGTGATCTCCCTGCAGGATGTCTTCAGCAAGGAGGACGTCTACGCCTTTGTGGACAGGGTGCTCTCTGAGCAGCCCGGGGCCCGCTTTTCCGTGGAAAAAAAGATAGACGGCCTTACTCTTGTGCTGCGCTACAGAGACGGAAGGCTTGTGGATGCCATCACAAGGGGGGACGGCAGCGTGGGCGAAAGCGTCTACGAGAACGCCCTGGTCATCAGGACCATTCCCAGGGAGATCCCCGAAAAGCTGCCCTATCTTGAGGTCCGTGGCGAGGTATACATGTCCACGGAAAGCTTTGAGGCTGCCAATAAAAAACAGGAGAAGACCGGTGGCAAGATCTACCAGAACCGCAGAAATTCAGCCGCAGGGACCCTCCGCCAGCTGGATCCTAAGGTTGTGGAGGAGAGAAAGCTGGACATCTGGATCTTCAATTTGGAGATCGCTGAGGGCAGGAGCTTTTCAGGCCACAAGGAGAGCCTTGACTGGCTGGCCTCCCAGGGCTTTGCGGTCATCCCGGATATAATAATGGCCCAGACCGCAGACCAGGTCTGGGAGGGGATAGAGCACATCGCAGACATCCGCTACAGCCTCAACTACGGCCTTGACGGCGCGGTGGTCAAGGTGGACGACCTTCAGATGAGGCGGGAACTTGGCATGACCTCCAAGGTTCCCCGCTGGGCTGTGGCCTACAAGTATCCGCCGGAGAGGCAGGAGACCGTCCTTGAGGATATAGTGGTCCAGGTGGGCCGTACGGGAAAGCTGACTCCCCTTGCCATACTCAAGCCCGTCCGCCTGGCAGAGACCACCGTCTCAAAGGCTACCCTGCACAACCAGGATTTCATCAACGAAAAGGACATAATGATAGGGGATGCGGTGGTGCTCCAAAAGGCCGGAGACATCATTCCCGAGGTGGTTTCCGTCGTGAAGGAGAAGCGGCCGGCCGATGCAAGGCCCTTTGAGATGCCCCGGTTCTGCCCGGTCTGCGGAGCCCCCGTTGCCACCGATGACGGCGGCATCAATATCTTCTGCACAGGGGAAAGCTGCCCCGCAAAGGATGCCAGAGGCATAATATACTTTGCTTCTAAGGATGCCATGGACATAGAGGGCATGGGTCCCTCGGCAGTCGAAGCGCTGATATCCGAGGGTTACATAAAGGATGTTTCTGACATCTTCACGCTTAAACAGCATAAGGAGAGGCTCATAGAAGAGGGCATCATCGGAAGAGAAAAATCCGTCAGCAACATCCTGGCTGCCATCGACAGAGCCAAAGAAAACGGGCTGAATCAGCTGGTGACAGGCCTTGGAATCAGGGGAATCGGAAAGCAGACGGCCAAGATCCTGACTTCGAGATTCCGCAGCATGGACCAGATCATGGCTGCAAAGCCGGAGGAGCTTATGGAGCTTCAGGACTTTGGCGAGACCACTGCAGGTGACCTGGTCAACTGGTTCGAAAAGCCTGCCAACAGAGAGCTCATCGAAAAGCTCAGGGCAGCAGGGGTCCGCATGGAGATGGAAGAGGTCCAGGCTGCAGGCGATCAGCGCTTTGCGGGCAAGACCTTCGTTCTTACCGGGACCCTGTCCCGCTACACCAGGGATCAGGCCTCTGCCATTATCGAAAGCTTCGGAGGAAAGACCAGCTCCAGCGTGTCGAAGAAGACCGACTACGTGCTGGCAGGCGAGGCCGCAGGCAGCAAGCTCACAAAGGCCCAGAGCCTGGGAGTTGCGGTCATAAGCGAGGAAGAATTCGAGGACATGATAAAATAGCAAAAAAGCAGGAACTCCTGCCGCTAAAGCCCTTGAATTCCTGCAGCTCGTATATTATAATAACCGAGCCTTAATAATTCGCTGGTTATATCGGGTCCGCCGGGTCCTGCGCAATGGAACCCTGTGAACCATGTCAGGTCCGGAAGGAAGCAGCATTAAGCGGATCGTGCCATGTGCCGCAGCCAAGCCTGACGGATCCGATATAGCCGGCGGATTTTTTATTGTCCGTAAATATGTACAGCTAATGCTGTATAATCAAAAGCAGCAGATGGTATAATGGATCACCGGAAGTTTTTAGTGTGAAAGAGAAGGGAAGCTATGAAAATACTGCATACATCGGACTGGCATCTTGGGATAAGCTTCAGGGGACGGAGCGCGGAGGAGGACCAGTGGCACTTCATAGAGCAGATCTGCGGCATCCTGACCGAAAGAAAGGCGGATGCCATGATCATAGCGGGGGATGTTTTCGATAAAAGCATCGCCTCCTCTGATGCCGTGAATCTTTACGACAGGATAATGACAAGGATAGTTGGGGAGCTGGGTGTTCCCGTGCTTTGCATAGCTGGAAACCACGACAGCGCAGAAAGGCTTTCCCAGTGCAATCAGCTGCTTAAAAAGAGCGGCCTTTACATATCCGGTCAGCTCTCGCCGGGTTTTGATATGGTGGAGCTGGAGGATGCGGATGTGTATATGCTTCCCTGGTTCACTCAGGACAGGGCAAGGGCTCTGTACCCCGGGGAGGCAGAGTCCATAAGGACAGTGGAGGATGCCTACAGGGTGGTGCTGGACAAGGTCCGCGGCACATTAAGGCCTGGCCGCAGACATATACTCGTATCCCACGCATACATAGCCAATGCCGTCACCTCCACCAGCGATCGGGCTGCGGAGATAGGCTTCGCATCCAGGGTCAGCAGCAGCCTTTTCGAGGGCTTCGACTACGTAGCTCTCGGTCACATCCACAAGGAGCAGCAGCTTGGTCCCGGCATCAGATACAGCGGGTCCCCCATGGCCTATTCCTTTGGGAAGGAGGAGAGCCAGAGAAAGGGCGTCATACTCATAGATACGGAGGACATGTCTCAGGAATTTATAGAGCTTTCGCCCCTTCACGTCAGGATGACCCTTCAGGGCGAATACGAGGATCTGCTTAACAGAAGCTATTCTAAGGAGATACGGGATGGCTATATCAGGCTGGAGGTAACGGATTCCTATGTGGGAAGCGAGGCAATGGCCCTGTTCGGGGAGCGCTTTCCTAACCTGCTGGAGGTCAAGGGCAAGGATTTCGACCGCGACGATGCCTCCATCACCATGAGCAGGGAGGAGTTCGACAAGAAGGTGGACGACCCTCTGGCAGTCTTCAGCGAATACTGCAGGGATGTGCTTAAGGAAAATGCCTCGGAAAAGAGGCTTGAGCGCTTCGAAAAATCCATGGAAGAATACGCAAAGGAGGCTCAGTAATGCATCCAATAAGCCTTGAATTTCAGGCCTTCGGGCCATATAAGGGTCATGAGACCATAAACTTCAGGGATCTTGCACAGAACGGACTCTTTCTGATATGCGGAGAGACCGGCTCCGGCAAGACCATGATACTTGATGCCATCACCTTTGCCCTCTATGGACAGAGCAGCGGAAACAACAGAGACGATCTGACTCAGCTGCGCTGCAACAGGTGCGATCCATCGGATCCCACCTTCGTTAAATTCGTCTTCGAGGAGAAGGGCTCAGTCTACTCCTTTGAGCGCAGGCTGGAAATGAAAAGGGTCAATCTCGCTGCAAAGCAGAGCCTTCTGAAGCTGAATGATCAGGGGGTCTGGGAGCCGGTCTTTGAGAACTGCAAGGCGAAGGAGATGACCGCCAAGGCGGCGGAGATCATAGGCCTGGACTACAATCAGTTCAGGCAGGTCATCATCCTGCCCCAGGGGAAGTTCGAAAAGCTCCTCACCTCCAACTCCGATGAGAAGGAAAAGATTCTGGTGAACATCTTCGGGGCTGACAAATGGCAGAGGATAGCGGAAAAGTACTACGAAAGCGCTAAAGCCCGCAAGGATGCACTTACGGATAAAAAGAAGCTGATGGACGCATCCCTTGCTGAGGAGGGCTGCGCAGATCTGGCGGAGCTTAAGGAGCTGCTGGATGCAGGCAGCGGGGAGCTGCAGGAGCTTGAAAAGCAGTACAAGGCAGCGGATTATCCGAAGCGGGAGGAGGAGCTTTCCGGCCTCAGCGGCCTTGCTAAGGAATTCTCCCAGCTCTACGAGCTGGAGGCTCAGCTGGCGGCTCTTGAGGGCCGAAAGGATCAGATAGAAATAGACAGGAAGACCCTTGCAGAGGCTGTGATCGCCGAAAACGCAAGAGGGCCAATAGAAAAGCTTAAAGAAAAAAAGAAGGCTGCGCAGGCAAGGGAAGCAGAGCTTGAGCAGCTTCAGACGGAATCTATGGCGGCCGAGACTGAATTCAGCCGCGCAGGGGAGGCTCTGAAGGAGCACGAGGCCAAGGCTGAGACCAGGCAAAGCTGGGAAAAGCAGAAGACCCTGCTGGAGTCTAAGACCGATATCTATAAGGGAATAGACCAGCTGGAAAAGCAGGAAAAGGAAGCCGAAATTGCCCGGCAGCAGGCTGAGGCGGGCGAAAAGAAGTCCCAGTCGGCCCTGGACAAGGCAACGGCTGAAACTCAGAGCTGCTTTACAGCCCTGAACGCGGCTTCTGAAAATACAAGAGCTCTTCGCACAAGCTACATGGCGGGCATCACGGGCTTTATCGCAGCGGAGCTTGAGGATGGGCAGCCCTGTCCCGTATGCGGCAGCCTTGAGCACCCGAGGAAGGCGCCCATAGCAGAGGGCAGCGCTTCCAAAGAGGCTGTGGACGAGGCTGATGCTTCTGAGGAGCTCTGCCGCAAAAACTGGAAGGCTGCGGATGAAAAAAGAAAGAGTGCAGAAGCAGCCTGGAAGAAGCAGAATGACGCGCTTCTTCAGGCTCAGACCGCCCTGGAAAAGGCAAAAGCAGAGCACCAGTCAGCCCGCAGAAACCTCATCGAGGGCATAGCGGACCTGGCAGAGCTGAACAGTCAAATAAAGGGCTGCGGAGATGCCATAAAAGAATACGACAGGAAGAAGGAGCTTTTGACAAGCGCCTTTGATACGGCAAAGCAGAAAAGCGAAGCCATCGGGACCCGCATAAAGACTGCGGAGGAGGAGCTTAAAAAGGCTAAGGATGAGGCTTCCTCAGCTGAGCAGGCCCTTATTTCAGTGCTTAGAGAGCATAGTCTTAGCAGCATGGAGGAAGCCATCAGCCGCATGCTCTCCGATTCGGAGCGCAGCAGTCTCTCAAAAAAGATCGACCAGTACAGCGGCAGTCTGGACACCCTCAAGGGGCAGATCAATGACAAGCTTGCCCTTCTCAGGGACAGGCAGGAGCCGGACCCCGCAGCAATTTCAGCCGAGCTTAGGGATATCGATGAAAAGAAAAGGACCTACGAAAGGACCCATTCATCCCTGAGCACCAGACAGGAGCGACTGGAGGGCAAGTACAGCCAGCTCAAGGCAATAGATGAAAAATACAGAGGCGAGATACAGGATGCGGAGGATGATTTCACCTTCGCAAAGAATCTCAGG
>JAEEGI010014319.1_pt1 | contig 16696 bp, 14 predicted proteins | sample 8958751 | NCBI WGS metagenome assembly JAEEGI01 (sample SAMN16246545, study PRJNA631951) | gut metagenome | biome: gut microbiome; feature: rumen; material: KS-attached | host: Bos | place: Iran: Karaj | collected 2018-10
ATTTTGCATCGATTTGTACCATTATGAATAAGTTTAAGGATATAATCGAAACCGGATATGGTTTGATTGAGGTAGGTCAGCATGAAGACAAACGAGGCAGTTTGTGTTTTGCAGAATGGACTGATCTGCCTTTCGAACCCAAACGCATCTTCTGGATTCATGACGTAAAACCAGGACAGAGTCGAGGTAAACATGCTCACAAGGAATGTGAAGAGGTAGTGTTTGCCGTTAGCGGTTCGTTCGATATGTTTGTAGATAATGGTAAAGAACAGGCTACATTCCATATAGACTGCCCCAACAAAGGGATTTATATCGGCAAGGGAGTATGGTGTGAGCTGAAGAATTTCCAACCGGGAACCGTCTGTGTAGTTGTTGCAAATATGGAATACATGCATCATGGATACATAAATAGCTACGAAGAATTCAAAACCATCTCAGCAGAATGACACTTACACCATACAATAAGGAAAGAGAAGCTGAATGGAACGAGTTCGTAGCCCATTCGAAGAACGGTACTTTCATGCTCGATCGCAGATACATGGACTACCATAGCGACAGATTTGAAGACTGCTCTCTGATGATTGAAGACAAGGAAAGAATTTTTGCCGTATTCCCTGCAAACCTGAAACGTGACGAAGGTTGCGTGTATTCTCATCAAGGACTTACCTATGGTGGTCTCGTGATGAGTGACGAGATTGACACAACAAGGGTTCTGGAAGCCTTCGAACTCATTTGCGACTACTACAGACAGGCTTTCGGAGCGAAACACATCATCTACAAACCTATTCCGTTTATTTACTGGAGACAGCCCAGCGAAGAAGATGAATATGCTCTCTGGAGAAACAATGCACAACAGATTGCCTGCGGACTATCCACTTGTGTAAATCTGAAACAGCCTATTACATATAATTATTCGCGACGACATGCGCTAAGAAAAGCACAAAAACAAGGTGTGCGAGTAGAAAGAACAGACAGCATAGAAGAGTACTGGCAAATCCTTAATGAAGTACTCCACAAAAGACATAATCTGACTCCTGTCCATACAGCTGACGAGATGAAACTGCTGAAGGACAGGTTTCCGGAAAACATCCGTCTCTATGCCGTTCGCGACAACGAGGACAGGATGATTGCCGGTTCTTATGTATATATATATAATAATGTAGTACACACCCAGTATATGACTGCCACAGACGAAGCACGCCAATGTGGAGCCCTCGACCTGCTCATAGACTACATGATAAAAGAATTCGCACCTACACACCAATGGCTCGACTTCGGTATATCAACTGAAGACAACGGACATTGGCTCAACGAAGGACTTATATACCAAAAGGAAGGATTCGGAGGCAGAGGCGTTTGCTATAACCAATACGAGATAAGGTTGTAACGAAAGACGAAAAACGAAAGACGAAAGACGAAAAACGAAAGACGAAAAACGAAAGACGAAAAAACGGTAAACAGTAAACGGTAAACAGTAAACAGTAAACAGTAAACTAACAATGCATACAAGAGAAGAAAAGATGGAAGCTTTCGGCAGGTTGCTCGATGTGATGAACGACCTAAGGGAGAAGTGTCCCTGGGACAGAAAGCAGACGAACGAGAGTTTACGTGCAAATACAATAGAAGAGACTTTTGAGTTGTGCGACGCAATCATAAATGATGATGAATTAAATATTTGCAAGGAATTAGGTGATGTATTGCTTCATATCGTTTTCTATTCAAAAATTGCTGAGGAAAAGCAGCAATTCGACGTTGCTGATGTATGCAATAAGTTATGCGACAAACTGATTTTCCGTCACCCACACGTCTATGGAGACGTAAAAGCAAATACTGCTGCTGAGGTAGTGCAGACTTGGGAACAGATAAAGCAGAAAGAAAAGGACGGCAACAAAACAGTACTAAGTGGAGTACCGAGTGCCCTACCCTCGCTCATCAAGGCCTATCGCATACAGGACAAAGCTCGCAATGTGGGTTTCGACTGGCAGGAACGTCGTGAGGTATGGAAGAAGGTAAAAGAGGAAATAAGCGAGTTTGAGGCAGAGGTAGAAAACATGGACAAGGAGAAAGCTACAGAAGAATTTGGTGATGTAATGTTCTCACTCATCAATGCTGCCCGACTATACAAGATAAATCCAGACAATGCTCTGGAAAAGACAAATCAGAAATTCATCAAACGCTTCAATTATGTGGAGTCAAAGCTGAAGGAGCAAGGAAAGACCTTCCAAGACACTTCGCTTGAGGAGATGGACAACTATTGGAACGAAGCAAAGAAAAACAATACAAAATAAACTATGTCAGACTTACTAATACTTACAGAAAAGATAGGCAATATAGTGTGGGGGTGGCCTATGATTATCATGCTGTTGGGAACACACATCTTCCTTACAATCAGATTAAAGTTCCCTCAGAGAAAGATTTTCAAGGCAATTAAGATGTCTTTTGCCAAAGACCATGATTCCGATGGTGACATAAGCCAATTCGGAGCTCTCACTACATCTCTTGCTGCCACCATTGGTACTGGAAACATCATAGGTGTGGCAACAGCTATAAGTCTTGGCGGACCAGGAGCCGTACTATGGTGTTGGCTTACAGGTGTATTCGGTATTGCCACAAAATATGGTGAAGGTCTGCTTGCCATCAAATACCGACAGAAGACAAGAAAGGGAACTATTCTTGGCGGACCTATGTACGCACTTGAGAAAGGTCTTAATTGCAAGTGGTTGGCAGTATTGTTTTGTATTTTCACAGTATTGGCTTCGTTCGGCATCGGTAATACTGTTCAGGCAAATGCCATAAGCGAAAACATCACACTTGTCATGGAACCGATACTCGATCCGCACTACACACGTCTGATTTGCGGATTTGTAATTGCCACACTCATTGGTTTCGTTACTATTGGTGGCGTAAAGAAAATAGCACACTGGTGTACAGCTATCGTACCTATGATGGCTATATTATACATTATAGGTTGTATATATATACTTATCTTAAATCACGAATATATCCCAGCTGCATTCAACAGTATTATTGAAGGCGCATTCTCCACAAAGAGTATGGGTGGTGGAGCTGTTGGTTCTGTGATGATGATAGCAGCCCGTTACGGTATTGCCCGAGGTCTTTTCTCAAACGAATCTGGTTTGGGTTCTGCACCAATCGTAGCTGCAGCAGCTCAGACACGCAATCCGGTACGTCAGGCTTTGGTGTCAAGTACAGGTACATTCTGGGATACAGTCGTTATCTGTGCTATCACAGGACTTGTTATCACAACCAGCATTATCGCCTCGCCAGAAATTAGCGAAGATGCAGGTGGTATGCTTACAAAAGAAGCTTTCGGTTTGGTTCCTTATGTAGGTACAATTATCCTTACATTCGGTATTCTCACATTCTCTTTCACCACCATCCTTGGCTGGAGCTACTATGGTGAAAGAGCTATAGAATATCTGTTTGGCAAAAAATCTATCATGCTCTATCGTATAGTCTTCGTTCTTGGCATATTCATCGGTTCTATAATGAGTCTTGCAATGGTTTGGAACCTCGCAGACATATTCAATGCTCTGATGGCTATTCCTAACCTCATATCACTTCTGTTGCTCTCCGGAGTAATAGCAAAGGAAACCCAGCATTATTTGTGGAATAATAATCTGGACGAAAAAATGGAAGAGGAGTAGAGTTCTTAGTTTAGAGTTAAGAGTTAAGGTTATCGTTAAGGTTAAAGTTATCATATGGTACAGGATTTGTGTATAATCATGCTTACGGCTGGTATCGTCAGCCTGCTATTCAAGATGTTCAAGCAGCCAGTTGTGCTAGGATATATTGTAGCAGGTATGATGGTAGGTCCATACATGCTTGGTGAGTCGTGGATAGCTGATGAGAATGCGAAAGTATGGGGTGAAATCGGTGTGCTCTTCCTGCTGTTTTCCTTGGGACTGGAGTTCAGTTTCAAAAAACTGCTGCAGGTAGGCAATACAGCCCTGATTGGAGCCACAACAATAGTGGTAGGCATGATGGTAGTCGGTTTTGCTGCCGGCATGCTGATGGGGTTGAATTTCATCAACTCTCTCTTCTTGGGAGGTATGCTTTGTATGTCTTCCACAACAATCGTGTTTAAGGCAATAGACGAAGCCGGACTCCGTGCTCATAAGTTTACAAAGGTTTGTTTCGGCATCCTCATCATCGAAGACCTCTTTGCTGTAGTTCTGATGGTGTTGCTTTCATCAATAGCTGTGAAAAACGAATTCGAGGGTTCGGCACTCGTCTTCCAAATAATCACTCTCCTGCTCTACCTCTCCATTTGGTTTATCAGCGGCATTCTGATTATTCCTACCTTCCTTTCGCAGTTCAAGCACCAACTGAACGACGAAACACTTACCCTTCTCTCCATCGGACTCTGTCTGGGTATGGTCCTTCTGGCTGTAGAAGCCGGATTCAGTAGTGCCCTCGGAGCATTCGTCATGGGTTCTATATTAGCAGAAACTGTCGAAGCAGAACGAATCGAACACCTCATACAACCAGTAAAAAACATCTTCGGAGCTATCTTCTTCGTGTCTGTCGGCATGATGATCGACCCGCAAATGCTGATTATGTACTGGCACGCAATCCTGATTATCACCCTCATCGTAGTCTTCGGACAGATATTCTTCGGTTCTCTTGGCACACTCCTTAGCGGACAGTCGCTCAGAGTATCCCTGCAGACAGGTTTCTCATTGGTACAAATAGGTGAATTTGCCTTCATCATCGCTTCGTTGGGTGAAAGCCTTAATGTGACAGACAAAAATCTATACCCTATCGTCGTAGCCGTTTCTGTTATCACCACATTCCTCACACCTTACATAATGAAACTCGCCTACCCTACACTCGCCTTCCTCGACAAACATATGAGTAAGGAAACGAAGGAAATACTTGAGGAATATCGCAAGAGTCGCAACGAACATAAGAAGGACAAGAACTGGAAACGAATCCTGAAGATTCTGTTTACCTCCGGTTTGCGACAAATCCTTACTGCTCCAGGCATCAGAAACATAATGCACCTGTTCAATAAGAATCTATATGCCCGCGAAAATGCAGCAGAACAGAAACGAAGCATGATGCAGGAGACACAAACCTCGCTCCTCAGTCTCGATATTCACATCTCCGAATTCGACATCCCTGCCAATTCCACTTTCTGTGGTCACACCCTGAAAAGTATTGGCATGCGAGGAGCTACAGGTGCCAACATAGTCAGCATAATCCGAAGCGGCATCAACATAAACATTCCAAACGGAAGCAATCGTATCTTCCCTAACGACAAAATCGTAGTAGCCGGAACCGACGAACAGATGGATGCCTTCAAAAAACTGCTTGAGGATAGTATAACCGAAAACGATGAAAACATATATTCTCACAACAAGATAGAACTCGGCAATATGATTCTCGACGAGAACAACAAACTTGTCGGTAAACTGTTGAAAGAATCGAACATACGCGAACAGACTCAATGCATCATCATGGGTGTAATCCGTCCGTCAGAAGCAAGTGTGCTCAATCCGGAACCAAACATAAAGTTCCAGGCTGAGGATATCGTTATCATTGCAGGTGAGAAAGAAAATATCAACAAGGCTACTGCAATTTACTCGGAAATGAGTATTGCAGAATCGGAAGAAAAATAAGACCTTTGCAAACAAAATAACAAGACGACTTGAAACTCTCAGAATTAAAGACAGGCGAAACAGGCATCGTAGTTCATGTACATGGACACGGAGGCTTCAGAAAACGAATCGTAGAAATGGGATTCATCAAGGGTGAGACCATAGAGGTTTTGCTCAATGCCCCCTTGCGCGATCCAGTAAAATATAAGGTGATGGACTACGAGGTGAGTCTGCGTCGTGCCGAGGCAGAACTGGTGGAAGTAGTCAACGAAGAGGAAGCAGAACGATATGCAGCCGAACACCCGTTCCAGCATGGTATTCCTGCCGATGAGAAAATTCGTCGTGTAGCTCGCATGAAGGAACACGAACTGAATGTAGTATTCGTTGGAAATCCAAACTGCGGAAAGACATCTATATTCAACATAGCAAGTGGAGCACACGAACGGGTTGGCAACTACTCCGGAGTTACCGTAGATGCTAAGGAGGGACAATTCGATTTCGAAGGCTACCACTTCAATCTTACCGACCTGCCAGGTACTTACTCCCTGACTGCCTACACACCTGAGGAGCTGTATGTGCGTCGATACATCATCGAGAAGACTCCCGACGTCATCATAAACGTAGTGGATGCAAGCAATTTGGAACGCAACCTCTACCTCACTACCCAACTCATCGATATGGACGTGCCGATGATTATGGCTCTGAATATGTACGACGAACTGCGTACAAGCGGAAACCAACTCGACATGTTGCAACTGGGTACTCTGCTCGGAGTACCTGTAGTACCTACGGTAGGACGTACCGGAGAGGGCGTTCAGGAACTGTTCCATCAGATTATCGAAATCGAAGAAGGCAGACAGGCAATAGCCCGCCACATACATGTGAACCACGGACAAATCATCGAACAGAACATAGAGAAGGTAGAGGCTCTGATTCGTCAGAATCCGGAACCACACCATAACTACTCCGGACGTTTCCTTGCCATCAAGATGTTGGAAAACGACAGACAGATTGAGGGCATCATCCACAAGTTGAACAATGCCGACGAGATAGTCCGACAGACAGAAGAATGTAAGCAGAACATCCTTACAGAACTTGAAGAAGACAGCGAATCAGCTATTACCGATGCAAAATACGGATTTGTCCAGGGAGCCCTGAAGGAGTGTTTCAAGAAGAACCATCCTAATGCCCGCATCCTCACAAAACGAATCGACTCAGTAGCTACAAGCAACATATGGGGCTACCCTATCTTCCTGCTCCTTATGTACATCATGTTCTACTGCACATTCAACATAGGTCAGTATCCCATGGACTGGATTGACACCTGTGTGGGTTGGCTTGGAGAACAGGTTTCGCAGTATATGGCCGACGGACCACTCAAAGACCTTATCGTCGATGGCATCATAGGTGGTGTCGGAGGAGTCATCGTATTCCTTCCAAACATCATGATTCTCTATGCTTTCATCTCCTATATGGAAGACTCCGGATATATGGCTCGTGCAGCTTTCATCATGGACAAACTGATGCATAAGATGGGACTCCACGGAAAATCGTTCATACCGATGATTATGGGTTTCGGTTGCAACATACCTGCCGTAATGGCTACGAGAACTATCGAAGACCGCAAGTCGCGACTCATCACCATGCTCATCATTCCTCTGATGTCATGCTCTGCCCGTCTGCCGGTATATATCATCATCATCGGAGCATTCTTCCCGCATAACTCAGCACTCGTCCTCTTCGCCATGTATATCATTGGCATCATGCTCTCAATACTCATGGCAAAACTCTTCAGCCGTTTTGTAGTGAAAGGCGGAAGCAGTCCGTTCGTAATGGAACTGCCACCCTATCGCCTGCCTTCGGGACGTAGCGTGATTCGTCACACATGGGAGAAGGGTCGTCAGTACCTGAAGAAGATGGGAACCACCATTCTGGCTGCCAGCATCATCGTGTGGGCTCTCAGTTACTTCCCACACCACGACGACTACTCCGACAGTCAGCAGATTGAAAGCAGTTATATCGGACAGATTGGCAAAGCCGTAGAACCTATCATCCGTCCTTGCGGCATGGGTTGGAAGGAAGGAGTCAGCATCGTTACCGGAATCGGAGCAAAGGAAATCGTTGCCTCCACTATGGGTGTACTCTATAGCAGCAACGGAAGTGTCGTTCTGGAAGAAAGCGAAGCTGAACAGTCGCGACTCTCCCGACAGATTCTCCACCATAGCGGACTCACAGCCCTCTCCGCCTTTGCATTCATCATCTTCGTTCTGCTCTATATGCCTTGCATAGCTACTTGCGTAGCAATAAAGAACGAATCGAACAACTGGCGCTGGGCTATATTCACAATAGTCTATACCACCCTGCTGGCTTGGCTCTGTTCTATGCTCGTATTCCAGATAGGCAGCCTATTCTAACCCACACAACAAGATGCAGACAACAATAGTCATAATCATCCTCGCAGTCACACTCCTGCTATCCCTGCGTCACTACTACCGCCGTCTTACCGGTAAGCAGCAGGGATGCAACTGTTGTAGCCAAAACGGATGTGGAGAATGTCATTGTAAAGACAATTGTGAGTCCTGTTCTACACAATAAAACAGCCCTCGCATACGTTATTAAATAATGTATGCACACGAATTTTCGTTTCACATTTATAAATGTCCTCATATTGGCACTCCTCGTGTCAGTATTCTTTTCGTGTGGCAATCCCAACGTATATCATAAGAAAGGCGATCAGGCTTTCCATATAGGCGAATACTACAAGGCATCTACCTTCTACAAGAAAGCCTATTCGCGTACTCCTGCGAAGGATAAGCCGAAACGTGCAGAGCGAGCATTTCTCATGGGTGAATGCTACCGCCACATCGGTTATTCGCAGAAGGCAGTAGCAGCCTATCTCAATGCTGTTCGCTATAAGTATCCCGATTCCCTCTGCATCCTCCACCTGGCTCGTCAACAGTTGAAATGTGCCCAATACAAACAGGCTGCAATCAATTTTCAGGAATACCTGAAACTCGACCCTACAAACATACTTGCACGCAACGGACTCCAGTCCTGCACCCTTGCTCCACAATGGAAGGACAACCCCAACCAATATACTGTTCGCAAGGAAGCCATCTTCAATAGCCGTCGTAGCGATTATAGTCCTATGCTTGTAGGCGACGACTCCGACATCCTCGTACTCACATCCACCCGAAACGATGCTACTGGAGAAGACATCTCCGGAGTTACTGGAGTGAAGTTTGCCGACCTCTTTCAGGCTCGCAAAAACGATGAAGGACGTTGGCAACAGCCGGAAGGCATCGAGGGTTCTGTAAATACGGAATACGAAGAAGGTGCTTCTTGTCTCTCGCCCGACGGCAGAACTATGTACTTCACACGTTGTTCGTCCGACCCCGACTATCCCCGCTATGCTGAGATATGGCAGTCGAGTCGTAGCGATGCCATATGGGGCAGTCCTACGAAATGTGAAATATCCAAGGACACTCTCTCCAGCTATGCCCATCCGGCAGTTTCGCCCGATGGCAAGTGGCTCTACTTCGTAAGCGATGCCCCAGGAGGCATGGGTGGTCTCGACATCTGGCGAACAATGATTCTGGATAAAGGCTTTGGTGGTGCCGAACCACTCGGTCCGTCTATCAACACCCCTGGCGACGAGATGTTCCCTTCGTTCCGTCCCAATGGCGATTTGTACTTCTCCAGCGACGGACATCCCGGCATGGGAGGACTCGACATCTTCATAGCTCATCCTAAGTACGAAGTAAAAGAGGAAATGGCTTGGGGCGACACAACCAACGTCACTTCTAACCTTCTCTCGTGGGAGATAGAGAACCAGCAATACCCACTCAATTCTGCTGGCGACGACTTCGGCATGACCTTCGAAGGAGTACACAATCGTGGTTTCTACTCCACCAGCAGAAACGACGGTAAGGGGTGGGAACACATCTATTCGTTCGAGTGTCCCGAAATTCTCCAAACCGTCACAGGTTGGGTATATGAAAAGGATGGATACGAACTGCCCGAGGCTTTGGTATATATGGTAGGCAATGACGGTACAAACGAAAAACTATCCGTTCGTGGCGACGGCTCATTCACTCAGACCATAAAGACAGGAGTCGATTACGTCTTTCTGGGTACCTGCAAAGGCTACCTGAACGTGATGAATGCCCTCCGTCTCGAACCTACCGAGGAGAGCATCGACACCACTCTTCAGTTCCCGCTTCCGCCAATCAACGTACCTGTGCTCATCGACAACATATTCTACGAATTCGACAAGGCAGACCTCACCCCCGAGAGTACTACAGCCCTCGATCAGTTGGTTGAGATGATGAATCAGAATCCGAATATCACCATCGAACTGAGTGCCCATTGCGACTATCGTGGAAACGATGCATACAACGAACGCCTCTCTCAACGTCGTGCCGAATCAGTAGTCAACTACCTCATTGCTCATGGAGTGAAGAAAGACCGTCTCACCCCTAAGGGATATGGTGAGAGTCGTCCGAAGGTAGTCACGAAGAAGATGACAGAAAAATACAAATATCTTGCAGAAGGCGACACCCTTACCGAATCCTTCATCCTGAAGAATGGTGATGAAGAAAAGCAGGAGGAGATGAATGCCCTCAACCGTCGTACCGAGTTCAAAGTACTCCGTACCACCTACGGCACCACTCTGAAGGAGTACGACCCTTCTGCAGTTAAACCAACCCCAGACAAGAAAAAAGAAGACGAAGAAAACTTCATCTTCTAAATCTTTACTTCGTACGAAAACGAAAACGAAAACCTTTCACATTTCACCTTTCACATTTCACCTTTCACATTAAAACTCCTTCACAAACTTATACGAAAAATTATTGCTGCGCACACTTGGGAACTGACACCTTGGGTCAAGATCTGTACGTGACTTCAGATGATCAATGATGCGGTTATAGCAATCAGCAGGACTCTCAGCCTTGCAACGAACCACAAACGGAGTGTCAATATAACTGCACTTATTCGTTACGGCATTCACCAGCACACGCTTAAAGACAATCGAACCCTCGTACCAGCCTGGACGCACAGCACTCAGAGCCTCCATCTGCATGCGCTTCTTATCCGCATTCGACATATTCCTGCCGTCGTTGCGAACAGCCTTATTCTCCTGTTCCAGACGATGAAACTCATCAGTCGTCTCAGCATCAGTCTTCAGGAAAAGCACATAGTTATTGTAACTCACCTTCAGACGGAACGGATAGGTATTGTTCGACCTGTAGAAATCATTTATTCTGTTTGCAGTATTTCCATCGACCTTTATTTCGCCGATAGAACGCAAGAAATTCAATGCCTCATTAACGTCATGAGCCAATGCCTCGTGATTGAAATATCTAATAAATAGATTCATAGAACACAAAAAATATGTTATCTTAAAAACAAACTGTGCAAAGTTACTGTTTTTTCTTTATTCTCCACTCAGCAGGATAAAGATTATTTGCTCTGTTGCCAATATTTTTACAAAAACCTAACGGAAAACCCTCAAATGTGACCATTACATACCCCTTTTCCAGTCCTTCCTGAGTCAGCTGCATAGCCTCGCCCCTCAAGTACTGCAAAGCATCCTCCTCCGAGAGTTCCGTCTTCTGCCACTTCCCGTCTCCACCCATCATAGCCTCCGCCTGACTGGGTTCTACGGTTCCCTTCTTATCCACAACCCTTCCGGGTTCTATGCCTTCGAGTAGCGGATACAGATTCTTCTGCATCTTCTTCCTGTCGATAGCTCGTCGCACTCCCTCGCCATTTTTCCTCAGAATGGCAATGAAGAAACCCTCACCCTTCACCCGATGCGGATAGAAATGTCCTCCGCTTATTCCCCACTCCGCCTTATCGTTCAGGGGCAACACCTCTGCTCCCAACGTTTCAGCTATCCACCTCACATTATCCTCATCCTCAAAGTGGTTATATGTACAAGTGCTGTAAATGAACAGACCTCCCTCGCGCAGGCAACCCCACACATCCTCTACAATCTCCCTCTGTCGTGCCTGACACATCATCACATTCTTCATGCTCCATTCCCCAATCGCATCACTATCCTTTCTGAACATACCCTCGCCCGAACAGGGAGCATCGCACAAAATCAGGTCGAATGCCTCCTCCAGCGCCTTATAGTGTTTCGGGTAGTTGCAAGTCACCACCACATTCTTGTTTCCCCACTTTATTATATTCTCCTTCAGAATGTTAGCCCTTTGTCTGATAGGTTCGTTGGCATACAACTGCGAACCCTCTGGCAGGTCGTTCAGCAACAACGTACTCTTTCCTCCTGGAGCAGCACAAAGGTCAAGAGCCACCATCGGTTCGTCAGTAGTCACATACTGTTTCAACAGCCAGCTTACAAACATCGACGAAGCCTCCTGCACATAGTAGCAACCAGCATGCAGAAGTGGGTCGAGGGTAAACGACGGACGCTCCTTCAGATACCTGCCCCATTCGCACCAAGGCACCCTCTCCTCGTCAGCAAATCGTCCCGACGGCTTACGCCTGTTCAGTCGTATGCTGCATACAGGATCAGTATTCAGAGCCTCCGCAAAAGCCTCGTACTCCTTGCCGAGTTGCTCCTGCATCATAGTGCGAAAATCGTCAGGCAGAATCATCTTCTAATCATGTCAACAAACGAATAACTCTGTTCGTGTTTCTCGTCCTTCTCGTGGTCCTCCCTCTCCGTCTCCTTCCATATCGTCTGGTCAATCTCAGGAAAAAACGTATCGGCCTCTGCCGGAGTATCGTGCACACAAGTCAGACAGAGTCTGTCAGCCAGTCCGATAGCCTGTTCGTAGATCGAAGCCCCACCGATGATATACACATCCTCGCAATGATTACCTTCATAATCATAACCGCTTCGGGCAGCCTGCAGAGCCTCCTCCAGCGAACCGTAACACTCAGCACCCGGGAAGGCATCCTTAGCGGCAGAACGCGACACCACGATATTCCTTCTGTTAGGCAACGCCCCCTTCGGCAGACTCTCAAAAGTCTTCCTGCCCATCACAATCGTATTACCAGTTGTCAGTTTCCGAAACCTTTTCATATCATTCGGCAACCAGTAAATCAATTCATTTTCCAATCCAATAGCTCTATTCTCAGCTATTGCCACAATTATACTTATCATTAACCTTTAACCGTTCCAAAGTCAATAACCAATAACCATTAACCCTTAACCTTTAACCGTTAACCTTTAACCGTTACACGTTACACGCTTACCGTCGCCTTAATATGCTCATACGGATCATAATCCGTCAGAGTGAAATCCTCATACTTAAAATCGAAAATACTCTTCACCTCCGGATTGATATGCATCTTAGGCAACGCACGTGGCGTGCGAGTCAGCTGCAGACGAGCCTGCTCCAGATGGTCGAGATACAGATGAGTATCGCCAGTCGTGTACACGAAATCGCCTGGTTTCAGTCCAGTCACCTGAGCCACCATCATCGTCAGCAGCGCATAACTGGCGATATTGAAAGGCACGCCAAGAAACGTATCGGCACTTCTCTGATACAGCTGGCAACTCAGTTTTCCGTCAGCCACATAAAACTGGAACAGGATATGACATGGAGGCAGATTCATATTATCTATGTCAGCCACATTCCATGCACTCACGATGAGACGTCTTGAATTCGGATTCGTCTTAATCTGGTCTATCACCTCCGTAATCTGATCTACATGTCCCCCGTTATAGTCAGGCCACGAACGCCACTGATACCCGTAGATATGTCCGAGGTTACCGTCGGGGTCAGCCCACTCGTTCCATATTCTCACACCCCTCTCCTGCAACCACTTCGCATTTGTATTCCCTTGCAGGAACCACAGCAGCTCATAGATGATACTCTTCAGGTGCAGCTTCTTCGTCGTGAGCAGAGGGAACCCCTCCTCCAGGTTAAACCGCATCTGATTACCAAATACCGACAGAGTACCCGTACCAGTTCGGTCACCCTTCTGCACACCCTCCGTCAGGATTCTATTCAGCAAATCAAGATATTGTTTCATACATTCATAAATTTTTTGCGAAGATACAAGAAAAAAATGAGCCGACAAACTAATGTCAGCTCAAATTGTCAACCTCCAAAGCTAATTTTCAATTGTCAACTCCTAACTCCGCATGGCAGTTTTTTTTGGGGGGGGGCGTTTTCAACCATTATCTGTTAACTTACATCTTCCTTCTTACATCATTTTTTTCTTTCAAAAAAAGTATTTACGACATCTGAGGTTATGCACTTATGCAGTTATGCACTTTAGACATTTAGGTTTTTCAATTTTATAATATAGGAGAGAGAGTAATTATAATTTAATTAATAATTATAATTACTATATATATTTAATATATATAGTAAAATTCCTGTTTCAAGTTTTTCCAAAATACAGATGTCAGGAGTAATAAGTGAATAACTGAATAAGTGGACTTAATTTTTTTCGAAAATAATTGCTGAAAAACTTGACTTCGCCTCTAAAATTTTGTACCTTTGAAACGTTGTTGCAAAACTTATAAAAAACAACATTTTTTGCTACATAACTATATAACAATTTTTTCATAGTTTAGAAACAAAAATTTCATAGTTATAGCAAAAAAACACACGAATCAAGGAAGAGGTTTTAAGGACGCGGTTATGATTTTTCATCCTTAAAATTTTTTTATTTTTATGGCACTTAAGATTAAGGCAGTGGAACGACTGCTTAAGTTTGACAAGGAATCTACAGGCAAGTACCGCTACGTGATGAAGCCTGAGATGTACTCCAGTCTGAATCAGAACAAGGTGATCAAGGAGGCTGCTCTGCGCAGCGGTGTGAACCAGGGCGTGATGAAGGCTTGCTGGGATGCAGCAGGCGAAGTAATCAAGGCATGGGCAACAGAAGGTCACTCAGTGGCACTGCCAGGACTCGGCAACATGCGCTTCGGACTCCGTTCGAAGTCGGTAGAGAACGTAAACGACGTGAAGGCGTCTCTCATCACAAGCCGACGCATCATCTTCATCCCTTCTGTAGATCTGAAGGACGAACTGGCTAAAACGGCAGTTCAGATTACCTGCTACGACCGCAACGGCGAACTGGTAAAGCGCGTGACTACCGATGCCGGTGAAGTTGAAGACCCAGAAGGTGACGAGACTGGCGAGTCTGACGGCAAGACCGATGGTTCTAACGAAAACGAAAACCAAAACCAAAACCAAGGTGGAACTAACCCTGAACCAGGAACCGTGAACCCTGAACCAGGCAATGGCGGAGGTGGCACTGAGGATGGCACTGACGAGAGCTAAACGAGTTGACAGGTGAAAGTTGACAGGTGATAGTTAGCCCCCAACCCCCAAAGGGGGCTAACTTTCTCAAGTCACACGGAATAACTTCGTACGAAAACGATAACGAAAACGAAAACCAATTAAGTCACACGGAAATCACTCTAAGTTTGCATCGACTAAGAATAGATCGTATAAATCTTGCTTAGTTAGGTTCGATTCCCGACCTTTGTTGTAAGAAGGAGGAACCGGCCTGCTGGAGAGGGAAACTTAGGAAATCACGGGAAAAAAACCACTTTCTGTATCAGTCCTCCCAGCTTCGTTGCAAGCTCTGATAGAATGATAATGGCTTCGAGCCTATTTAGAGTTTAGAGTCAATACAACTATGCCGATTCCTTGAAAAACGTTCAAAGGTATGAAAAAGATCTTTATCGGCATCGATTTTTCAAAGGAAAAGTTTGATGCAACGGTCATTAAGGCCGAGGGAGTCGAAGAACGTGCAGATAGACAGCACGAAGTGTTTGACAATAAGTTAAGCGGTTTTCGCCGTCTGCTCAGATGGGTAAAGTCCGTAGTTGACGAACAGGACACAAGCCTTTGGTTATTCTGTGGTGAGAATACGGGCGGTTACAGCAAGGCGTTGTGCACTTTTCTCTATGGGAGTGGTTATGATATGTGGTTGGAAAACGCCCTGAGCATCAAACGGAGTTCTGCTCTTCAACGTACCAAAAGTGACAAGGCTGATGCTGGCATAATTGCTGAGTACGCAATGCGGAACTATGACCAGATGCGCCTCTACAAGCCACTGGATAAGAACTTGGGACGCCTTCGTGAAGTATTTCTCTATCGTCATAATTTAGTCAAGATTAAAGCAAGTCTGACAACAAGGAAAGACGAGAAGAGGCTCACACAGGAGAAATCAGATGTCAGTCGTTTTATGGCTATGAGTAGCATGCATCTTATTAGTGAATTCAATAAAAAAATTGCAGAATGTGACGCAAGAATAGAACAGATTATACATGAAGACGAGGAACTTAGGAAAACCTTTGAGATTATAACCTCTATCCCTGGAGTCGGAACACAGAATGCAGTTTGCGTGATGGTCTATACTGACAACTTTAAAAGGTTCGACTATAACTCTCGCAAGATAGCCTGCTATTATGGAGTTGCACCGTTTGGAAGACAGTCTGGCAGTAGCATTAATACTCCTCCACGAGTTAGTTCATTTGCCAATAAACTCATTAAGTCATTACTCTCACAAGCAGCTCTCGCATCAATTCACTTCTGTCCGCAAATGAGCACATATTATCACAGGCTTGTCGAGGCGGGAAAAAAGAGACCTGTTGCAATCAATAATGTAAAGAATAAACTTCTACACATTATTACTGCTATGGTGAGAAAAGGAGAAAAATACAACCCTGATAACGACTATTATGTTTCATTCAATGTGGCTTGAAAGACAATGTGTTAAATATAAAGTTAAAAAATGAATAATATTAGGAATTAAACATAGAATGCGGAAATAGTTCTTTGAAAAAAAACCGAGAATAACCCCTTTCTGAGATAGAAGACTCTGACGAGTTCTTAACGCTATCAGCAACAATCCTGCTTGTGTGCAAGCACCCAGACAGTCTTATTTCTGACATCGTTACCCTTTCAGGGGATTCTATCTCATCAAGGAAAAACCCCGCTTCGCGGAAAAACCCCATGCGGGTAGCGTTGGGACTTTGAACAATAATTTGAAATAAAAGGTTACAATTATTGTTTATCTACGCTGGCTAAGGTTTTTCTTGTCGCAGACAAGGGGTTTTTCTTTTTGAAAGT
>JAEEGI010014326.1_pt1 | contig 16691 bp, 14 predicted proteins | sample 8958751 | NCBI WGS metagenome assembly JAEEGI01 (sample SAMN16246545, study PRJNA631951) | gut metagenome | biome: gut microbiome; feature: rumen; material: KS-attached | host: Bos | place: Iran: Karaj | collected 2018-10
AAGAGGCAGGCACGGTGCCCGCCCGCTTACGGTCCGAAACTCTAACAAAGTTTTAGTGAAATGTACGCAATCGTAGACATTGCAAGCCAGCAGTTCAAGGTTGAAGCTGGAATGGACATCTTTGTGAACCGTCTCCCGGCTCACAACGGTGAATCTGTCGAGTTCGACAAGGTGCTCCTCATCGACGAGGCCGGCGCCGTGAAGGTCGGTACTCCGTATGTCGAGGGTGCTGTCGTGAAGGCTACCGTCCTCGATGACGACGCCAAGGCGAAGAAAGTGCTCGTATTCAAGAAAATCCGTCGTAAGGGATTCCAGACGCTGAATGGCCACCGCCAGAAGCTCACCAAGATCCACATTGACGCTATCGCTTAATTCAGGAGGAAACTACTATGGCACACAAAAAAGGTCAGTCCAGTTCCAAGAACGGTCGTGAGTCTCATTCCAAGCGACTCGGCATCAAGAAGTTCGGTGAGGAAGTCGTGAAAGCCGGCAACATCATCGTCCGTCAGCGCGGCACCGCCCACAATCCTGGCGAGAACGTCGGTATGGGCAAGGACCACACGCTTTACGCCCTCGTGGACGGAACTGTCAAGTTCACCCGCAAGCGTAACGACAAGTCCTTCGTCTCCGTGCTTCCGCTGGAGAACTAATCCCGTAGGACACAAAAGATTTCAGGAGGACTCGTGCCCGAAAGGGTGCAGTCCTCCTTCGTCATTTCAATCCAAACGACATGCTTACACTCAAACTGCTCCGCGACGATCCCGAATACGTGATCCGGAAACTCGCCGTCAAGAATTTCGACGCCCGCGCCATCGTGGAAAAGGTGATTGCGCTGGACGACAACCGCAAGGCGCTCCAGACCGAGTCCGACGCCCTTCTCTCCCAGCAGAAGAAGGCTGCCGCCGAGATCGGCGCCCTGATGAAGCAAGGGCTCAAGGCCGAGGCCGAAGCCGCCAAGGCCGAAGTGGCCGCCCTCAAGGCCCGTTCGAACGACCTGCTCCGCCAGGCTGATGAGAACAACGCCGAACTCCAGGCCCAGCTCGTCCTGCTTCCGAACCTTCCTTGCGACCTCGTCCCGGAAGGGAAGGGGGCTGAGGATAACCTGGTCGTCAAGATGGGCGGAGAGGAGCCTGTTCTCCCCGAGAACGCTCTCCCGCACTGGGAACTCGCCAAGAAGTACGACATCATCGACTTCGACCTGGGCGTGAAGATCACCGGCGCCGGTTTCCCCGTATACAAAGGAAAGGGAGCCAAGCTGCAGCGCGCCCTGATCAATTTCTTCCTGGACCGCAATACTGCTGCTGGTTATCAGGAAGTTGAACCTCCGGTGATGGTCAATGCCGCCTCCGGTTTCGGTACCGGCCAGCTTCCCGACAAGGAAGGCCAGATGTACCACGCCACCGTGGATGATTTCTATATGGTCCCTACCGCGGAAGTCCCTGTGACCAACATCTTCCGGGATGTCATCCTCGGCGCCGACCAATTCCCGCAGAAGCTTACGGCCTATACGCCCTGCTTCCGCCGCGAGGCCGGTTCTTACGGCAAGGACGTGCGCGGTCTGAACCGTCTGCACCAGTTTGACAAGGTGGAGATCGTCCGGATCGAGAAGCCTGAGAACAGCTATGCCGCCCTTGACGAGATGATCGCCCATGTGGAGAAACTCGTCCAGGACCTCGGTCTCCGTTACCGGATCCTCCGTCTGTGCGGCGGTGACATGAGTTTCACCTCCGCCATTACCTACGACTTCGAACTCTGGTCCGCCGCGCAGGGCCGCTGGCTCGAGATTTCTTCCGTCTCCAACTTCGAAAGCTATCAGGCGAACCGCCTGAAGTGCCGCTACAAGGACGAGAACGGAAAGACGCAGCTCGTGCACACCCTGAACGGCAGTTCGCTCGCCCTTCCGAGAGTCGTGGCGGCGCTGCTCGAGGACAACCAGAAGGACGGATACATCGAGATTCCCGAAGTCCTCCGGCCCTACACCGGCTTCGACCGCATTGGATAAGCCGAGAACCATACTGGGCATCGACCCCGGGACCCAACTGCTGGGTTTCGGGGTCGTGCGCAGTGTCGGGAAGAAGGCCGAATATGTGGATATGGGTGTCCTGGACCTCCGCAAGGAGAAGGATGCCTATGTGAAATTGCAGTCCATCTATGACTGCATTTCCGAGGTCTGCAAGTCCTATCATCCGGACGAGCTGGCCATCGAATCGCCGTTCTACGGCAAAAATGCGCAGGTCGTGCTGAAGCTCGGCCGCGCCCAGGGGGCCGCCATCATCGCCGCCCTGGAAAACGGAGTCTCCTCCGTAACGGAGTATGCTCCCCGCAAGGCCAAGGAGGCCATTGTCGGCAATGGCGCCGCCTCCAAGGAGCAGGTCCAGCTGATGCTGGAAAAAACGCTCGGGGTGACGCTCGAAGCGGAGCATCTGGATGCCACGGATGCGCTCGCCATCGCCCTCTGCCATCATTATGAGACTTCGAATCCGCTCTCTTCCGTGAAAGGGAAGGGCGGCTGGGAGCAGTTCCTGAAGGACCATCCCGAAAGAATCAAATAATTTTTGCGGTCGGCTTAAACCTTCGCGTGCGCGAAGCGTCTAAGGAAACTGTGTTTCGGCCCGTAGGGGCGTATTGTGTATTTTTATGGCAAAAAGAAGGATTCTGCTAATGCTGGTGAGCCTGTTCGCCTCGGTGGCGATGATGGCCCAGAACGTCAATGTGACCGTAAAACTGGAGGATGCCACGAACGGAGAGCCGGTGGGCTTCGCCACCGTTTCCCTGACTCCTGAGAAAGGATCGGCCAAATATGCGCTGAGCGACCATGACGGAAAGGCCGTCGTGGAAAAGGTCCGTGCCGGAAAGTACACCCTCAAGGCGGAAATCATGGGTTACAAGACCTATGAGAAGGCGGTCGAGGTTGGCCGCGAATCCCTGGACCTTGGGGTCGTCAAGATGGACGTGGACCGGGAGGTCCTGGATGCCGCATCGGTGACCGCGACGGGTAATCCCATCATCATCAAGAAGGACACGGTGGAGTATAACGCCTCTTCTTTCAAGACCACCGATACCGACATGCTGGTGAACCTCCTGAAAAAGCTGCCCGGCATCGAAGTGGATGACAACGGCACCATCACCGCGAACGGCGAGACCATCACCAAGATCACCATTGATGGAAAGACCTTCTTCCTGGACGACCCGCAACTGGCTTCCCAGAACCTTCCCGCGAAGATGATCGAGAAAGTGAAGGTCGTCAAGAAAAAGTCCGAGCAGGCCGAGTTTACCGGTATCGACGACGGCAATGACGAGACCATCATCGACCTTTCCGTCCAGAAGAGCATGATGAACGGCTTGTTCGGCAATGTGACGGCCGGTGGCGGACACGATATCCCCTCCAAGGAGAATTCGTTGAATGACTGGCGCTTCAATGGTAACGCGATGGTGGGCCGTTTCACGGACAAGTCCCAGCTGAGTTTCATCGGAAACGGAAACAACGGCGCCGGTGGCATGGGCTTTACCAACATGGGCGGCAACATGATGGGCCAGATGATGGGAGGCGGCCGTGGAATGGGCGGCTTCGGTGGCTTCGGTGGTTTCGGCGGTTTTGGCGGCGGAATCACGACTTCCTGGATGGGCGGTGTGAATGCGGCCTATGACCTGCTGGACGACCGGATGGAACTTTCAGGCAACTACATGTACAGCGGGTCGAATACGGAGTCCCAGCAGGATTCGTACAGGAAAACCTACCTGACGGATGATTCCGCACAGATCCAGGAGAACCATAATACCAGTTTTACCCGGAACAACGGTAACCGGGTGGGCGTCCGCCTGGACCACAAGTTCTCCGAAAACACGTCCATCCTGTTCCAGCCACAGTTCAACTACAGTTCCGGTAGTTACAACCAGTCCCAGGTCTTCGACACCTGGATGAATGACAAGGACCACAAACTGAATGACGGTTTCTCCAACAACTATGGCCTGAACAACAACTGGACGGCGAACGGATTCCTTCTCTTCCGCCAGCGCCTGGGCATTCCCGGCCGTACCTTGTCCGTAAATATGAACTGGTCTCTCTCCAATAACCATTCCGACGGCTATAACCAGTCTGTCACCCAGACTTATGCCGGTGCTCCGGCTTCAGTCGTGAACCAGCGTGTGGACCAGAGTTCGAAGACACAGAATGCCGGCGCCCGTCTCGTCTATACGGAACCCCTGGGCGGCGGATTCTACGTGGAAGGCAGTTACCAGTACAACTACAACCGGTCGAATTCCCTCAAGGACGTGTACAACAGCCTCGTGAATGCTACGGGCGGTTATGACTACAGTACCGTGGCCCACACGATGGTGTACAACGGCGACGGGGCCCGGGACAATGATTATTCCAGCACCATCCTGAACCGGAACATCAACCAGAGTGCCAGCGTTGCGTTTATGTACCAGGAGGGCGATGTCCGCGCCCAGCTGGGTATTTCGGCGAATCCGCAGAACCAGCACAATGAAACCAACGGAAAGGCTTATGACAACAAGGTTCTAAACTGGGCTCCGCGGGCAATGCTCTTCTATGACTTCAATGACAACGCGAACATCCGCCTGTTCTACAACGGCCGCAGCGGCCAGCCTTCCACCTCGCAGCTGATGCCGGTCCTGGACAACTCCAATCCGCTGTCCCAGTCTCTCGGTAACCCGTACCTGCAGCCGTATTTCAATCATAACGGCCGGATGGAACTGGAGTATTCCAACAAGCAGACTTTCTTTACGGCACGCCTGAACCTGCAGGGCGGCATGAACCAGAACCCTATCGTCAATGCCAACTGGTATGACGAAAACGGCCGCCAGTATTCCTTCCCGGTCAATGGAAAGAACACTTACAATGTCGGCGCCCGGATCATGGTGAACGCCCCGATCGCGAAGTCCAACTTCTCCATCTCGAACAACTCCAACATCAACTATTCCAAGTCCGGCAACTATGAAGGCAAGAGCGATATGAAGCTGGATATGGAGAAGTACTGGAACGACAAGAAGACGGAATTCGACTACGAGGGCTTCCACAACGATTTCCCGAATCTGGAAGAAGCCAGCGATTACTTCGTGTCCAACTCCACCCGGAACCTGAACGTGACGGAACGGTTGCGCCTGAATTACCGCACTGACAATCTGGAACTCACGGTCAACGGCGGTACCCGCTTCTCCAAGCCTTGGTACAGTGTCAAGAAATCCGACATGGACGACAACATCACCTGGAACAATTCCGTAGGCGGTTCCGTCAACTGGACCCTCGGCACTTCCGGGCTCCAGTTCACCACCGACGCGAACTACAACTGGTACAATGGCTACATCACCGAGCAGCCTTCCCGGCTGATCTGGAACGCCGGTCTTTCGATGCCCATCATCTACCGGACGGCCACGATCTCCCTGAATGCCTATGACATGCTTGGCCAGCGCCGGACCCTGAGTACGAGCCAGAACGATACCTATTATCAGGAATCCCGTTCCCTCTCCATCGGACGGTATGTCATCCTGTCCTTCACCTGGCGCTTCGGTACTTTCGGAGGCCGTAACGGCCGGATGGGCGGCTTTGGCCCCGGCAGAGGCGGTCCTGGCGGCGGACGCCGCGGCATGGGCGGTCCGCCGATGGGTGGCCCGCCCATGGGCGGAGGATTCAGACCCTTCTAGGCTATTTCATGGCGGTCACATACGACCGCCATTTTTCGATCAAGGCGGTCATGTCGTCGGGGAGGGGAGCCTCCAGGAAGATGCGTTCCCCGGTGCGGGGATGCGTGAATCCCAGCGTGCGGGCATGGAGCGCCTGCCGCGGGCAGATGGCGAAGCAGTTCTGGATGAACTGGCGGTATTTGGTATAGATGGTGCCTTGCCGGATTTCGGACCCGCCATACCTTTCGTCATTGAAAAGGGGATGGCCGATGGAAGACATATGGACGCGGATCTGGTGGGTGCGCCCCGTCTCCAGCCGGCATTCGACGACGGTGATGAATCCGTAACGCTCCAGTACCTTCCAGTGGGTGACGGCCCATTTCCCTTTCTCCGGGTCGTCGTAGACACGGAAACGGAGGCGGTCGTTCGGATCGCGGCCGATGGTTCCTTCAATGGTCCCTTCGTCCTCGGCGATATTGCCCCAGACGACGGCGGTATAGACCCGGTCGATGGAGTGCTCGAAGAACTGGTCGGCCAGGTGGGCCTGTGCGGTCGGATTCTTGGCGACCACCAGCAGCCCGCTGGTGTCCTTGTCGATCCGGTGTACCAGCACGCCCATCCTCTCATCTTCCGCATCCGGGCCCTGTGAAAGCCCCAGGTAGAAGGCGAGGGCGTTTATGAGGGTGCCGGTATAATTGCCGTGACCGGGGTGGACGACCATCCCGGCCGGCTTGTTCACGACCAGCACGTCCTCGTCTTCATAGGCGATTTCCAGGGGAATGTCTTCGGGAAGGATTTCCACGCCGCGCCGCTGGTAGGGCATCACGAACTTGATGACGTCGCAGGGGCGGATGATGGTATTGGCTTTCGCGGGTTTGTCGTTCACCAGGACATAACCCAGCTTGATGGCTTGCTGCACCCGGTTCCGGGAGGTGTCTTCCTGATGGGTGGCGATGAATTTGTCCACACGCAGCGGCGCCTGGCCCTTGTCGGCGACCAGGCGGAAATGCTCGAACATTTCCTGTTCGTCTTCCTGGGGGAGGAGCGCCTCTTCGTCAAGGATGGACATTATTCGGTGGGGATCTTCTCGGGATCGAGGGTCAGGTAGATGTTCACGGCCGACCCGTAAGTCTTGGAGGTTCCCAGTCCGTCCTGCTTGTAGACGACGGCATTGACAGAATCGGTATAGGTCTTGACGCCCGAATCGAAGCGGACGCGGCCGACATTCAGGTACCGGTCGTGGAGGGCGTCCACGGCGGGGATATACTTCATTCCAATCACGCGGGGAACGGCGGTAGGTCCTTCTTCACCGGAAAAACCGAGGGTCAGGTCCACTTCGGAGCCGCTGACCACCATGTCGCCTGGCCGGACGGTCCGTCCCCGGACCGACTGCCGGATGACGTTGTTCGTAGCGATGTCCTGCGTATAATTGAGTTTCCCCAGGACCAAGCCCCGGTTGATCAGTTCCGAGCGGGCTTCGTTCAGGGAGTAGCCGATCAGGTTGGGCATGACCACCTTCTTGGGAACGATGGAATTGATGGTCAGGAAGATGCTCCGTCCTTTCTTGACGGTGGCACCAGCCTTGGGAGACTGCCGGTACACGACACCCGCACCGAGCCGCCGGATGAAGACGGAGTCGGTCACTTTCACGCCCACATGTCCGTCCCGCGCGACGGAGCGCGCCTCGGCGACGGTCATGTTGGTGAAGTCCGGAACCGTGACGGTCCGGTTATGCCGGGTAATGAGCGCCAGCCCCACCGATGCAACGACCAGGAGGCCGATGAACACCAGGACGGCTCCGAGGAGATTCCGGACCATCCAGTTGGAAAGCAGCCCTTTCTTCTTGCCGGTCGATTCTTTGCTTGCCATATCCTTCTTTATATTCAACTTACAAAGTTAGGAAAAAAAACGGGAAGTTTACCTTCGGGGCGGAAGCTTCGTCTTTTCCTCCCGGTTTTTTCTTGCATACCCCCGTCTCCGAAAAATACGCGTCCATGGCCATCCGGCCGGGAAAACTGAACAAGAGTGAAAAGGGAAAAAAGTCTAAAATGAAAATAACTCGATGATTATCAGGTAGTTAATATGCAAGAAAATAAATAGTGCAGAATACTGCTCCGCTGGCCTTTTGCCTTTACTTTTGCGGAAAACATAACACTAGCACTATGAAAAACTTGTTATTCTGGATGGCAGGCGTAGCCCTGCCTGCCCTTGTTGTCGCCGCTGTTCTCGCGATTGTTCTCGTACGGAAAGAAAGAGCAAAATGTGCCGCCCTGAAACAAGAACTGGCCAAGGCTGAACACCTGATCAGGAAAAAGTCTGATGCGGAGAACCGGTACCGGAACCGGATCCACTCCCTGCTGAAGGATCTCCGGGATTCGCGCACCGAAGCGGAAAATGCCCGTGCAGGGTATCTGTTTATGCTCCGGAACGGGTACCGGCGCATGGGAACCCTTTATGAGATGCGGCAATTCGCGGGGACCATGAGAGAGTCGGGGGCAGTTCTGTGCCAGAGAGTCGACGATTACCTGAAGGAGATCAATGGCGATCCGGACGGATTCAAGACCCTGGTCAAGTCCCTCGACGAAAGCCTGGGAGGCGCAGTTTCGGACTTGAAGGAAGATATTCCGGACCTGGGCGAGGAGGATATCCGGCTGTTCTGCTACCTGGTTGTCGGTTTCGACGCACCCCTGATCTCGTCGCTGATGGGGATTGACAACATGAACACGGTCTATTCCCGCAGAAACCGGCTCCAGGGGAAGATCAAGCGCCTCCATGCGGACAAGGCGCGGCGGTATCTGGCCTTGGTCGCATAAGCGGGTCTCCGCTTGGAAATCCCAAGGAAAGGCTTTATCTTTGTCAGTTATGAAAAACCGGTCCTTGGTGATGCTTTTCCTCGCGGCTGCGTTCGTGCTGCTGATGAGCCTTCCTTTCCTGGTGGAGGGGACAGGTTGGTTTGCGCTGGCGGGATTCGTCCCGCTGCTGTGCATGGAACGGGTGGCTTCGCAGTCCGGGATGAAACATTTCTGGTGGTGGCATTACGGAACCTTCCTGGCCTGGAATGCCGTCACGACGTTCTGGGTGTGCAATGCCACGGTGGGCGGCGGAATCTTCGCCGCCGTGGCCAATGCGCTCCAGATGTCGGTGGTGTTCGGCTTGTTCCGTTGGGTGAAGCGCCGTACGAAGGGAGCTGTGCCCTATCTTTTCCTGGCAGCCGCCTGGCTCGCCTGGGAGAAGTATTACCTCACCGTGGCCCAGATTTCCTGGCCCTGGCTGGTGCTTGGAAACGCCTTTGCCGGCACTTCCGCCCTGGTTCAGTGGTACGAGTTTACCGGAACGCTGGGCGGTTCCTTGTGGGTATGGGCCTGCTCGCTGGGCATTTTCGGCCTGATGGTTTCCCTTTCCGACGGGCGGTTTTCCACCCGCTGGAATTCCAAGGCCCGTGCCGCCGCTCTCGTCGGATTGGCACTGGTCCTGTTTGGGCCTATGGTCTGGTCTGCCGTCCTTTGGAACCGGTATGAGGAGACCTCCCGGCCCCTCCGGGTGGTGATCGCCCAACCTGATTTTGACCCATACAACAAGTTCGGCGGGATGACACAGGACCAGCAGAACGTCGTTCTCCTGGACCAGTTCGGGAAAGGGCTGAAAGGAATGGAAGGACCGGTCCTGTTGCTGGCCCCGGAAACCTTTACTTCGGATATCCTTTGCAACGATGTCCCGTCCAGCAAGACATTCCGCCGTTTCCAGTCCTTCCTGCAGGAGCACCCGGATGCGGAGATCCTGTTCGGAGCCTCATCCTGGACCCGGTATGAACAGCCGGACCGTCCGTCTGCCAATGCCCGCCGCCTGGGTGACGGCTCCTGGTATGAGACGCATAATTCCGCGCTGATCATGGACTCTACCGGGCGGTACGGCCTGTATCAGAAATCCAAGCTGGTTCCCGGCGTGGAAATGCTTCCTTACCCGAAGGTGCTGGGTCCCATCGACGACAAGCTTCTTGGCGGGGTTGCCGGACGCTGTGTCGGACAGGAACGGATAACCAATCTCCTGTTCCAAGGGACGGTTCCCGTGGGCTGTGCCGTCTGCTATGAGTCGGTGTATGGGGAGCATTGTGCTGCCTATGTCAGGGAGGGTGCGGAACTCCTCACTGTCATTACGAATGACGCCTGGTGGGGGGATACGCCCGGATACCGCCAGCACTTGAACTATGCCCGTCTCCGGGCCATCGAGACCCGGCGGGACATCGCCCGTTGCGCCAATACGGGCATATCCGCCATCATCGACCAGAAGGGACGGATCCTGGACCGGACTGCCTGGTGGGAGCCTGCCGTCCTGACGGGTACGGTGAATCTCAGTGACCGGGAAACCTTTTTCGTCCGGGCCGGGGACATTGTCGGCCGGGTTGCCGTGTTCGTCTTCGTCCTGCTCCTCGGAGCGGCCCTGATTCGGCGCAAATAATTTGCTAATCTTTTGAAAACTAGCTATATTTGTCGATATGAAAAAGTTAGTAGTCATTCTTCTTCTTTTCGCCACCGTCTTTGTTGCGTCAGGACAGCAGATCCCTGCCGTCCAGTTGCAGGACGCTTCCGGCAAGGCTGTTACGACCTCTTCCCTTGTCGACCATAAGACTCCTTTCGTCGTCAGTATCTGGATGACCACCTGCAAGCCGTGTCTCAAGGAACTTGATACCCTTGCCGAAGAGCTCCCCGACTGGGATGCCTCCTTCCCGCTTCGTATCTTTGCCGTCTCGATGGATGACAGCCGTTCCCAGAAACGGGCTGTCGCGATGGCGCAGGGACGCGATTGGGACGGGATTACCGCCCTGTTCGATGTCAATGCGGACCTTCGCCGGGCGCTCAACGTGAGCTCCGTCCCCCAGGTCTTCGTCTATGACAAGGAGGGCAACCTCTTCTATACCCATATCGGATACCGCCCTGGTGACGAGCAGGAACTGCTGAAACAGGTCAAGAAATGCTTCGCCCGGTAGGAATCTTTTTGCTGGCGGGGGCTCTGGCCCTTCCCGGCGTGCTCTCAGCCCAGGACCGGGGACAGCTCACCGGCAGCCTGGAATCGAACTCCATCTATTATCTGGATGACGAGATCATCGGAACTCCTGCCCATCCCTGGGGTTCCAACAACTATCTCAAGCTGGACTACCTGCACGGCATCTTCTCCGCAGGGCTCCAGGCTGAATACTATCCCGAACCCCTTGCCGGGTATCCGTCGGAACTGAAGGGGGCCGGACTTACCGGCCTGTATGCTTCCCTGAATACCGAACTCTTGGAAGTACGGGCCGGATCTTTCTTTGAACAGCTCGGCAGCGGCCTGATCCTCCGTACCTGGGAGGACCGTGAACTGGGCCTCAACAACGCCTTGACGGGCGGCCGCATCACCTTCCATACACGGAACCGGGGCCTGACGGCCAAGATCCTGGGCGGCATGCCCAAATACGGCCTGTGGCCTACGACGAGGACTGCCCTGGCGGGCGGCGACCTTTCCCTGGATCTCCTGCCCCTTTTCGGCAAGGAGGATTCCGATCATTCCATCGTGCTTGAAGGCAGCCTGGTGGACAAGTTTGCCCTGCAGACCGAGGATAACATCGCCTTCCTGGCCGGGACAGCCGGTTTCGAGGTTCCGAAGCAGGTCCTTTCCTGGTCCGGCCGTCTGCAGTATTCCTACGGGGGATTCTCCATCAAGGGAGAATATGTGGGCAAAGCCCCTGATTTCTATACCGAGCATCTGAAGCGCTCGAAGGAGGCCTATCAGCTGAAGGGCGGGAACGCCCAGCTGGTGGAGGTGAACTATGCGGCCGGTTCCTTCTCCGGTACGCTGACCTTCCGCCGCCTGGAGAATATGACCGACAGAATCTTCCTCACGGCACAGAGTCCTTCTCCGGCCAATACCCTGAACTACCTTCCCTCGCTGTGCATGCAGCAGACCTATATGCTGGCCGGGCTCAATCCCTACGTGACTTATGCCGATGGCGAGGCCGGTTTCCAGGGGGACCTGTATTACACCTTCCGCCGCGGCACGGCCCTCGGCGGCAAATACGGGATGAAGCTCCACGTGGGCGGCTCCTGGATCGAAGCCCTTCCGTTCGCCCTTCCTGACAGGGACGTGCACTACCTGGCCTACCGGGATATCAACATCGACCTGGAACGTTCCTGGAGCCGGAAATTCCGGACCATCCTGTTCGTTTCCATCCAGGAGAACTCCCCGACCCACGGGAACGGCAAGCGCACCGATGCGCAGAACGTCTTCGTCCTGGATGCCCTCTACCGTTTCTCCAAGACCGTTTCCCTCCGGACGGAACTTCAGTACCTGTATTCCCAGGAGCTTACCCGTGACTGGATGGCCGGGCTGGTGGAACTGTCCTTCGCCCCGCATTGGAGCATTTCCGCCAGCGACATGTACAACCACGGAAGCTCCAAGGTCCATTACTATAACTTCGGCGCCAGCTATTCCTGGAATGCCCTGAACATCTCCCTCAATGCCGGGCGCACCCGGGAGGGAATGGTATGCTCCGGCGGTGTGTGCCGCTGGCAGCCGGCGTTCAAGGGTGTGAGCCTGCGCCTCCAATGGTCGTTCTAGTATGAGAAAGTGGTTCTATATCCTGCTTTTGTGCCTGCCGGTCCTTTCCTGTGTCGGCCAGAAGGACGACCCGGTTCCCGAGGTCCGGTTGACGGCCGACCTTACCGCCCTCAATGTCACGGCGGGAGAACAGGCGACGTTCACGGTCTTTTCCGGCACGGAAGACGTGACGGCCGATGCCATTATCCGCAATGTCACGGACGGAACGGACCTGGAAGGGAATGTGTTCACCCCGACGCAAGAAGGGGAGTGGACCTTCATCGCCGATTTTGACGGCGTGGAGTCGGAGTCCCTGACGGTGACGGCCATCGAGATCGCCGAGGTGGGAAAAGACTATTTCCGCCGCAGCCTGGTCCTCGATTTCACCGGAACCTGGTGCGTGAACTGCCCCAAGATGCAGGCGGCCATTGACGAAGTGATGGAAGCCCGTCCAGGCAGGGTCATTCCGGTCGGCGTGCACTGTATGGCGGATCCGATGCGGATCAAGCCGCTCTGTGACAACCTGGCCAAGCAGTTCAAGGTGTCGGCCTATCCTTCCGCCGTGGTGGACCTGGATCCGGAAAGCCTGATTACCCAGAGTTCGTCGGAGCTTCTGCTTTCCCATATCGACCGTCTGCTCGAGGTCCGTGGCCCTGCCGCCGGTGTCCGGATCGAGACGGCCCTGGAAGGGGAGGAACTGACGGTCACGGCCGAGATGACGGCGGTCCGGGAGGGCGATTATTCCCTGGAAATCATCCTGCTGGAGGATGGTATCGTGCATAGCCAGACAGGCGGGACAGAGGATTATGTCCATAACAGCGTCCTTCGCCAGTGGTTTACCCAGGAATCCTCTCCTTTGCAGGAAGGGGAGACTGCTTCGGTGTCCGTCACGGCTACTGTTTCCGGAAAATACCGGGTCGTTGCCCTGGTCTGCCGGAACGGCATTGCGGACAATGTTGCCCAGTGCACCGCCGGCGCATCGGTCGATTATCAGTTTGAAGAGAATAACGAATAATCAAATAGCAAAGTCATGAAAAAAGAGTATCTGACCCCTGCGGTCCGGATGGTGGACCTGCAGTATGACGCCGCCTTCTGCCTGAGCGACCCCGTCTCCGGCGGACTGGAGAAAACCTATGATGACGAAATCGAATTCTAGGAGGGCGGAACGATGAAAAAGTATTGGATCAATCTTCTTGCTCTCGCCGTCCTGGCCGGATGTACTGCGGAACTTGCCGTTAACGAGGTGCCGCAGGATGAGGAGTATATAACCATTATCGCCGACGCCGGCGGAGACGACGCTGAAACCCGGACTGTCCGGCAGGAAAGTGGCGCCGTGTATTGGAGCCCGGGAGACGAGATCATCGTCTTCTCCAAGGCCAATGCTGCGGGCGGCCGTTTTACGTCCTCGGAGACCCAGCCCAAGCAGCGTGTCTCCTTCCAGGGAAAGGTGGAAGACAAACCCTCTTCCAGCGGCTATCTCTATGGCGTGTATCCCTATGACCCTTCCTTCACTTTTGACGGGACGAACGTGACAGCCACCGTCCCCGCGGAGCAGGAAGGAGTTGCGGGATCCTTCGCCCGGGGAGCTTTCCTGTCTGCCGCACGTAGCCGTACCCAAAGCATGACCTTCTCCCATCTGGGTGGTGGCGTCAAGTTCTCTGTCACGGAGGAAGGAATCACATCCGTGACGATCCGCGGCGGTGAAGAAGAACCCCTGGCGGGACGGGTTGCCTTCTCGATCGGCAGTGATGGTGCACCCCAGGTCAAGTCTGTCCTTACTCCGGAGGTTGCCGTTACCCTTACGGCTCCTGACGGAGGTACCTTCGAGGTGGGCAAGGCCTATCATATCGCCACCCTTCCGGCGGACCTCCCGAGTGGTTTCACGCTCCTGTTCGAGCGGGAAGACGGAAAGGTCGCTGCAAGGACGATTTCCAAGCCTGTAACCATCCAGCGCGGTCATTTCCTGAAACTGATGGAGGCGGACAAGGACCTTACGTTCACGGATATTGAGTTCGAACTGATGACCCCTTCCGTCGAGTTGACGGCGAAAGGCCAGGACTTCGTGGTCCGTGTACGTTCCTTCGAGGAGCCCCATTTCGACATTTTCGACGAGTGGATCACCTTTGTCAAGTGTGTCGGCGACCGTCGTATCGGGGCGGATTACTATTTCCATGCCGCGCGCAACAAGGAGATGGAGGAGCGTACGGGTTACATCAGTGTTTGCAGCGACACCAATTGCTATATGGTTGAAGTGGAGCAGGCTGCTGCGAGCGGTGACTGGACGGAAGAGACGTTCGTCCATCGTTCCCTGGGCATGCGGTTCACCGCTACCTGGTGCGGCTGGTGTCCTTATATGAACAAATCTTTCTACCGGGCGAAAGAAATCCTCGGGGACCGTTTTGAAATCCTGAACCTGCATGCTTCGTCCAGCGATCTCGCTTTCCCCGAAACGGATTATCTGGCGGATCTGTACCAGGTCGGAGGTTATCCTACCGGTATCATCGACGGTCGTGTGGACATCGACAATGAAACGGATATCGAACTGGGTGCACAGCACGTCGTGGATGCCTTCAACGAGCAGGAAGCCACTTATCCGACGGTGACTTCCTTCGAGTTCGCGTCCTCCATTTCCGAGAGCACGGTTTCCGTGGACCTGGTGGTCTATGCCAAGGAAACCGACAACTACAAACTGACGGTCCTTGTCCTGGAAAACGGAATCGTCGGTTATCAGGCGGACAATGGCGAAGGTGCCCATCAGGACTATCACCACGACAGGATCGCCCGGCTCGCCCTGACTGCCATCGACGGCGATGCGTTTACTTTGACGGGGGGTGAGGAAAAGAACTTCTCCCTCACGGGAGTCCTCCCCGTTGGCTGCAATCCGGACAACCTGGAGGTTCTGGTCTACGTCCAGCGACCCTTCGGCTCGCAGCCGAGGAAGCAGTCCCACAGCTACTATGGTGATTACTACGTGGACAACAGCCGCAGCGCCGCTCTCGGCGCCGAGGCTGAACTGGAATTCGCCGACTAGCGGAACAATGACCTGAAAAAAAAGGAGAGAGGCTCAATCGAGCTTCTCTCCTTTTTCATTGAACATTTCGTGTTGCAGGACGGAGAAATCGGTGGACTCCTCGATGTCCAACTTGACCTTGTAGTGCTTCTTCCACTTGCTCAGGAAGGAATTGAAGAATCCCCGTTTGAGGTAGGCACCCAGGATCGGACTGGTCTTCAGTTTCAGGGTCTTGTATCCTTTCTCGATGACATAGTAGGCGATCTTCCGTTCGATCTCCTCGTCGATGACGACGCTGGAGTGGATCTTGCCGGTGCCGTGGCACACGGGGCATTGTTCCATCGTATTGATCTCTGTCACCGGGCGGATCCGCTGCCGGGTGATCTGCATCAGCCCGAACTTCGTAAGCGGCAGCACATTGTGCTTGGCCCTGTCATTTTCCATCAGCTCCTGCATGTATTTGAAGAGGGCGTTCTTGTGGTCGTTGGATTCCATGTCGATGAAGTCCACGATGACAATGCCTCCCATGTCCCGGAGCCTGAGCTGCCGTGCGATCTCTTCCGCGGCAATCTTGTTGACCTCGAAGGAATTCTCTTCCTGGTCGGCGGTCTTGGTGCGGATGCCGCTGTTCACGTCGATCACATTCAGCGCTTCCGTCGTCTCGATCACAAGATAGGCCCCCTGCCGCATCGGTACCACCTTGCCGAAGGAACTCTTGATCTGACGGGTGACCTCGAAATGGTCATAGATGGGCTGCTTGCCTTCGTACAGGTGCACGATCTTCTCCTGTTCGGGGGAGATGAGGGAGATGTACTTCCGGGCTTCGTCGCAGACCTTCTCGTCGTTGATCCAGATGTTGGAGAACGAATCGTTCAACAGGTCCCTGAGGACGGTGGTCGTCTTGCTGTATTCGGTGAAGAGCAGCTGGACGTTCTTGTTCCGGGCGATCTTCTTCCAGGAACTCTCCCATTTCTCGATGAGGGACTTGGTCTCTCCCACGAGCGTGGCGGCGTTCTTGCCTTCGGCCGCCGTACGGATGATGGCTCCGTAATTCTTGGGAAGGATGCTCCTGACAAGCGTTTCAAGTCTACGCTTCTCCTCTTTCGACGCAATCTTCTGCGAGATGCTCACCTTGCCGGCGAACGGGAGAAGGACAATGTTGCGTCCTGCCAACGAAATTTCCGCAGTCAGTCGTGAACCCTTCGTGGATATCGGTTCCTTCACGATCTGGGCAACGATCATCTGTCCGGGCTTGAGGATGGTCTCGATCTTGCCTTCCTTGGGAAGGGGCTTGCCGATGTCGATCCTCGAATAGAGGTCCGTCAGATCCGTGTTCTGGTTCGATTCCCGCACGAACTGGTCGAAGGCGGGGAAGTAGAGTCCCAGGTCCAGGTAATGGATGAAGGCTTCCTTCTTGTCTCCGATATCGACGAAGGCAGCATTGAGGTTCGGGAGGATCTTCTTCACCTTT
>JAEEGI010014328.1_pt1 | contig 16689 bp, 3 predicted proteins | sample 8958751 | NCBI WGS metagenome assembly JAEEGI01 (sample SAMN16246545, study PRJNA631951) | gut metagenome | biome: gut microbiome; feature: rumen; material: KS-attached | host: Bos | place: Iran: Karaj | collected 2018-10
CATTTTATTTTTTTATTTATCTTTTTTTATATTTCATTTTATTTTTATTATTTTTTGTCTTTAATATTTATCTATTAATTTTTTACTGTTTATAATATTTATAATTTTTTTTATATTATATATTATTTATCAGTTATTACATTTATTACTTTTTTAATTAATTCTCTATCAAATTTGTTTATTTTTTTATCTAATTTTTCAATTTTTGATAGATTTTTTCTTGTTTTTTTATCCGTAGTAATAATTTTTTCATTAAAATCTCTTTTATTTACTATTTTATCTAAATCATAAATATTTTTTAATAAAGTTTTTGGTCTAATTTCTTCATTCATAATATTATATGTTTTTTCTTCATTATAACCTAAAAATTTCTCACAATAAGAAGGAATAAGTTTATCAATTATTTTTTTATTAATTTTTTTTATTGGAATTTTTCTAAAATGTTCTAAAAAATCGGATTTTTTAGTATATTTATTAAAATATTCTGGATCATCAATTTTTATTTTTTTTTCATTTTTTATAAGTTTTAATCCTGTCATAGAAACTCTTCTTTCTTTTGGTTTTTCAGTTATTGTTTTTTTTAAATTATTAATGATATTATTTCTAGATTTTATACTATTATTTCTAAAAGTTTGTCCTGTAGTTTGAAAAGTAGAATAAGTTGAATAAAAAACATTATTTTTATTTATTTCATCATTTGATTCATTTGTTATATTTGAAGAATTAATTATTTTATTTTCACTATTATTTGATTTATTAGAATGATAAGTAACATTAGATTTAGTATCACTATTTCTTGAAAATTGAAATTGAATTACTTTTTTCTTTCTAATATTTTCGTTTTTTTTATCTTCATTTTTGAAATAATCAATATTAATTCTATCATTTTTCTTTAATAAATTATTTAAACCTTTAAAACTCATTGTTTTTTGTCTTTTTTGAATTGTTCTTAATCTAAATGAAGAATTATGAAATTTAGTTCTGTTATACATTGTAACTTTTCTTGAAGAAAGACTTCTATTTGTTGTTTTTTCATATTCTATTCTTTCAATTCCATTTTTGATGTCAATAATATCATCTTGTAATTTTTTAATTTCTTTTTTATAATAAGAAGATGATTTAAAAGGAATATTATCTTCTATTTCAAAAATGTCATCTTGTTCAGTTAATAAAGTTTTTATTTTCATATGATAATCATATTGAGTGTCTTTTATTTTATTATGAAATAAATTATGATCTCTGACAACTCCTTCTAATTTATCTAAATATTTTTTACTTTTTTCAGATTGATTTAATTTTACATTAGGTGAATTTATATTTATATTATCTCTGTAAGTATGATATTTATAATAATCTATTATTTTACTTTTTCCTAATAAAAGAGGAGATTCTTCAAATAAATTATGTTTTGTTGATAAATCAGGGATTTTATAATTTTTTTGTTTATATTCTGCAATTAATTCTTTAAAAGTAACTTCATTATATTTTTTTTTTATCCTAATTTTATCAAATAATTTATAACTATCAGCAAATAATTTATTTTCTTCATGCATTTTTTTATATTTTTTATTTTGCCTATTTTGACCTTCTGAATAAGCTTTTAATATAAATTTAGTTTTTTCTCTTTCTTTAAATGTATCCAAAGAAGGATTTTTATTTTTTCCTTTTCGCTGTTTTAAATATGAATGAAGATTATATGTTAAATTCCTTCCTAAAATTAAATTACTTAACATTTAATTAATTATTAATGAACTTTTATTTCTCAAAAATTAAAATATTAATAAAAATTCAATTGATTTTGATTATATCATAAAAATGTCATTTTCAAATAATCAGTCTGATATTTCAAAAGAAAATTACATATATAATTCTACAAAAATATATAAACATAATCAACCAATAAATATTGATATAGATTCAATTTGTGAAGATTTATATAAATCCGCATCAAACAGAGAAATTTTTAACCAAATAATGCAGGGAATAGAAAAAGATATTCTCTCCTCAGAAACAGATAAAATGAAAAATAATAAATTTCAAAAACAAAGTTTTAAAAGTTCACTAAATGGAAATAAATATATGTTTAAATCAACAATCCCAGAAGGTGAATTGATTCAAGCACCTCCTTATCAAAGTAGAATAATGCATAAAAAATATACAGATGTGAATGCAAATAGTAAATTTTATTATCCAAATGAAGATGGTCAAAATACGAATGCAACTAGAAGTCAATGGACTAATAGAGCTAATAGAATTTTATTGGATTCTCAAAGTAATTTTTATAATACTACTAGATTATCAAATAATAATTCAATGATCTAAATTTAATATTTAAATTTTTTTTATTCATAGTATATAATATATAAATAATTATTTTATATTAAAAATCATGGTAATAAGGATTTTCAGTTACATTTTAATTATATAATATATGATTAAAAAAAGCAAAGTACCACTTTTTTATTTTATTTACCTATTATTATAAATTAATCATAATCAAAAATTATGATTTCCAGAAACATTAAAAAAGAAAAATAAATCTAAATAAAAATATAAAATAATTTTTTTTTCATCCTTAAAAAAAATATCTAAAAATCTTATAAAAACCGCAGGAAAAAAAAAATTTTAATTTTTAAAATGGAAGAGACTGAGCAATTAATTCCCACTGCTATTGAGTTCATAGAGGATAAGCTTTTGTCATTATTTGGAATAAACAAGAACCCCAGTGATGAACAATATGACAAATTCCACAAATCCTTTGATACCGATGAAGTGAAGAAAGAATTGAAAATGCTTTTTGTAGATCCGAAAAAAATGCTCACTGTCGGTATAAACAGAGATGCTATTCAGTTGAATCCAAAAGAAGGAAGAAGAAAAACGATTTTAATTTTAAAGACCAATAAGGAAGAAGGACTTTGTTCAGATATGAGTAAAAACTTCCTTTTCATTGAAATACCAAAAAAAGTTCTTGAAGAAATGTTCATTCTATGTAATGACATTTTCTTCCCAATGCTCACGGAGAATGTGCAACAAGCTGATAGTAGTGAGTTAATTTCTAAAGAACTTATGGAGAAATTTCATAATTTCCTTTCTCACTTTTATGTAACCTTAGGACATATGAATGGAGAAACAAGATTACCAGAACCTTCTGATGAAATTTTCAGAAATCCAAAAATCAATGACAATGAAAAAACACAAATATGTGAAGGTGCTGTTGTCATGTGGATTGACTTAATTAAATATATTTTAAAACAAGAACCTGAACATGAATTCAGAAATGGAGGTAATCCACTTCCTCCCACTGAAATTGAGTTTTGGAAAAAGAAAAGCGAAGCTTTGGCTTCTATTTTGAACCAAATTAAACAAGAGAAAATTTCTGAAATTTTGAAATTTTTAGAAAAACAAAAGAGTACTTATCATAAAATGTTTAATGAAATTAAAAAGGATGTTGTTGAAAAAGAAAAAGAAGCTAAATATAATTATACTTATCTTCGTTGTTTAGAAAAAATGTTTGACACTATGAGTGAAGATACAAGAGAATTTCCAGAAATTGCAGAAGACTTTGTTCCTATGTTTCATATAATTAAAAAAATATGGAATGACAATGAATATTATGCAAAACCAGAAAGATTAATAGTTCTTATTAGAAAAATGTGTAATGCAATTATTTATAGAGCACAAGAACACATTCATGCTAATATTTTCAATAAAATTATTAATGAACCAGATGCAGCAATAAATACTTTAGAACAAACAAGAGACACTATTAAAAAATTCACTGATGCTTATTTCCAATATAAAGACAATGATGAAAATGGATGGAAAATTACCAGAAATGTCATTTTCTATCGTCTTGACACTTTCAATGATAGAATTGGTGATATTTTAAATATTGCAAAAAGCTTTAATGAATTTAGTAAAATGAGTACTAAGACAATGGGAGGAATTAAAGGAGAAGCTTTAATTCAAACTCTTCAAGATATATTTAATGAATGCCAAGCAGCTGTTAAAGAATTTGATAGTGAAGAATATGATCCACTTGATATTGGAGATGAAACTTTCAATGTTAAATATGCTGAATTCAAAGAAACTTTAAAAGAATTAGAAAGAAAAATTTCAGCAGTTCTTACTCAAACTTTCGATGAAAATGATACTATTATGGGTAAATTTAAAGTACTTGATAATTTTGATACTATATTAGAAAGACCATATATTGTAGTAGAGTTAGAAAAGAAATATAATATTTTATTAGACTTATTCAAAGAAGAATTGAGAGTTGTTCAAAACTTATTTTTAACTGGTAAAAAACAAATTGAAAGTAATGACCCAAATAATCCATTAAATAAAAATATGCCTCCAATTGCCGCATTACTTAATTGGACTGATTCTCTTAAAAGTAGAATTAAAGAACCACTTGAGAAATTTAAATTATGTGGAAAAAGAATCACTGAAAAAGAAGAATTTGCAGAAATCAACAATTCATATGAATCAATTTATAAAATGATTGATGAATATGGTAAAGGTTCTAAAGAAGAATGGGATAAAAAAGCACAAGTTGATTCAATTGAGAAACAAAAAATATTTATTTTAGCAAAGAAAGGAGATGGTGAAGGACATGATTTATTAAATGTAAACTTCGATCCTGAGTTATTGCAATTACTCAAAGAAGTTAAATATTTAAAAATTTTGGAAATGGAAATTCCAAAAGAAGCAGATGAAGCTTTTGCTAAAAATTCTACTTTTAGAAAACAAATATCAAACTTAGAAAATATTAAAGCTCAATATAATTCAATTATTCTTCAACTAAATGAAGTCGAAAAACCAATGGTTGAAAACAAATTAAACAGAGTAGAAACAGCATTAAAACCAGCATTAGAACAAATAACATGGGAACAAACAAAAGAGATAGATCAATTTACAAAAAATGCACATAAAATAATATCAGAATTAGCAGATACAGTTAATAAACTTAAAATATTTGTTGCAAAAATTGATACAATTTTCAAAGAATGGTTACTTCCTGAAAATATGCTTTTCCAAAAACCAACTCAAATAAGTGAAGCTGATGCAGTCAGTACAAGATTCATAGCATATTATGAACAAGAAAGATCAAAAATGGCAACAAAAGTTAAAGATATTTCAAATCTTGGTGAAGTTCAAATAGCTTTAAAAAGTGCTGTTTCAAATTTAGGTACATTTAAAGAAACTGATGAATGGAAAAATTACCAACATTATATTAATAAACTTGTTCTTGATGGTTCTAAAAGATTAATATGTGAAAATTTAAGACATTTAAGTGGATGTTTAGACCCTACTTTACCACCTTTTTGTTCAGTTAGATTACTTTTAGAAGATAGAAAAATTGTTTATAGACCAGATTTTACTGGTGAAGATGGAAAAAGTATTAAAAGTATGATTCTTGAATGGATAAACTCATTCCTTAATTTAAGTACTCTTTTCAGAATCAGAGTTGATACAGGAATGGGAGATTATATGATTGAAGTAACTGAAGATTATAAAATTCAAGAAATAGTTTATAAATTATATAATGAATGTAATGAACTTGCAAAAGAAAGTGATTCTAAAATGGATCAATTTGGGGAATTTAAAGTTTTATGGGAAAAAGATTTTGAAGAATCTTTCCAACAATTTTTACAAGAAAATACTACTATTCCTACTCCAACTCCAGAACAAGAAGAAAGACAAGAGAGAATTGATAAAATATTTAATGAAAAAAATCCAAATCCAATTACTAAAGATATTGTTGAATATACTCCAAGTAAAGAAACATTTGATGATAAAATAAATGAATATAAAGATAAATTAAAGAAAGTTCAAAATATGCCAAGTACTGTAAAAGTAAGATGGGTTGAAATTGACTTTACTGATTTCAAAAATGAATTAACTAAAATTATTGAAACTTGGATTGAAAATTACAAAGCTTTCTTAAAGAAAAATTCCAGTATTAAACTTCAAAATATTAAAACTTTCATGGACAGAGTTGATCAAGGAATAATAAATAAACCAACAGACACAACTAGTGAAGAAGATAAGAAAAAATTCTTTAGTTTATTAGAAAATATTAGAGATATGGATTTATTATATCCTAAAATCATTGAATTAATTCCTTCAATCAAAGGAGAATTAGAAATTTTAAAGAAACACACAAAAAGTGAAAATGAAGATGATCCATATGATATAGAAGAAAAAAATGTTGATTCTGAAGAACAAAGATTAATTGCTCAAACTGAAGAAGTTGAAAAAAATGTAGTTGAATTAAAGAAAAAAGTAGAAAATGCAAATGAAGATATTTCTGAATTAATAGATAAAGAAAAGGAAAATTTCAGAACTGGAAAAAGAAACTTTGAAGATGAAGTAGAAGCTTTCAGAAAGGAATTTATAGAAAATGCACCAAAAGAATTAAAAGATTTCTCAGGAGAAGAAATTAAAAATGCATATGAAATTATGGATAGTTACTATGATAGAACAATTAAATTAGATGAACAAAAGAAGAAAAATAATGATATGGAATTGTTACTTAAAATTCCTCTTTCTACAAATAAACAAATTTCAGATTGTTTAAATGACTTAAAATTATATAAATCATTATGGGATTATGTAGCATATTTCCATGAAATTTTTGAAAATTGGGCTCAAATTAGAATGGATAAAGTAAACGCAAATAATTTAAGTGATGAAATTTCAGAATTGAAAAAAGCTCTTAAAACAAATGTTAAAAAAGAAGTTAAACAAGGAATTCCAGCTTTCAATACATTACTTAAAAAAACAAATGAAATGGATGACACTATTCAATGTATTATGCTTCTTAAAGATAAATCTATTAAACCAAGACATTGGAAACATCTTAATGAAATTATTAAGAAAAGAATTCCTTATGATGAACCTGAATTTTCCGTTAATTCTTTATTAGAATTAGAAATTTATAATGTCAAAGCTGCAGTTGAAGAAGAAAAAACTGTTGCAGGAGATCAAGAAAAAATTGAAATTAGATTTAATAAAATTGAAAAAACTTGGCAATCAGAAAAATTCAGAATGACTAATAATTTAAATAAGAAAACTTATGATTTCTATTTATTCGATCATGGTCAAATGGATATTGTAATTGAAAATTTAGAAAAAGATCAAAATCAACTTATACAAATGTCACAAAAGAAAGGTACTTTAGAAAACTTTGAAAATATGGGTGAACAAATAAATAATAAGATGGAACAATTAAAAACTGTAAATGATGTTATTAAACAATGGTTAAAATTCCAGAAAAATTGGGAAAAATTAGAAGTCATCTTCTTAAAATCTGACGATATTCAAAATAAATTAAGAAATGAATATGCTCAATTTAAAGAACTTGATCAAAAATTCAGAGAAATTATGAAAGATGCATATGATTATAATACTATGATTGATGTCTGTACTGCAGAAAAGAAAGTAACTATTAATGAAATGAGTGAAAATATTGCAACTTGTCAAAATGCTTTAGATAATTATTTAGAAACCAAAAAGAAAATTTTCCCTCGTTTCTATTTCGTTTCTAACGATACTTTACTTAACATGCTTTCCTCAGCAGATTATCCTAATCTTATTAATAAAAACGTAAAAGATTGCTTTGATGGTATAAAGAGTTGGGAAATGAAACCATTAGATGATAAAAATAAATCAGATACAATTCTCGCAATGCTTTCAGCTGATAACGGTGAAGTAGTTAATTTTGATGAACCATTTGTATGTGAAGGTTCTTTAGTCGAAGTTTATTTAGGAAAATTCGAAACTAAAATGCGTGTTACACTTTCTGAAATTTTAGATAAAGCTTATTCTGCTGTTGAATGGAATACTGCTACAATGAATCCAGATAAATTAAAGGATAACAGACATACTTGGTTAAATCCATTCCCTGCACAACTTGCTCTTCTTGTAACTCAAGTTGTTTGGACAGAAGAAGTTGAACATGCTTTAGAAGCTACTGATGGAGGTGATGATGGTGCCTTAAAAGATTATTTCAATTTATGTGTTAAGAGAATTAACCATTTAATTGATAGAGTCAGAGACGAAGTTTTAACAAGAGATTTAAGAGTTAAAATTATTACTGTTATTACAGTCGATGTCCATGCCAGAGATGTCGTTGAAACTTTCTCTAAGATGAAACCAGCAATTGACTCAGGTAACTTTAACTGGAAGAAACAATTAAGATTTAAATATGTTCCAGATAAGAAAAATTGTGATATTCAAATTTGTGACTTTAAGACTTTCTACTCATTTGAATATATTGGTAACACAGGTCGTCTTGTCATTACTCCTTTAACAGATAGATGCTATATCACACTTACTCAAGCTCTTAACTTGATTTTAGGAGGAGCCCCCGCTGGTCCTGCAGGTACAGGTAAAACTGAAACTGTAAAAGATTTAGGTAGAAACTTAGGTTTAGGTGTTATTGTCAATAACTGTTCTGAACAAATGGACATTGAAACTACTGCTCGTATTTTCAGTGGTTTAGCTCAAACTGGTTTCTGGGGATGCTTTGATGAATTTAATAGAATTTCAATTGAAGTGTTATCTGTCGTTTCAACACAAGTCAAAGTCGTTCTTGACGCTATGAGAGCTGGTGTTAATACATTCGTTTTTGAAGGAAGTGAAATTAATTTAGTTCCTACTTGTGGATTCTTTATTACTATGAATCCAGGTTATGCCGGAAGAACTGAATTACCTGATAACTTAAAAGCTCTTTTCAGATCTTGTGCTATGGTTGTCCCAGATTTAAGAGAAATTTGCCAAAATATGCTTATGTCTGAAGGGTTCAGCTCAGCTAAACCAATTGCAGCTAAATTTATTACTTTATATACTTTATCAAGAGATTTATTATCTAAACAAAAACATTACGATTGGGGTCTCAGAGCTATTAAATCTCTTTTAAGACAAGCAGGAGGTTTAAAGAGATTAGAAGCTAATAAATCCAAAAATGAATTTTACATTATTATGAAAGCTCTTTTTGATTTCAACAAAGCTAAAATTGTTCCTGATGATTTAATTATTTTCGAAAGATTATTACAAGATCTTTTCAAAGAATCAGATTCTAAAGGAGTCAAAGAAGAAGATATTAATCAAGAAATTAATGCTAAAATTGATGAAGCAACAGAATGTATGGAAGTTGGTTTACAAAAAGATGCTTCATTCACAACAAAGACACGTCAATTGAAAGAAATCTTAGAAGTCAGACATTGTTTATTCGTTTTAGGTGCACCAGGAAGTGGTAAAACTTCAGTTTGGAAGACACTTTTCTATACAAATATGAAATTCTTAAATGAAGAATCAGGACATGAAAAATTATCTCCAAAAGCTATTACAGGTAATGAATTATTTGGTTACATTGATGATAAAACAAAAGCATGGAAATATGGTATTTTATCTGCTATTATGAAGAAAATGTGTAAAAATGATCCACCGTATAAGGAGACAATGAGAAATAAATGGATTATTCTAGACGGAGATATTGATCCAACTTGGATTGAATCACTTAACACTGTCATGGACGATAATAAAGTACTTACTCTTACTAATGGAGATCGTTTCCCTCTTGATGAATTTATGCGTCTTCTTTTCGAAATTTCCAATCTTAGAAATGCTACTTTAGCTACTGTATCAAGAGGAGGTGTCTTATATATTAATGAAAAAGATATTGGTATTACACCATTCTTCGATAAATGGCTTAAGAATCAATTCTCTGATCAAAGACATCAAATCACTAAAAGAGTTCTTCAAGAATTCTTCAAACCAACATTTGAAAAAGTCAAAGAATGGAAAGATAGATATGTTGCTCCAGTTGTCGAAATTTCATTATTACAAAACTTCTGTTGTATTTTCCAAAATTTAATCCATCAATTAGATGCTAAATTCAATGATATGGAAGATGAAAGAAAAGCATTAGTTGTTGAAGCTATTTACTTCTTCAGTTTCATGTGGGGTGTAGGTGCAGGTCTTATTGACAGAAAAGAAATGAATACTCATATTAATTCATCAATGAAATCAAAGAATAAATTAAGATTCCCAGATGCTGGAACATGCTTCGATTACTATTTCGATGAACCAACATTAACATGGGTCAATTGGAAAGAACAATTAAAAGAACCAGTATTTGAAGAAACTGATTTATTCAGTGATATTATTATTCCTAATGTTGAAGTCACCCGTCTTTGCAGAATCACTGAAATTAATATGTTAGAAGAAAAACCAGTTTTATTCATTGGAGATCCAGGTACTGGTAAAACTGCAGTAGTAAAATACTTTATGAAAAATTATATGGAAGAACTTGCTAAAAAATGCAAAATTCAAGGTTATACTTATAGAGCATATTCTGTTAACTTTAACAGTTTCACAAATTCATTTATTTTACAAAATATTATTGACTCTCAAATTACTCAAAGATTCAGTAATAGATATGGTCCTTTAGGTAATACTAAATTAATTTACTTCCTTGATGATTTGAACATGCCTCAATTAGATGAATATGGTACTCAATCACATGTAGAATTACTTAGACAAGCAATTGACTATAAGGAATACTTCGATAGAAAAGATTTAGAATTCAAAAAAGTTTTAGAAGATATATTATTCATTGGTTGTCAAAATCCTAAAGCCGGTTCTTTCGTTATTGATTTAAGATTACAAAGACATTTCACATTAATTGGTGCTTCTGAACCAAATGCAACAATCACTGAAGAAATTTATACTTTCATTCTCAAAAATCACTTCAAAGACTTCCACTTCAATGGACAACAAGCAGATACTATTGATAAACTTATTAAAGAAATTATTGAAGCTACAGTTGGTATTTTAGAAAAAATAAGAAAAGGAAATAAAGTCTTCTTCCCATCTGCAACTAAATTCCATTATCAATGGAACATGAGAGAAATTAGTAGAGTTATTGACGGTATTTTAAGAAGTGCTTCTGCTCAATATAAGGAAACTGGTCAAATTTATAAATTATGGTTCCATGAATGTAACAGAGTTTACAAAGATAGATTATTATTCCCTGAAGATATTAAAGCTTGGGACATTGCAGTTCTTGAACAATTCAAACAAAGTTTCAAATTCGAATCTGCAAACTTAAATGAAGAGTTAAAAGAACCTTTCATTTTTGTTCCTTTCGGACCAGAAGTTTCAGACGATAATCCTAATGTATTAGTTCAACCAAAAACTTATGATGCTTTAAAAACTGAAATTGCAGAACATCTTCAAAGATATAATGATGAAAAAGGAGATTTACCTCTTGTACTTTTTGATAATGCTATTATGGATATTTGCAGAATTGCAAGAATTATTTCTAATCCATGTTCACATGCTTTATTAGTTGGTGTCGGTGGTTCAGGTAAACAATCACTTTCTCGTTTAGCATGTTTCATTAAAGATATTGATATTTCACTTCCTAACTTAAGTGGTACTGATTATAATGATGAAGCCTTCTTACTTGATTTAAGAAATGTTATGCTTAAATCTGTTTTAAAACCAGCAGAAAGTCCATATTGTTTCTTAATTAATGATAATCACATCATTGATGAATACTTCCTCGTCTATATTAACAACTTCTTATCTTCATATTGGGTAGATGAAATTTTCGAGACAAGACAAGATTTAGAAGCTTGGTTAGTAAAAAGTTTGAAATCAGCTGCTCCAAATTATGGTTTCACCAAATCAGCAAGTGACTATACAATGGAAGGTCTTTTCAACTATTTAATTTACAGAGTTAAAAATAATGTTCATTTAATATTATGTATGAGTCCAGTAGGAGATACTCTCAGAGTCAGAGCAAGAAAATTCCCTTCAATCCTTTCAGGTACTTCTATTGATTGGTTCCATGAATGGCCAGATGAGGCCTTAACTGCTGTCTCAGCAAGACAAATAGGAGAAATGCCTCAATTCGAAGGAGATGAAAATATGATTAAAAAACTTTCAGAAATTTCTGCTGAATTACATAAATCAATTAAAGAATTCAACGATGCCTATTTCAAATCAGAAAGAAGATATAATTATACTACTCCAAAGAGTTTCCTTGAACTTATTAATTATTTCACTGGATTAGTTGGTAAAAAAGATGGTGATATTGATAGACAAATTGCCCGTCTTGAAAAAGGATTAGCTGTCGTTGCAAATGCTTCAGAATCTATTGCTGGATTAAAGAAGGAAATTGAAGCTAAGAGTGTTATTGTCGAAGAAGAACAAAAGAATACTTCAGAAGTGTTAGCAAGATTAGAAGTAGAAAATGAAAAAATTTCAGGAGAAAAAGAAATTGTCGAAAAAGCAACTGCCGAAGCTATTGCAGCATCAGAACAAGCAGCAAAAGAAAAGGAAGAAGCTGATAAAGCTTTTGCAGAAGCTGAACCTGCAAAAGAAGCAGCAAGAAAAGAAGCAGAAAATATTAAAAAAGACGATTTAGATAAATTCAAGAACCCCAATAATCCATCAAAGAACAACTTCCAAGTCTTCAAACTTATGTATCTTATTTTCAATCCAGATGATAAAATGCCAGGTGATGATATTAAGAAAGAACTTCCAAATATTAAGAACAAATGCTTAAATGCATCATCAGATCAAATTAAACAAAAAATGATTCAAAGATTAGATAATATTACATGGGTCACACCAGAATTTTTAGAAAAAGTAAAAATGTATAGAGAATATCCATACACTGATCCAAAAGAAATGGAGAAAATCTCAGGAGCTGTTAAAGGTGTCGTCGGTTACTTCCAAAACTTAGTCAATTATAATAGATTATATTTAATAGTCGATCCTCTTCTTAAAAAATCACAACAAGCTAAGGCAACAGCTGAAGCTGCTTTTGCAAAGAAAGAGGAATTAGAAAAGAGATTAGAAGCTGTCTCTGGTACTCAAAGAAAATTACAAGCTGAATTCGATGCTTCCAAAGCAAAGAAAGATAAAGTCGAAGCTGAACAAGCAGCTCTTATGGAAAAATTAGCAACTGCTGAAAAATTCATTGGTCTTCTTGCATCTAATAATATTCGTTGGAAGAAAGAAGTAGAAACTCTTAAGAACTCAAAGAAAAATATTGCAGGAGATTGTTTATTAGGATCATCATTTGTATCATATATTGGTGTCTTCAACTCATTCTTTAGAGAAAGAATTATTAACAAATGGAAAAATATTATTATTGGAAAAGATGTTTCTGTTACAGAAAATATTGATATAGTACATACATTAACAACAGAAGGAGATATTCTTAAAATGAAAGCTGAAGGTTTACCATCAGATCCATTCTCAACTGAAAATGCCGTTATTATCACTCAATGTACAAGATACCCACTTATCATTGATCCACAAATGCAAGCTATAGCATGGTTAAGAAATAAACAATCAAAGAAAACTATAGTTCAATATAGACAACAAAAATGGGATCAACTTATTGGAGAAGCTTTAGGAAGTGGAGATGACATTATTATTGAAGACGTTGACCAAGAAATTGATCCAATGCTTGGACCTATTATGGGTAAACAAACTACAAATAAAGATAAAGGAAGAGGAGGAGCTGGTCAAATTAGAGTAGGTTCATCTGATTATCCATTTAATCCAAAAACTTCCATTTACTTCATCACTAAGATTTCCAATCCTCATTATAAACCAGAAATTGTCGCTCAATGTACTTTAATTAACTTCATTGTCACTGAAAAAGGTTTAGAAGATCAATTATTAGCTATGGTCGTCAATATTGAACAACCTGAATTAGAAGAAAGTATTAGAAAATACGTTACTGAAATTAATGAATTCCAAGCTGAATTAATCTTAAAGGAAGATGATGTCTTAGTAAAATTATCAGAAGCTGATGAAGCAACAATTTTAGATAATAAAGAATTAATTAACTCACTTGAAGTTACCAAAACAAGAGCCACTCAAATTGAAGAATCTCAAAGAACTACTGAAGCACTTATTATTGATATTAACAAGAAAAGAGAAATTTATAGAGGAGTCGGTGAAGAAGGTGCTATGCTTTTCTTCTTAATTTCTAAATTATTTGTTATTCAAGATATGTATCAATATTCTTTAAATAGTTTCGTCTACTTCTTCGAAAAAGCTATTGCAAATACTCCTAAAAATGATAACTTAATACAAAGAGTAGCTGCTTTAAGAGAAAAAATAAGAATTACTGTTTATATTTGGATTTCTGCAGGTATGTTCGAAAAAGATAAACAACTTTTACTTACTATGATTGCCATCCGTTTATTACAAAAGAAAGGTGCTTTGACTCATGAAAGTTTACAAGGTATCACACAAAAACATATTGATTTCTTATTGAAATGCCCTCAAAAGACTGGAGTTACTAAAGAAAAATCAGTTGATTTCTTAGAAAACTCACAATGGGAATCACTTTGCTGGTTAAGTGACTTAGATGGTTTACAAGGATTTTCAGAGAAGATAGAAAAAGAATATTCATCTAAATTCAAAGAATGGTATAATGAAATTAATCCAGAAGATTTAGATTTACCTCCAGAATGGAAGAAATATAAGAAATATTCATTCCATAAGATTTTAGTACTTAGAGCTTGTCGTCCTGAAAGAGTTGGTATTGCTCTTAATGAATTTATTAAAGTCTGTTTACCACACGGAGAAGAATTCTTATATGCAAGAACATTCTCAGAAAGTTTATTACAATCATATTTCGATTCTAAACCAGAAGTCCCAATATTCTTCATTTTATCTCCTGGTTCCAATCCAATTAAAGACTTAGAAATTTTAGGAGGTGATATTTTACCAAAGAAAATCAAAAAGAAATTCACAAAGGAACATGGTTTCAAATATATTGCTATGGGTCAAAATGCAGAAAAAGGAGCAGAAGAAGAATTAAGAAATTGTAATAGTAATGGTGAATGGCTTTTCCTTCAAAATATTCACTTAATGCCAAAATGGTTGAAAACATTAGAAGAAAAAATGAAAGAAATTGCAAAAGAAAAAGGACATGAAGATTTCAGACTTTACTTATCAGCTGAACCAAGTCCAAATATCCCAGTTGGTATTTTAGAAAAATGTATTAAATTAACAAATGAACCTCCAAGTGGTCTTAAAGAAAATATGAAAATTGCCTTCACTACTCTTAAGACTGGAGATGGTGTTAATCCAATAGATGATAGAAGAAGATGTGGAGTCATCTTTGGTTTATCATATTATCATGCAGTCGTTATAGAAAGAAAGAAATTCGGTTCTCTTGGTTGGAATAGAAATTATCCATTCAATCTTGATGATTTACGTAACTCTGATGCAGTCGTTGCTAAATATCTCGAAGCAGCAACAAGTAAGATTCCATGGGAAGATCTTAAATATATTGTTGGTGAAATTATGTATGGTGGACACATTGTCGATGATATGGATAGAGTTCTTAATAACTCATATTTAGATTATATTCTTGGTGATAAATTATTAGAAGATTTAGATCTTGTACCTTATCCATCTAATAACCCAGTTATGAAAGTCAATCCAATTAAGACTCCTCTTAATAATGCCGTATATCCATTCGAAACATGGGCTTCATATATTGATGCTGTCATTACTAGTGAATCTCCTGCTTTATTCGGTTTACATCCTAATGCTGAATTAGAATATCGTATTACTGAAACAAATACATTATTCAGAAATCTTATCGATTTAGAACCTAAAGAAAGTGGTGGTGATTCAGGTGATAGTGAAGGAAATAGATTCGATGCTGTTAAAGGACAATGTGATGATATAACTGCAAAAAGTGCAGATGGTCTCTTTGATATTATTAAGATGAAACAAACAAGAGAAGGAGAATTAACACCAGATCAAAATGTATTTATGCAAGAATGTGAACAAATGAGAGCTTTATGTGAATTAATTAAAAAGAATTGTAAAGATATATGTGATGCTATAGATGGTAAATTAACAATGGATGAAAGAATAGAACAATTAATTTTCAGTTTAAGTGCAAATCGTGTACCTGCAAAATGGATTTCAGATGGTTTCGCAACAAACAGACCTCTTGGTTCATGGCTTAAATCACTTGTAGCAAGAATAGAACAATTGAAACAATTTGAAGGAAATGATAATACAGTACCAAAAGTAGTTTTCATTAATAGATTATTTAATCCTCTTTCATATTTAACAGCTATTCGTCAATTAGCAGCAAGAAAATTAGAACAAGAATTAGATAAATTAGATATTTTAACAGAACCATCAAATTACTATCTTAAAGATAATGAACCACAAGGTATTGTATTTAAAGAAAGTCAAGGTGTACCAATTTATGGATTACATTTACAAGGATGTAGATTTGATGAAGATAATAAAGTTCTTGAAGAAAGTAGACCTAAAGAAAACTTCTTTGTATTACCTATTATATATTGTAAAGTTATGTCTGTTGAATTTTTAGATCCTAAGAAAGATTTGAAGAATTCATATATTTGTCCTATTTATAAAACTATTGATAGACAAAGTACTTTTGTTTGCTTTGCTCAATTTAGAACTAAAGCACCACCTGCTAAATGGACTATTGCTGGTGTTGCTGTTATTCTTGATTGTGAAAAGACTGATAATATTGTCAATTTGAAAATTTAAATAACACATTGTTTTTTATAATCTATTTTTTAATTATTTTATAAATTCAAAATAAAATTTTTTTTTTTTAATTTTAATAATTAGTTAAATATAAATAAATAT
>JAEEGI010014331.1_pt1 | contig 16688 bp, 17 predicted proteins | sample 8958751 | NCBI WGS metagenome assembly JAEEGI01 (sample SAMN16246545, study PRJNA631951) | gut metagenome | biome: gut microbiome; feature: rumen; material: KS-attached | host: Bos | place: Iran: Karaj | collected 2018-10
GTTCAGCCTGTTTAGAGAATTTGTTGCTTGGATTATGGAGTCAGGGAAAAAGTTTGCTGTTATAGGAAATATGAATGCAATTACGTATAAGGAGATTTTTCCGCTAATTAAAGACAATGGCTTATGGCTTGGTGCAACTGGCAATGGCTCTGATATGGTGTTCCGGGTCCCCAAAGGGGCTGTGGTAAAAGATTCTGATCGTGAAAAAGCGGAACGTTTGGGTTATAAAGGTGATTATACCCGGCTGGGTAATTCATGTTGGTATACCAACATCGAACATGGACGTCGCCATGATCCGTTGTCCTTGATGACCATGCAGCAGAATCTGAAATTTTCGAAGCATAAAGAAATAAAAGAGAAAGGATATTTGCATTATGATAACTTCGAAGCTATAGAGGTTCCTTTCACTGACGCAATTCCTAGCGATTATAAAGGCGTAATGGGAGTGCCTATTTCTTTCCTAGATAAGTATTGCCCGGAACAGTATGATATTTTAGGAATTACCAAAACGTGGTTTGGTGGTGCGAATAAAGTTTATCCAGAACAAATTCAAGTTGATAAGCATGGAAGGAAGAGTCGAGTGACCAAACTGAATGATGGTGCAACTATTGAACTTTCAGAACCTCTAGATGGAGATACCTATTACATTGTGGATGGTAAAATGTACCAGCAGGTCTATGCTCGTGTTCTCATCAAATCGAAAGGATAGTCCGTATGAAAACAGAACTCAAAACAATTTCCGTCAAGGATATTTGTGAAGGTTTCGTCTATAACGAACTTGAAGGGAAGGGCTTGTTCGGACTTTCCGGCAAACTCACGATTCAACCGGAATACCAACGCAATTACATCTACGCTGATGGCAAAAAAGATGTTGCCGTTATTGATTCCATGCTCAAGGGTTATCCGTTGGGGCTTATCTACTTCAACAAGATAGATGAAGAACATTTTGAAGTGTTGGATGGTCAACAGAGAATTACGTCAATAGGGCGGTTTGTCAAGGGCAAGTTTGGCGTAGCTGATGTAAATGGCATACCTCAGTATTTTTCGGGGCTTCCTGCTGAAACGCAAAAGCTGATTGAAGACTACGAGTTGCTTGTCTATGTTTGCGAGGGCGAAGAAACAGAAATTAAGGAGTGGTTCAAGACAATCAATATCGTAGGCGTTCCGTTGAACGAGCAGGAACTTTTGAACGCTATCTTCTCGGGCCCGTTTGTGACGGCAGCCAAGGCTGAATTCAGTAATTCCAGGAATGCCAATGTACAGATGTGGCAAGCGTATGTGCGTGGCGAACCGAACCGTCAGGGAATCTTGAGCGTTGCTCTCGACTGGGTCAGTGAAGTGATGATTTCTGATGAAGAAGCAAAAAAGTATAAGTTGCCTAAGAAAGATTCTTATATGGCGAAACATCGTCGTGATACGAATATCGATGAATTGAAGACGTATTTCAATACAGTTATTGATTGGGCTTCAAGCGTTTTTGACATGACCGAAAGTGAAATGTGTGGGCTTGAATGGGGTAGATTGTATGAAATCTATCATAAGAATGCGTACAGTCCTAAAGTTGTTCATGATAAGGTGATGACGCTTTATGCTGACCCCTATGTGAAAGACCGCAAGGGAATTTTTGAGTATGTGCTCGGCGGTGAAGTCGATAAAAAGCTTCTGAATGTGCGCGTGTTTGACGAGGCTACGAAGAAAAGCGTTTATGCTGCACAGACTGCCAAGGCGCAAGCAGAAGGAATATCTAATTGTCCGTTCTGTGCAATGTCTGACAATGCGAATAAGAATAAAATCTGGAAACTTACTGATATGGATGCCGACCACGTGACCGCTTGGAGTAAAGGCGGTGCCACTGACCGCTCTAACTGCGAATTGCTTTGCAAGTCACATAATCGGGCTAAAGGGAATAGGTGATTGGTTCCTGCATTTTTATGTGAGATTTATAAATAGCACGCATTGCCAAATGTGAATTGCAAAAGAAATTTCCAAGTTACTACATCCATCGGCTCCGTGCAAAATCGGCTAGGATTCCTATGCCGACAGTAACAATGGACATTCCAGAAAATATCGCTGATCTTATGGCATGCGATAACAAGAGCGACGAACTCCGCCGCAATGCGTTGCTGTTGTACCCGTTTATCAAGAACGAAACCATATCCCATGGACGTGCCGCGGAAATTCTGGGCATATTCAAATGGGAACTAATCGAACTTTACGGGAGCGATGGTTTTCCCTACATCGACCAGAGCTGGGAAGAAGCCGAGCAGGATGCGGCCTTTTTTGCGTACAAATAAAAGAATTACAAGTTGTCCAAAATACGCAGCATTTCTGTCGGAGTGACGACTTTGGGGTGCTTTGGAAAATGCTTTAGGTTTCCCGTGACAAGAAACGCGTCATCTGTTTTGTTCTTTTCCATTGCGACTTCAAAAAATACGACGTCTTTGGGGTCAGGAAAATTGCCAACAAGCGATTCTACGGTTGTCATGCTTTCGCCGATTGCCTTTAGGCGTGAAAGCAAAAATTCGACAGTTTCTTTTGGAAAATGAAATTTCTCACGGGAGAGCACTTCTTCGTATTCTTGTAAGATAGAATCGTTGAAAACGGGAATAATCTCGTGGGCGTAGGTTTGTTGTACGACCTGCCCTGGGATGGAATCCCATTTTAGCAATGCGGAGACCAACACGTTCGTGTCAATGACTGCGTAGCATTTCATTTGCCGGCTCGGACCTGTGCGATTTCGTCGTTGATTTCATCAAGGGACATATCTGCAACTCCTGCGTCGGCGGCAGACTGTGAAGCTTGTTTCATGGCTTCGAGAACGTCGGCGGGAGCGTCTGGACGGAGCTTCATGCTGAAGGGTATGCCGTTTTCTAGAATGGTCCTGGCAAGGAACATGCGGACAGCTGTCGGCAAGTCGATGCCGAGCTTTTCGTATATGCTCCCTGCTGCAGAACGAGTCTTTTCATCCACCCTGACTTGCAATAGTGTACTTGGCATAATGGTTCCTTTGCTTTGCTGAAATTTACAAATGCATTTGAAGTTAATTCTAATACGCTTGTATTAATATACAATATTTTTGTTGGAAAATCAAATAAATTGTGGGTGGGAAAGGTGTTTAAGTAAAATGTGCGGGAAAATCCATGTAATCCCCCTTGGAAACTGTTATAACAGTCCATTTTTCCGCATTTGAAAGTCGTCATAAAACAGGCGAAAAATGACCGAAAATGGTCAAAATCGGCTTTTTTAGGGAAAAAGGAATGCGGCCCTTTTCCTATATTTCCATTAGAAAATGAAAAAGGAGCTTCAATGAAAAAGATTCTTGCGATGTTTGCTGCGTTTGCGTGTGCCGCCTTCCTTTCTGCCTGTAACGAACAGAAGTCCGAAAGCAAGACCGTTACCGATGAATCCTTCAACAAGGTCAAGGCGGCTGGTGTGTTCGTGCTTGGCCTCGATGATTCTTTCCCGCCGATGGGTTTCCGCGACAAGGACAACAACATCGTGGGCTTTGACATTGACCTCGCCACTGAAGTTTGCGCTCGCCTGGGCGTAAAGCTCAAGACGCAGCCGATTTCCTGGGACGCGAAGGAACAGGAATTGAACACCGGCAAGATCGACTGCATCTGGAACGGCATGAGCATAGATAGTGCCCGCGCTAAGGCCATGAACTTGAGCGATGCTTACCTCAAGAACCGCATGATTTTCACGGTAAAGGATAAGGCCCTTGCAAATCTTGCGGCCCTCGCCGGCAAGAAGATTGCCGTGCAGAACGGTTCTACCGCCCAGAAGCTTTTGGATGCCTCCGAGGCGGGCAAGGCTGCCAAGGAAATCGTCCCGTTTGACGACAACCAGACAGCGCTCATGGATTTGGACAAGGGCGGTGTCGATGCCGTGTTCCTCGACGAAATAGTCGCCAAGTACTGGATTGTCACAAACGCCAAGCCCTACATTGTTCTCGAAGAAGGCCTTTCCGATGAAGTCTATGCCGTTGGCTTCCGCAAAAAAGATCAGGCGCTCCGCGATTCTGTGAACAACGTGCTTGCTGCGATGAAAAAAGACGGCAAGTTCGCTGAAATCTCCGCTAAGTGGTTCGGCAAGTAATTTTATATGAAGATTTTTCAGGTCTCGACATTGCAAGCCCTGATGCTTGGATACACAAACCCTGTAATTACGGTTGCAGAGTTGTTGGAGCATGGCAATATTGGGCTTGGGACATTCAATAATATTGATGGGGAAATGATCGTTCTTGACGGTGTCTGTTACCGCGCGAAAGACGATGGGAATGTGGTTGTCGCCGAAAGCGACCGCGGCGTTCCTTTTTCGACGGTTTGCACTATGGATACGGTCGAGCCCATTGCGTTTGGCAAATGCGGAAATGTCGAAGGTCTGAAAGCCGAACTGAACAATATCGTTGACGCCCATTTTGGACTGAACAGTATGCACATGGTGCGTATTGATGGGGTGTTTGATGTTGTCGATGCCAGATCTGAATCGGCGTATAGGTCCATGCATGTCTCCTTAAAGACGATTTTGCAAAAGACGCAAAAGTCCTTTAAATTCCAGAACATAAAGGGGACGCTTGTGGGTGTGTTTTTCCCGGACTTTATGGACGGAATTAACGCGTCTGGTTGGCATTTCCATTTTATATCTGAAGACCGAAAAAATGGTGGCCATGTGTTTGAAATCGTGATGCGAGAGGGGAGGGGATTTATCTCAAAAATAAATTCCATAGAACTTAAGCTCCCTGACGAACCTGCCTTTGATACCTACTCGTTAAAGCAAGCTTCGGAGAAGGAAATCGAGGATGTCGAGCAGGGAAACTCCAACAGTATTTCTAATAATAAAGAATCGTAATCTTTTATGTCTGATCTGAATAGTTTGTTGCCTATTCTTTGGGGCGGCTTCTGCACGACGCTCGCCATTTTCGGGCTCACGCTCCTATTTTCGATTCCGCTGGGCTTGCTTGTGGCTGTCCTCAAGATGAGTCGCTACCGCATTATCCGTTATCCAGTTTCGTTCTACATTTCGGTGATGCGCGGCACTCCGCTACTCCTCCAGATTGTGGCGATTTATTTCGGCTCGTATTACCTCTCGGAATACACGGGCGTGGAGTTCTCGTTTGACCGCTTCCCGGCGGTGATTGTTGCTTTTTCGATAAACTATGCGGCTTACTTTGCCGAAATTTTCCGCGGCGGCATCCAGTCGATTCCCAAAGGTCAGTACGAGGCCGCTGCCATGCTTGGCCTTACCCGCGGTCAGACGTTCTATCGCATCATCCTTCCGCAGGTTATCAAGCGTGTTGTGCCGGCAAGCGCAAATGAGGTCATTACGCTTGTGAAGGATACTTCCTTGGCGCAGGTGATTGCTGTAACGGAACTTTTTGCACTCGCGAAAAAGCAACAGGCTGCTTACGCAAGCATTTATCCGTTATTTGTTGCTGGCGTGTTCTATTACATTGCGAATCTTCTTTTGAGCGTTTTATTCGCTTATGTTGAACGCAAATTGAATTACTACAAGTGAGGCGTGCCATGGATTCTCAAGTTCAGTCTATCATCATCGATGACACGTTTCTGGATTCCTCTCCGATTCTTGAAGTCAAGCATTTGAAAAAGTCCTTTGACGAGCTGCATGTGCTCAAGGATATTTCGTTTGACCTCAAGGCGGGCGAGGTGCTTTCGATTATCGGGCCTTCCGGTTCCGGCAAGAGTACGCTACTCCGTTGTCTCACGCAGCTTGAAACGTTCGAGGCTGGCGAGGTACGCGTCGATGGCAAGGACATGATCATTCCCGATTCGAACATGGGTGGCAAAATCAAGTACGCTCCCGCAAAAACGCTCCGCGACATTCGACTTTCTACGGGGCTTGTGTTCCAGAACTTTAACTTGTTCCCTCATTTGACCGTACTCCAGAACTTGACGCTTGCTCCGATCCGCGTGCTCGGCGATTCCCGAGAAGACGCCCGTGCGCTTGCTCGATTCTTGCTCAAGCAGATGGGGCTTGAAGGCAAGGAAAAGTCTTACCCGTGCGAACTCTCGGGTGGTCAGCAACAGCGTGTGTCCATTGCGCGTGCTTTGGCTTTAAAGCCGAAAATTCTCTTTTTCGATGAGCCGACGAGCGCCTTGGACCCGGAACTCACGGGCGAAGTCCTCAAAATTATCAAGAAACTAGCCGAAGACCGCATGACGATGGTTATCGTGACTCACGAAATGGCGTTTGCCCGCGATGTGGCAAACAAGGTCATATTCATGGATCAGGGCGTTGTCGTGGAACAAGGGACTCCGGACTTTGTGTTCAACCAGTCTCAGAACAAGCGATTAAGTGCTTTTTTGGAAAGATTTTCGAGAACCTAATTTTTTTGAAAAAAGTAGAATGATTTTCACATTTTTTTTGTATTTTATTTCGCATAAAACCATAATCCATTTCCATGAATAACGTTTAAAGTTGTTTGAAGGAGTCCCGATGAAAAAACTCATGATTGCATCAGCTATTGCCATGATGTGTCTTAGCGCAAACGCCTTTGCCGAAGATGATGGCTACGGTAACGACATTCCGCCTGCAAGGCAAGAGGGCACCGTCGATGACGGCTATGGCAACAAATTGCCGGAGTATGGTAAGTCGGAGTATAAAAGCTACGGAGAAGCTCGTTCATCAAGTGGTGCTCGTTCTACGGCACAGCTGCGAATTGGTGGACATTTTGGCATAGGCCTCGGCACGTATTGGGATTATCCTTCTGAATTGGGCGATAATGATTGGCTTGGCGTAACCATGGATTTCGGCGGTGTGCTCAAGTATCAAATTAATAGCTTGTTGAGTGTCGTGCCCGAACTCAATTTGGGCTTCAATGTTACATCAAGAGAAATAGGTCGTGGTAATAGCAGGTGGTATGGGGATTATAGAGTCGATGAAACCCGTCTCCTCTTCAATATCAATATCCCATTGACTCTTCGCATTACTCCGATTCCGGAATTTTATATTGAGACGGGTGGACGTATAAGTTTCAATCTCGGTACGGATCATACAATGGACTATTATGACGAAAATGACGAAAAGATTGATGTTCCTGAAAGTTATAGAAAAATGGAAAAATGGAAAGTCAATACGTTTGTTCCCTCCATTGTTGCTGGTTTAGGCGCTTCCATTGCTCAGTTTGATGTCGGAGCCCGCTTGATTTTGGATGTTGTCGGTATTGAAAAGGATCCTAAATGGATAACTCCAGATGGTACCGCTACTTTTGATAATAATACGAAAAACTGGTCTATCCAGCTTTTGATGAACTATTACATTAACTAATTTAATCGTTCTTTGATTTTAAAATTCTCCCCTGCAAGGGGGAGTTTTTTTGTAAAAACATGGTTTTGTATGTAAATTTTTTGTATTTTGTGAGAAATTTTTGGGATGTTTTAAAAATTTATCGTTGTTTTTAGGAGTATATATGAAAAAGCTCATGATTGCATCCGCTATCGCCATGATGTGTCTTAGCGCAAACGCCTTTGCCGAAGATGATGGCTATGGCAACGACATCCCGCCTGCAAGATCCGAAGGTACCGTCGATGACGGCTATGGAAATAAACTTCCTGCATACGGTCAGAAGGAATACAAGTCCTTTGAAGAAGCCCGTTCTTCGTCTAAGAAAAACAGCAATCAGCGTCCGCAAACGCTTTTGGGTATCCATTTCGGCATTGGCTATGCTGCTTACTATGATTATCCGACTGATCCGGATTTCCTTTGGGAGTTTGGCGAAAATGAGTGGTCTGGCATTTCTATGGATTTTGGCCTTGTGCTCCGGTATCGAATTAACAACGCTTTTACGTTTGTGCCAGAATTGAACATTGGCATGAGCTATCTTTCGGAAGAGTACGATGGTGTAGGGTATGATCGTTATTATGGTTGGTTTAAGGTTCGTGATACCCGAACCCTCATCAATGTTAATGTCCCTCTTGCATTGCGTTTGACGGTTCCTTTTGTTTACCTCGAAACTGGCGTTCGTCTTAATTTCAACATGAGCACTTCTCATGATTATGAATATACGGATGAACACGGCAACGCTTATGAGTATATCGATGACAATGGGGAAGTCCAGAATGTTTCGCGCAAAGGGGATCCTTGGAAAGTCAAGGCCTTTGTTCCTTCCGTTCTTGCTGGTTTAGGTACGACGATGCGTATCAATGGGCATGAATGCGACTTTGGTGTTCGCGTCTTTTGGGATCTTGTTGGAATTGAAAAAGAAGACCAGCTGGTTTATGATATTGACGAATATAACGCATCTTTCTTTGGTGGTAACCGAATGGGCCTTCACAAGATTGTCGAAAACAATACGAAGATGTTTACAGTTCAGTTTGTCTTTAATTACTTCTTTGGTTAGTTTATGAAAAGGTTCATCCTTGCGGCAACGATCGCTTTGATGTGCTTTGGTACAAACGCTTTTTCCAAAGAATTACCTGAAGCGTTGGCCCGTTTTGGTGTGCATTTTGGTATTGGCACCACGGGCTATTGGGATTATCCGCCTCAGTTCCTTGTGGGCAGTGACGATTGGGGAGGCGTGGCTGTCGATTTGGGGGGCGTTTTCAAGTTGAATATAAATGAAACCGTAAATTTTTTGCTTGAGTTGAATCTAGGCTTGAATGCGACCGAACGAGAAATTTCTCAGAAATCCACGAGGCATGGTGTTTATTCGCAAGTCGAAAGCCGTACCATTTATAAATTGAGCATGCCGTTGTTGTTGCGGATTAAGCCGTTGGATTTTCTCTTTGTTGATGCGGGAGTCCAGTTCAATGGCAACTTTGCTTCGTCTAGTGGAAAAGAATACAAAGACGAAAAGGGCAATTCAATTGCGAGTCCTAAAGCGAATTTGGAAGATTGGAAAGTCAAGGGCGAAACGACTTCTCTCGTGTTCGGCTTAAGCTTAGGAAGCCATGTGGGAGAACTTGGGGCTCGGTTTGTTTTGGATATGGACCGTATCCACAAGAACGATAAAATTGTTTTCTATGATGATGGCGATGAAATTTATCTCTATGACGATTATGTGAAACGGTCGTCTGGAAGTAAGTCTGCAAAGCCTTATGTTGCAGAAAACAAGACGAAAATATGGTCTTTGCAATTTGTTATAAATTATTATATAAAGTAGAATTTTTATGAAAATGAAAAATTTTATTCTGGCTTTTTCTGTTGCTGCGATGTTCTCCAATGCTTTTGCCGAAGATTCTGCCGAAGCGAATGCTGGTGAAAACGATAATTCAATAAAGTACGAATCGGAGTATAAAAGCTTCGAGAAAGGCAACTCGATACAGCATGAGTCGGAGTACAAAAGCTACGACAAGGAGGTGTCGAAAGTTTTTCGTTTTGGCGGTCATTTTGGAGGAGGTGTCGGGTTTTACTGGGATTATCCGTCTGAAATGGGCGATAATGACTGGCTTGGCGTGGTTTTTGATCTCGGCGTGCTGTTCAAATACCCGATTAGCAATTTGTTTGCTCTTGCTCCAGAAGTAAATTTTGGCTTTAACATGACTTCGCGAAAAATTGGTGAAGGTTCTGTTAGATTTTCGGATTATAGCGTTAACGAATCGAGAACGCTTCTAGATGTGAATATTCCTCTGATGTTGCGCTGTACTCCGGTTCAATATTTTTATGTGGAAGCTGGCGTGCGGTTGAATTTTAATCTAGCGACATGGCACAGTTTGCAAGAAAATTACGACAATAGCGACCTTTATAATAATAAAAGTAGGGATTTGGACGAATGGAATGTCAATGCTTTTGTTCCTTCGCTTGTTTTCGGTTTGGGCGGATCGGTCAATTCCCATGGGCATGATTTGGATGTCGGACTTCGCTTTGTTTTGGATGTCCGCGGCATTGAAAAAGAAAAGAAGGATTATATGAAGTCCTTTGAAAATAATACAAAAATATTTGCTATCCAGTTTATTTTTAATTATTACTTTATATAACCTCTAACCGCAAAAAAAACTGATTTTGGTCCAAAATCCTGAAAAAAGCGTGTTTATATAATAGAACCACTTTTTTTAGGAGAAAATACAGATGCACCATAATCAGGTCACTCTTTTCAAAGTCCCGGAATTCAATTTGATGCCCCGCGAAAAGCTTGAATATTCCGGGGTCAGTGCGCTTAGCAACGAAGAATTGCTCGCAATTATTTTGGGAAGCGGGTGCCACGAATGCGATGTCTTTGAACTTTCGCGGCGGCTTGCCCAGTTCCTTTCGACGGAAACGTCTGTCCCTTCCTTGGATCGTCTTAGGAGTATTCGCGGGCTGGGGAAAGTCAAGGCGTCGCAGATTCTTGCCTGTCTGGAGCTTTCCGGGCGTTTCATCTTGAGCGACAAGGCTATTCCGGTCTCGACGCCCGAAGACGTTCTTTCGCGTGTGGCGTACATGAAGTACGAATCGCAGGAACATTTGGTTGTCGTGTCTTTGAATTCGGCGAATTACGTTATTCGTGTCCATGAACTCACGACGGGGCTTGTGAACCAGACTCCTGTACACCCACGCGAGGCTTTCGCTTTGGCCATCGAAGATCGTGCTGTCTCAGTTATCTTTATCCACAATCATCCGTCTGGTTCGCTGGAACCTAGTCCCGAAGATATGTCTATCACTCGGGTGCTTTGTGCGTCCGGAAAAATTTTGCAGATTCCCGTTCTCGATCACATCATCATTGGTAAAAGTGGGTTTACAAGTCTTTGTCGAATGTATCCAGAAATTTTCGAAAGTACCTTCTTTAAGTGAATTTGTGTAAAAAAAAAGAAATGAAACGAAAAATTTGCAATTTTTATGTATTATTTATCAATCTTTTTGCACAATTTGAAGTGCAGACTTTTTATTAAAGTGTTATATTTCTACTAAACATTATTATACGATAAGAACCTGTCTATTCAAGGTTGGTTCAAAACAAGGAGACTCTATGAAACGAGTAGCAATGGGTTTGGCCTTTGCACTGGCGGTTTCCGCCTTTGCAGACCAGCATGCCCAGACGATAAACAAGACTGGTTTCGTCGGTGTCAACAAGACACAGTCGGCTCAGTCGCTTGGGCATTCCAAGCTTGCATTTAATGCTTTATTCGATTTAGCCTTTGGGAACAACATGTTCCGGCCAAAAGATGACGCTGAGGCTTTCCCTTATGCTTTGGAAAATGAATACGCCCCACTTCCGCAACATCCTCATCAGTACGCTGAAGTTGCGAACTTTATAGGTGTCAGCGCTTATGTTGGCTTTGCTATTGGCCTTTTCGACATCGTTGACCTCGGTGTGACGTTGCCTGTCTATTATGACCAGTTCAACGGCAATGCCGTTTGCGGAGCTCCCACTTGTAATGGCGACCCACTTTCTGGAACAAAGAAGGGCTACGTCGGTAATTTGGCTGCGAACTTGAAGCTTCGTGCTCCAATTCCATCCGATATCCCGGTCGATGTGGCTGCGTTCTTCAGATACACCTTCAACACCTCCAAGGAAACTCAGCAAGGTATTTGGGTTCGTGAACCGGAATACATCGGTACTCGTGAAGGTGCTAATACAGGTTATGCCTATGCTTATGGCGCCAAGAAAGGCGACTTGACTGTCGGTGGTGCTATCACTTTGGATCTTTCCAAGATTGATGTAGCTCCGATTCTTGTCCACTTGAACGGCGGTTACAAGATTTCCATGGGCAAGGTCAATGGCATCAAGTTCGAAAACTTCCCGTTCTTCAGCGGCGCTGTCGAAGTCTATCCGCTTGACTTCCTCTCTATTTTTGCCGAATTGTACATGAATATCCAGACCAAGGCATTCCAGTGGAATAAAGATGCCATGGGTAATCCGCTTGATCAAAAGCTGGACATGAAGCAGCTCACTGGCGGTCTCGTATTCCATCTGCCGGTGGGTCTTGACATCCAGCTCGGTGGTTCTTTCTATGTGGGTAAAAACAATCGCTTGAATTTTGTCTATGTTAAGCAGAATCAAGAAAATCCCACTGGTGTAAAGGCTTCTCAGCTTCGCATCAACCCGCAGTATGCTTTGTTCGGCGGCCTTACATGGTCTGGCTTCCTGCTTCCGCAGGACCGCGATGGCGATGGCGTACCTGATGCCGATGACCGTTGCCCAGATGATTATGGTCACCGTTTGAACTCTGGTTGCCCGATGGGTAATCCGGATACTGACGAAGATGGCGTTTGCGATGCTTGGGTTTCTGAAAAGGGTGTTGCTAACGATTACAGCAATATCTGCTCTGGTGTTGACCAGTGCCCGAACGAAAAGGGTAGCAGCACCAATGGTTGCCCGACGGATGATCCGGACCCGGATAAGGACGGCGTCTGCGAATCCTGGGTTAGCCAGAAGGGTATGCAGGATCAGTTCAAGGATGTTTGCACGGGTATCGATCAGTGCCCGGCTGAAGCTGGTACGCTCATGAACAACGGTTGCCCGGAAGACAATCCGGATCCGGATGGCGACGGTCTCTGCTCTCCGTGGGTCACCGACAAGAACAAGCTCGATCAGTATGCCGGCGTCTGCAAGGGCTACGACATGTGTCCGGGTGAAGCTGGTGCTGCTGGCAATAAGGGTTGCCCGTGGGATGATCCGGACAGCGACGGCGACGGCGTTTGCGACGAATGGGTTGTCCAGAAGAAGCTCGGCTACTACTTCGAAAAGGCTGCCGAAGACGAATCTGTTGCTAAGGAATGGTTCATCTCCAAGACCTGTAAGGGTCTCGACAAGTGCCCGCTCGAACACGGCGTGCCTGCAAACGATGGTTGCCCGCTCCCGGATCCGGACCTCGATAAGGACGGCGTCTGCGATGCTTGGGTCACGGAAAGAAATATGTTCAACCTCTTCGAAGGTGTCTGCTCTGGTATGGACCGTTGCCCGGCTGAAGCTGGTGATGACGGATTCGGCTGCCCGAAGAAGAAGGTCGAAAAGCTCGAAGGTATCTCCTTCAAGAGCGGTTCCGCAACCATTAACGCTAACGCTAAGAGAATCCTTAAGGGTGTCGCCCAGAAGCTCAAGGAAGACGAAGCTTATAAGGACCTCAAGATTGTGATCCAGGGTCATACCGACAACCGCGGTAAGGCTAAGAAGAACCTCAAGCTTTCTGACCGCCGTGCTAAGGCCGTTATGAAGCAGCTCACGAAGTTCGGCGTTGCCAAGAACCGCATCAAGGCTGTTGGTCTCGGCTCTACCTGCCCGGTTGACGACAACTCCACGGCAGATGGTCGCGAAATGAACCGTCGTATTGAAATGCACTTCGTCACACCGGAAAATGACGGTATGAAGTGCGAAAGCAACTACGTTGGTGAATAAGACCGGACTCTAAAGTCTTAAACTCAAAGCCCCAGGCATTAAGCCTGGGGCTTTTTTTCGTTTGTCACCCCGCCAACGAATGAACGGCAAACAGCTTACTCTGTCACCCCGGCCTCCGTGCCGGGGTCAGTTACGAATGAATGGCAAATAGCTTACACTGTCACCCCGGCCTCTGTGCCGGGGTCAGTTGTTCATGAATTTCTACATTTACGACATGACAAAACTTGATGAAATTTTGACAGCAAACAATTTTAGCAATCACGACCTCGTAGAGATGCTCCCTGCAAACTTGAACCACAAGATGGTACAGAAGGCGCGCCTGGGCAAGAAACCTGTGCCCAAGCACACGCAGGACTTGATTTTGCAGGCTTTGAACAAACGACTTTTGCAGGATGCCGCCGAAGTCGAAGGCAAAGTCGCGAAACAGTACAAGCGCGTAGATTTATTCGGAAACGACGAAATCGCTTAGCAACGCATACCCCATAGCCCAAAGGGAGCCGTAGGTGACCGTGCCCATAGCCCATACCCCATAGCCCTGTTTACTAACCACCAACCACTTCCTACTTCCTACCGCCTACTTCCTGCTATTTTTATTAAATTACAATCATGCAGCAATATTTAGACCTTCTCCAAGACATTATTGACAACGGTGTTGACCGTCCGGATCGCACTGGCACTGGCACCCGTTCTGTTTTCGGTCGCCAAACCCGCTTTGACCTTTCCAAGGGCTTTCCGTGTTTAACGACAAAGAAACTTCACCTTCGCAGTATTATTCACGAACTGCTGTGGTTCTTGAAGGGCGATACGAACATCAAGTATCTGCACGACAACAAGGTCACGATTTGGGACGAATGGGCTGACGAAAACGGCGACTTGGGGCCGGTCTATGGTCACCAGTGGCGCAGCTGGCCGACTCCCGATGGCGGACACATCGACCAGATTGCAAACCTCATCAACAGTCTCAAGAACAATCCCGATTCGCGCAGGCATCTCGTTTGTGCGTGGAATGTCGCGGAAGTCGATAAGATGGCCTTGCCGCCTTGCCATTGCCTGTTCCAGTTCTACGTGGGCGGTGTCGGTGCTAGCGGCAAGCGTAAGCTCAGCTGTCAGCTTTACCAGCGCAGTGCCGATATGTTCCTCGGCGTGCCGTTCAACATTGCGTCTTATTCGCTGTTGACGATGATGCTAGCTCAAGTTTGCGGATACGAAGCGGGTGAATTTGTCCATACGTTTGGCGATTTGCATTTGTACAGCAATCATTTTGACCAGGCGAAGGAACAGCTTTCGCGTACGCCGCGCAGCCTTCCGACGATGAAGATGAATCCCGACGTGAAGGATTTGTTCGACTTCAAGTTCGAAGATTTTGAACTTGTGGGTTACGATCCGTGGCCGACCATCAAGGCTCCGATTGCCGTGTAATAAAGCGGTACGATGAATTCTTCCATTGACTTTATCGGTGATATTCACGGGCACTGCGATGAACTCGTAGTGCTCTTAAAAAAGCTTGGCTACGAAGAACGTGGTGGAGCTTTTCGCTATCCCGGTGATGCACGAACCGTTGTTTTTTTGGGCGACTACATCGACCGCGGCAGCCAGGTTCGCGAGACGGTGAATCTCGTGCGTGCGATGCGCGATGCGGGTTCGGCTGTGGCACTGATGGGCAACCACGAATTCAATGCACTCAGCTTTTGGCACGAAAATGGTGTAGGTGGGCATCATATTGAAGCGATTCATGGCGGTTACTTGCGAGAGCACTCTTTTAACAAAGTAGCGATTCATGTGAAAACCATCGAAAGCTATCGCGGACGTAAAGCTGAATTTCTGGAAATGTTGGAGTTTTTGCAGACGCTCCCGTTTTACTTGGAAACAGAAACGTTTCGAGCGCAGCATGCCTGCTTTGACTTGAAAAGTGCCGAAGTGCTAAAAGCTGCTGGCATTCGTTCGTTTTCGGATGGAAATTTCGACGAGCTGATTGCAAGGGCGAACGACCAATATAACGAATACGAAGATTCTCTGTTTTCTCCGATAAATTTGTTCTTGAAAGGCCCTGAAATGGACTTGCCCAAAGGCTTGACGTTTCGTGATGCGGAAGGAGTGCTTCGCAAACGCACTCGGATTTGTTGGTGGATTAACCCTCGAAATGTAAATTTGCAGCAATTGAGTTTTCAGCCGGGGGTGGAGCTGCCTCCGTGCGAAGTTCCGCAGGATGTTCAAAAACGGAATTTTTACGGGGAAAATGAACGCCCTGTTTTCTTTGGGCATTATTGGTTGCAAGGGCTTCCTGAACTTATTCGAGATAACGTTTGCTGCTTGGATTACAGCGTTGCCGGCTATCGCGGTGATGGGCATCTTGTCGCATACCGCTTCGATGGCGAACAAAAGCTTGACCCGAAAAAGTTCGTCTGGGTTGAAGCTATGTAGGAGTTAGGTTGTAGGTCATAGGTAATAGGAAATAGCCATGCATTTTATGCATCTGTATAGGGCGGCTATACGAAACTGAAAACTTTAGTTTTCTAGTTGAGTTATCCTCTTTGGGGAGAAGCCGCGATTCTTTACCTAACGCCTAATACCTAAAGCCTATAACCTTTCTATATTTATAGCATGCTTCAATGGGATACGCTTCTTTCTGCGACGCGTTATGGGCACCCGGCAGATCCGGACCCGAACCGCTCTGATTTTCATCGCGATTACGACCGCATCGTTTTTTCGACGGCTTTCCGTCGCCTTGGCCGCAAAACACAAGTTCATCCGTTCTCGGTGAACGACCACGTTCATAGCCGTTTGACGCACAGCTTGGAAGTTTCGAGCGTAGGTCGCAGCCTTGCGATTACGGTGTATCACCTGATTAAAAAGTATTTGCCCAAGTACGTGAACGAATACCAGTTCGGGACGATTGTGCAGTCGGCGTGCCTTGCTCACGATATTGGCAATCCGCCGTTTGGTCACGCTGGTGAAGCCGCGATTCGCGAGTGGTTCCGCAAAAATCGCCATTCCGCGCCGATGTCCGAAATGAGCGACAAGGAAGTTGCGGACTTTGAAAATTTTGACGGTAACGCTCAAGGCCATCGCATTTTGAGCAAACTGGAATATCATTTTCTCGATGGCGGAATGCGCCTCACGTACGCGACTATCGGTTCGATGATAAAGTATCCGCGATTGGCTCATTACGGAAATCCGACGAGTTTGTTCAGAACTGAAGCGGAGCTGTACCGTGAAACAGCGGAAATCTTGGGAATCCCTGAAGTGGGGAATGGCATATGGGCACGGCATCCTTTAGTTTATCTGATGGAAGCCGCTGACGACATTTGCTATTCGATTCTCGATGTCGAAGATGCCATTGAACTTGGAATCTTGACGTTCGGCGATGTGCGCAACATGTTTAGTTATTTGTGCGGCCCGGAAGTCGATATCGATC
>JAEEGI010014333.1_pt1 | contig 16684 bp, 12 predicted proteins | sample 8958751 | NCBI WGS metagenome assembly JAEEGI01 (sample SAMN16246545, study PRJNA631951) | gut metagenome | biome: gut microbiome; feature: rumen; material: KS-attached | host: Bos | place: Iran: Karaj | collected 2018-10
TTGATTTCTGATAGAATTTTCAAATTTAATTTGATAATTATTAATCATATCTAAATTAATATTATGATTCAAAATAAGTTTTTTCAAAGTAACATTCCTATTATTTTTTCCATTATCTTTTTTACATTTAGAAAATAAGAACTTAGGATTATTAAATAAGTCTTTAACATAAATAAGAGAATAATAACTAATAATATAATCTTTTAAACTTAATTTAAATCTATTTCTTAAAACTTTTCTAAGAGTTTTTACAATAGAAGAATAAAAATGATTTTTCATTTGTTTAGCATGTTTTTCAGGAAATAATTCACTTAATAATGTCCATTTATTTCCTATAATATAATGACCTTCAAAAAAAAGAAATTCCTCTTCAAAAGACCATGAAGATTCTTCTAAATTTGAATCATAATTTAAACTTTGAGAAAAACTCATTTTTTGACTTAATGAAGAAGAAGAAAAATTTCCATTTGATTCTTCATTTATTTCTATATCTTTTTCTAAAGATTCCATTATTTTTATTTTTTTTTTTTGAAAACATTTTTTAAAATGTTATAATTGTTTTTATGGTATAAATCTTGATTTTTTTAATCATCTATTAAATTATATTTATAAGAATATATAATATTATTTTTTTACATTCTTTATTTTTATTCATTAAAAAATTTCTATATCAATAAACTTAATTTTATCGGGAAATACATTAAATAAAATTTTATTTTACATTTAAATTATAAAAAAATAAATATTAAAATTATTTTTTTGGATATAAAATAAATATTTATATATAAATTCAAATTATTTAATTTTTTATTCATTATAAATATTTTTTTCTTCAACTTCTGGTTTTTCAATATATTTATTTGGATCCTGATTTAAAATACCTTCATTCATTAAATTTTGCCTTTCTTTATCTTGTAAATCTCTTTTATTCTTAATTCCCTTTAATGGTTGTTTTCCATTTTCATCCTCATCAAGATAATTGTTTTCTTCTTTTTCTTCATTTTCATTTTCTTCTTCATTTTCTTCTTCATTATTTTCTTCATTATTTTCTTCATTTATTTCTTCTTTTTTTTCACTTTCTTCATTTTTATTTTCTTCTTCTTCTTCTTCTTCTTCATCATTTCTATTTTGTAAAATTAAATTATATATTCTAAAAGTTTCACTACTTAATCCAATTGGATTTTTAGCTTCTAAAGTTAAATCTAAAACTTTTTCAATTCTATCATACATATCATTTATTTTTTCCTTTATATCATTACTAAGTGTATAAGGAATAATTGGTAATATAGTATTTTCTATTTTTTCTTCCTTTTCACTTAAAAGTTGAAAATAATATTTAAATTCTTCTTCTCTCATAATTTTCTTTTGTTTGATAAACTTTTCTTTAATTTCATTTACAATATCATCAAATTCTAAATTAACATCATAACTTCCAGAAGAATAATTATTAATAATTTCATTAACAACATCATTATTAGTATTTAATATATCCATATATTTTTTATTATAAATACTATAAATATGAGATAATTTTTCATTTATGTTATTATATCTATTTTCAATATCATAAATTTCTTTATTATTTTCTAATTTTTCAAAATCATCATCAGCTTCTTTCATTTTTTTTGGAATACTACTTTGTAAAGTAATAGCATATAATTTTACACTTTCAACTAAATCATTTCTATCTATTTGAATTATTTTATGTTTATGATGCATTTTATTAATTCTACAAAAATCACATATAAATTTCTTACAATTTCTACAATATCCATTTATATATGCTCTTTGACAAGGACATATTAATTCTTCTTTTTTTCCTTTTTGTAGTGTATTATTTTTTTTCTTTTCTATTGTATTATTTTTTATATTTTTTTCATCTTTAATTTCTATTTTTAAATTTATTACAGTTTGTTTTTTAAAATGATCAGCAATAATTACATTATCATATTCTGAAATATCTTTACCCTTATAAATTAAAATAATTTCTTTTTTTAAAGGTTTATATAAATCTTTAACAACATCCTTAATATAACTAATATTTTTATATGGAGAAATTTGAGTATATTTTTTTATTCCATTAAATTCAAGATTAACTTTAATTTTTTTAGAATCAAAATAGGACATTAATGTAACTGTTTAATTAAAAAAATAAATTAAAAAAAAATAAAAATTTGAATATAACTTATTAAATTAAAATGGGAGAAGATGGAGATTTTGAAGAAGATTTAATTAAAAAAGTAATATTAGATGTGATAGAAGCAGATTGTCAAGCAGAAAAAAATTTAAATGTAACTCAATTTAGAGAATTTACAAGAACAATAATAGATGATTTATATAGAGAATTACATAAATTAAAAAAAATGTTTAAATACTCTGTTACTGTTCTGCTTCAACAAAAAGTAGGGGCAGCATTAAATTATGGAAGTGCAATGTATGTTGATAATACTGCTGATGGACAGGTCACTCATTTTTATAATGATAGTAAATATTATGATTTAGTTATTTCTATTGCTGGATATAAAATAACTCAGAAATCTTAAAATTATTTTTTTTAAATTTGAAATTGATACTTTTTAAAATTTTTTTTTATTTTTTTCATTTTAATTATTAATATTAATAAATGATTATAATTAATATATTATAATATTTTTAATTAAATTTTTGTATTTCATCTTCTTTTATTTTTTGTTTTATTTTTCTATAATTTGTATCAAAGTCTTTTTTAATTATTTCTCCATTAGAAATTAACTTATCAAATTTTGCAAATCCTTTATTTTGAATTTTAATATCATTTTTCCTTTTTATATACTCTTTTGTTTTATGATTTAATCTTTTTAAATTACTAAAAATAATAGAAGTAGAAAGACTACTTTCTTTAATTTTATGAATAATATTATCTAAATTAGAATAAAAAGCATTATTTTTATTAGGAATATCAAAAGGTTTTATTTTTTCTGGTTCTAAAAATTCATCAGTTAAAAAAAGCATTTTTTTATCTCTTTTAATTCTTTTTTTAATTATTTTAAAAATTTCTTCGTTTTTTTCAGCATTTCTTTTAGATATAATTTTATTAGTTAAAGAAGAACTTTGATCAAGTTCTTTTAATTGTTTTATAATTTTTTTTTTATCTTCTTTTATATCTTCAATATTTGAACTTGTTAAATAATATTTGAAAGTATCAGATTCTGAATTTTGTTTTTTATTTAAAATTTGAAGTCTATATTTTTTTATTCTTACTTTCATAGGATCTTCTAAAAAATTAAAATTATTTATTGTCCTTTCAAAATATTTTTTCTTTCTTTCAGTTTGATATAAACTTGGTTTAATGACTGATCTTTCAAAATTATAATTTTTAAATATTTTACTTGAAGTATTATTTTTTAAAATATTATTCTTATTTTTATTTTTAACATTGAAATTACTGTTATTGTTGGGATTATTATTTAAATATCTTTCTTCTTTTAAAGTACTTAAATCTTCACTTAATTCATTTGTACAAAAATTTATTTTTAATTTTATAGGAGGAAGAGAATTGTATTCTTCAGGAAAGTTAAAATTACTTTTAAATAATATTCCTTTATTTCTAGTTTTTTCCATTTGTTATTTTTAATTTATTTTTTATAAAAAATATTTATTATGTTAAAAAAAATTACATGTTTTGAATGTGGATACAAAGATGAAAATGAATATGAATTTTCTATCAATCCTAATTATTATATTTTTGAAAATAATAAATTAAATGAAAATGAAATTAATGAAAGAATTGATGAAATGGTAAAAGAAAAAGATTTAAATTTAAAAAATTGGATTTGTGTTGATTGTGTCCAAAAATTTCAAGAAAAATATGAAAAATTATTTGATAAACAAAAAAAAGAAATAGATGTTTTTGAAAAAGGATTAAAAAATTTAATTCTTGATTTACAAGATGAAAAATTAAAAGAAATCTTAAAATTAGATTATAATAAATTATTGGAAGCGAATAAAAAAGGAGAAGAAGAATTAAAAGAATTAAAAGAAGAAGAAGAAAAAAAAAAGAAGGAATTAGAAAGTTTAAAACAACAATTTTTAGAATTAGAAAACCAAAATAATCATTTAAGTAAATTAAGTGAAGATTTAGATTTTATGAAAGAAAAAGAAAAAATAATTAATGATACATCTTCATTAAAAGAATTATATAAAATAGATGTTGAAAATTGTAAATTAAATAATAATTCATTATTAATAATAAAAGATAAAGTAAAAAATTTTAATAAAGGAATGAGAGATTTAATAAATTTAACAGAAATAATTGCTTCAAAATTAAATTTTTTAACTGAAAATTATACTTTATTCTCAAATCCAATTGGATCATATATTTTAAATAGAAAAGAAAAAAAAATATATTTATTATATTTATTAAATGAAAAAGAATCATCTAAAAAAATATTTTCAAATGGAATGAATTATTATAATGAATATTTAAAAGAATTAATTACTTATATTAATGTAAAATTTAATATTGGTGATTTATCATTTGGAACTACTGTTGGATATTCTATTAATGGATTTATTAATTTAGATACTTTCACTAATAATATGAATGATGTTATTGTTTTTTTAAATTCAATTTTAACTCATCAAAAATTAAAAAATTATTTTAATTAAATTAATGTAAATTTTATTTTCAAATATTTAATTTTCTTATGAATAAAAACCAAATTTTCCAATAGTTAAATTATCATTAAAATCTACTTGTTCTAAATTACTGTGATCAGAAATTTCTGTTGTTCCTTTTAAAGTTTCTTTATATATAAAGTCAAATATTTTTGATAAATTTTTTTGACTTGCTTTTAAACATTTATCCATTGAATCACTTATTTTATTTTTTTTTTTACAATATATTATTCCTGAAATATCATCCATTGCAATCTCATTAGAATCATTATCTTCAATATTTATTATTATATTTTGAAGTTCAATCTCATTTTCATATTTTAATAAAGTCATTAAATATTTTATATCAACAGCAGAACAAATATTTATTATATCTTTCAAAATATTTATTTTTATCTGTTTTTCTATTTTATCTGAAATCAAATATAAACAAGGATCTTTTTCAAATTTTTCTTTTTTCCATTTTTCAATTTCAGAAAGAACTTTTTCATATTCGCAATTATCATATAAATTTAATATTTCAAAAATTTCAGGATGAGAATCATTTAACTTATAAACAAGAATTGTATTTTCAGTTAACACTTTCTTATATATTGTTTCATTAAAATTTAATAATATAGTAATTACCATATATAATGAAATTTCTTCTTCAGTGAAAACTTTCTGAAAAAAAAAATCAGGAATATTATTTGGTATCTTTAAAACATCATAAAGAGCATCCTTAAATTTTTCTTCAAAGAAATTTAATAAAAATAATAATATTTTCAAATCAAATGAATGAGGGCTTTTCATAATAGTTTCAAGATTATTTTTAAAATCTTTATATTGTGTTAAACAAACACAACAAATAAAATGTTTAATTATTATGTCAGCAAAATCATTTTCATCAATTCCTTTTAAATTTTTAATAAATCTATAAAAAAATTGATTAAAAGAATTGAATCCTCCTTTATAAAACAATGATTTTGCCTTTATCATAATTTCATTTGCTTTATCTTGGGCATCTTTAGATAATAAGTCTTTAAAAAAATCAACGTCATCTTTATTCCTTCGATAAACATTATCATCACTATTTTCTTTGATTAAACCTTTTTTTATACCTTCAATTGCAAATTGTGGATAAATTTCATCACAATAATTTAATATCTCATTATTTACACCATACATTTTAATTTCATTTGCTTTATTTGATAATAAAGTTCCAGTTTCATATAATTTTGTATTTTTTTCATTTTTTTTTCCCATTTGACAAGAAATTGCTAATCTTAAAATTATATATTCTGGGTCAATTTGTTTTGGGAATTCAAACATTAATGTCTTTATGATTTATATATTATTATAATTATTTTTTTATGATATATAATTAAAATGATAATAATAAAAATTAATTTGGATGAAAATAAATTATTTGAAAAATTATTTAAATAACTTATTTATCATTTAATTGATTAGAAAATTGAAAATAAAAAAGATATATATAATATTTTTACATTCCATATCATTAATATAAAAAAAAATAAATTAAATATAATTATAGCACAAATTTTCTTCTCCAATTTCAAAATATTCTTGTCTTGAAATCATAATAGATTCTAAATTATCTAATTTACTAATATAATTAGCTCCTTTAAACATAGAAAATCTAGCATCTTTACATTGAGGAAAAAGTAAATTAATTTTAGAATTTAAAAACAAAGTTTCAAAATCATTTTTAATAACTTCTTTAATTCCTTTAGTATTTAAAACACCTCCAGTGAAAATAATATTTGAATATTTTATTCCATTACTTGGATCTTCATTAACATAATCTTCTAATTTAGAAATTATTCTTTGAGAAAGAGAAAATTGTCTAAATTTAATTAATTCTTCTTTTTCAATATAATTTCCATTATATTCATTTAAAACTTTTTCTAAACTGTTTTTATTATTATAAAATGAATTTAATAAATTCTCAAATTCACTACTTTTTATTATTTTATTATCTCTTAAAATTTCATCCATTGAAATAAAATTAGTATTTTTTTTTTCTAAAGATTTATCTGCTAAAATTCCATTTTTTAAAAAATTCTTAATATCATTATTAGAAAAACTTAATTCTCTTCTATATAATCCTCTAAATAATTCAGGATAAAAAAACAAATAATTTAAATGATTAAACTTATCTTTCTCATCATCAAAGGATTCTTTATCCAAATCCCAAATTTCAAAATTATCACTTGTTTTTAAATTATCATATTTTTTATAATTACTAAAAGATAATAAATTATTATTATTATCAATTGTATTCATTAAAGCAGTAATAGTTCTTCCACTTAAAAAATTACTTTTAACACTTTTATCATAGCAAGCAAAACCATTTTTAACAGGAACAATAGTAGTATTACTTTCTCCAATATCAACGACAATTCCATTTAATAAATTATGGCTAAATAAATTTAACATAGCTTGAGAACAAATTAATAAATATGAAGCATTTAATTTTTCAAAACTATAAGAATATATTTTTGAAACTAGATCATACATTTCTTCATTTGATAAAGGATCTAATGATATTATTAATGGTGTTTGACTATATTTTTCATTTTCAAATTTCTGTTCTCCATATTCTAATTTACCTATTTTTTTTAATATATTTCCAAATGATTCTATTTCTCCTTTTTTTAATAAATTTCCATCGTAAAATGGCTCAAAAGAAAATTTTATTTTATCTTTTTCATTTAATAATGTAAAACTATCTTTTTGTAAATCTTCTGTTTCTAATGAAAAATCTATTTCTATTTTTTCTTTTTCATCTATTTCTGTATTTTCTAAAAAATTTAATGTTGGTTTTATTTTCATTGAACCTTGAAAATCAAATATTGTATTTACATTTATTATTTTTTCTTCTTTTTTTGTTTTTCCTATTTCTTCTTCACTTTCTTTTTTATTTATTATTGTTTTTGATAATTTATAAGTACTTAATATTGGTTGAGAATATTTTATATTTTGAGTCCCCATATTTATTATTAATGGAGAGTTTAAATCATTGAATTTGTTCAGTGATGACATTTTATTTTTTATATTTTAAAAAAATTTTATTATTTTTTTCTAAGTTTATTTATATTAATTTAAATAAATTATTTTTACAATTTCATTTGATATTTAAAAGAAATTCATTTATCAAGTTATTTTGATTTTACTCATTCAAATACTTTTGAAATTTATAATTTCTATATTTATATATATTAGAAAATAATGAGCTAATCACTTATAATTTAATTTTATTCTTAATATTATTTACATTTTCAATTTCATCTTTCTTTATAATACGATTTTTACTAATAATAGAATTTTGAGAAATTCTAATAGTATTTTTTAACTGTTTAATCTTATTTTTCAATCTTTCATTAATATTTTTAATTTTATGAATTTTGCTTATATATTTATTTCTATTTTTTTTTAATTTTAAACTTTTTTTTTTCAATGAAATCAATTCATCTAATAACTTATTATTATTCTTACAATTATTAACTTCATCAGAATTATTTTCAGAAAAATCATCATTAGTTGAATAATAATTAATTATATTTATTTCAGAATTTAATTCTTCAAAAGAAATTTTATCACTAATTGAAGAACAATCAGAATCATCAGAATCAATATTTCTCATTTTTATAATTAAATTTACATTAAATCTTTCATTGTATATTTTTGAAATGTATCCGTTCATTATTTTTTCTTTATGTGTTTTTTCTTTTTGTATTTTTATTTCATTGTTTAAATATTTAATTGATTCTTTTATTTTTTCCTCATTTAATTTTAAATTTTTTGAAATTTGTTTGTTTACTTTATTCAAACTTATCACTTTGGAATTTGTATTATTTGGAAAATAAAATATTTTTGACAAATGTTCTTCATACATAAAAGAAAAATTCTTTTTTTCTGAAATTTCCAAAGGCTCATTTATGTAAATTTCTCTGTTTGATTCTCTACAAAAATAAAATGATTTTAATGCATAATATGAGTTGTTCATTTTTTGAATTAAAGCATTTTTTTCTTTTATTTGATTTTTAATTAAAAAATTTTCAAATGACAATTTTTCTTTTTCTTCAAATTCAACTTTATTTAAATTATCTTTATTAAAATCTTTAATTTTTATTTTTAAAAGTTCTATAATATTTTTCATTAAATTTATATTTTCTTTTTCTTTTTTATTTTGAATTTCAAATTCTTTTTTAATTCCATTAATAATTGCTTCCTTTACTAAACTATTATTGGATTCTTCTATTTTTTGAATATATTTCTTTATAATGATTGTTGAATAATGAAATAAATCCTTTAAATAGGTTTCTTTAAGTTGTTTGTATTTATTTTCTTTTCTTAAGTCATTATATATGTTGTTTAAATCCCAAATTATTCTTTTATTACTAAGAAGAGAATTATTTTTTGTTTTCATTTAATTATAATAAATATTAGCACTTTGTTTATATACTCTAAAATAGTATTTAATGATTAATAATTATGAAGGCAGAAAAAAATAACTTAAAAAAGTAAAAAAAACAAAAAATCAACAACAAAAAAAAATAATTCTTAAAAAAATTAAAAACTCAAAATAATACATAACCCAAAAAACAAATTTACAAAAAAAAATGAAATCCATTTTATTATTAGCATTAATAGCATTAACAACAAGTCAAATAGATTTACAAGCAGAGCCAATTCCTGTAATAAAATGTTTAATATCAAGTCCAGTTCTCCAAAAAGATGTTCCAATATTAATAGAAGCAGTAAAAACTTTTATGGAAGATAAAAATGTTTTAGTTTTAATTTCTAAAATTTTAGCATTATATCCAGAAATTGAAAAAGAAGTAAAAAGATGTTTTGCTGAAGAAGGAATTGTACTTGAAAGTTCAATGGATATTCCTGAAGCTATTAGAAAATTATGGGAAAAACTTCCTCAAGGTTTAAGAGATGAACTTGTTAAATGGGTCAAAACTCTTGCTAAAGAAAAAGCTAAAGAATTATGTATTAAAATTTTAACTAAACAAGGATGGGAAACTAAAATTTGTGATTATATTGATTCTTTTTAAAAGTGTTATTTAGTTTTTAGATTTTAAAAAATTAAAAATCTATCATTTTTATACAGACAATTATTTCTTTTATTATATTATTTTTTTTCATTCTTTTTCCTTTTTTTTTATTTTGGGTTTTTATATTAACTTTTTTCCTTTTTATAATTCATTTTTTTTAAAGTATGACATTATGTCATACCTAATATATTTTAATGTGAAAAAAGATATTATTTCATTATACATTTTTTTTCTCAAAAAATAAAGTATTTATTATAACAACACAATAAATAAATCTTAAAAAAATTAAAAAAAAAATATAATTAATTAAAAAAAATTAAAAAAATGTTAAAATCTTTCCTTTTCCTTTTCTCATTAGTCACTTTAACTTTATGTTCAGAATCAGTAAGATTAGAATATTCAAAATTATATTCAGATGAAATAAAAAATTCAGAAATAAAATATTATCATTTACCATTAAAAAGAGATTCCAGTTCAACTGTTTTAGGAATAACAATACAATCAAAATTAATAAAAAATTCTGGTAAGAATCTTCCAATAATAATAATAAGTTCAAAGAAATTACCAAACAATAATAAAGAATCACAATGGATTTGTGGTAAAATAGGAAAAGAAGAATGTAAAATTCCAAATGAATTTTTTAAAGATACAAACAATCAAAAAGTGAATATTGGAGTTTTTTGCAATGAATGTTCATATGAATTTAAAATTAATTATGAAGAAAATGAAAAAATTAATAAAGACGAAACTTCTCATTCTCAAAATGAATTTAGAAAATTAATTGCTTTACCTCAATTAAAAATGTCTCTTCAACAAGAAGAAAAAGGACAAAGAATTGGAGGTCATGGAATTGCTGCTTTAATTATTTTGTTTATCTTCGTTATTACTGTTGTTATTGCTTGTTATGTTATGATGCAAATTTTCGTTAATACTAAATTAATTAATTATCCACTTAAATTAGGAAGAGTTGAAGGATAATTTAAATCATATTTCAAACTAATTTTTTTTATATTTTTTTTCAATTTTTTTTTTTTTTTTAAGTATATATAATTTTTGAATGTATGGTAAATTATATTATAATATTTTGCACTTTTGAATTTAATAAAAATCCCTTTTCAAGTTAATTAAAATAAATAAATTAAAAACAAATAAAATTAAAAAAAAAAACTAATAATGGCTTTAAAAGAACCAACATCAAATGATTTAATTCCAATATTACTAGATAAATTTTCAGTATATACAAATAAAATAAAAGACAGAATAAAAATAAATTCCATTTTTTCTGAATTTAATGAAAAAACATCATCTCAATTTGATAAATTTATAAAAATGAGTCAATTAAGATATAAAGGAATAAAAAGTGGAAATAGTTTAGAAAATATGTTAGAAAAACAAAAACCAAAATATAATCAATTATCAAAAATTATATTAGAAGATATTTTTTATAATACAACTGATATTGATGATGAAAATAAAAAACTTTTAAAAAAACCAAATAAAAAAGAAAATAAAGATTTGGCTGATTTAAGAAGAGAAATTATTATTAAAACAAGAGATTTTTCAAAAAATGAAATAAGAAACAGAGAAAAATTAGATAAAATTATTATGAAAAAAAGATTAGAATTACAAGAAAAAGAAAAAAATAAAACATTTACTAGATTAAATTATAATTATGAACCTCATTCTTATAAAAAAAGATCTCCGAAAAAAAAAACAGAAATTAAAAAAAGTGAAAGTTATAATAATGAAATTGATAATGAAGAAGCAATGCAAGAACAAAAAGATTTTTTCGAAGTTTTAATGAATGAAGATACAAAATTTTTCAATGATAATATAAAAGAATATAAAGATTATTTAATTAAATTAAGAGAAAAACATAAAAATGATAAAATAATAGAAAAAAAGGAAAAAAAAAGTAAAAAAAATAAAGAAGAAAAAAGTATAAATGAAGAAGAAAAAAAAGAAGAAGAAGAAAAAAAAGAAGAAGAAAAAAAAGAAGAAGAAGAAAAGAAAATAAAAGAAGAAGAGAAACCAAAATTTCAATTTTTAACAGATAATATAAAATTATTATATTTCAAAGAAGATTTATCAAAGAATATAAAACCAAAGAAAAAAGAAGAGCCAAAAATAGATATAAAGAAATTAATGAGATATACAAAAAGAGGAAAAAGTGCAAAATGGTTTTATCCAAACATAAACAATACATTAAATAAAAAAGAAGAAGAAAAAAAAGAAGAAGAAGAAAAGAAAATAAAAGAAGAAGAAAGACCAAAATCAAATAATGTAAAATTTAAAAAAGTATTTTCACCAACAATAACATTTTACAGTAATAATAATGATATAAATAATTCAGTTCAAAGTACAATGGGTTTAACATCAACAACTGGTTTTTCTAATTTTAGAAATACTATACAAACTATAAGAAATGAAGCTGAGAAAGTTAAATTTTTAGATGAAAATTTTGATAAGAAATGGGATACTATGGAAAATTTTTTTAAAAAAAATGAAGTTTTACCTAAATTAGAAAAAAATGATTCTGTTAAAAGTGTTTTAAGTAAAAATGATAATTTAAATGAAGATAATAATAAGAATAATAAAAGTTATTATTGGAGAAGAAATAGAAGAAATATTTTAAATGCTTTTGAAAAAACATATAAAGAAAAAAAAATTGAATGGAATAAAGATGCAGAAAAAAGAGAATTAGAAAAGAAAAAAGAAGAAGAAGAAAGAATAAAAATTAAAAATTATTTAAAAGAAATAAAAGGAATTTCAAGAAAACCACAATTATATATTGATTGTTATTCTAAAAGAGATGGAAAAACAAATCAAAGAATAACACAATTTAATAATTTATTAAATGGAAATTATTATAATAAAAGAAATTTAGAAAATAAAGTAAGTGATTTCTTTAATAGAATTCAATATAAAGAAAAAGAAAAAGAATTATTTGAAAAAGAATTACATAAACAAATTTTAGAAAAAAGAAAAACAAAAGAAAGTGAATTACAATACGAAATGTGTAAAAAAATTTGGGCAAATTTAGATAATGAAGAAATAGGAGAAGATGTAATATTTAATTATCAAGTTAATGGAGGTCAAATTAATAATACTGTTAAAATTGATCCTTATAAAGAATATTTAGAATTTTATAATATTATGAGTGAAAGAGAAAGTTTTAGAAAAGAGATTCAATCATTAAAAAATGAAATTGATTTAAATAATAAAAATAAAAATAAACTTCATATTAATAATGGAATTAAAAACGAAGATAAAAAAAATGAAAAATCTAATGATAAAATTTTATATAAATTTAATAAAAATGATGAGAAAAAAAATGGAAAAAAAGAAAATGAAAAAAATGATAAAATTATTCGTAAAAGAATTCAAATTAAAAGCCAAAGAAAAGAAAATGAATAAAAAAAATATTTTTATCATATATTAAAAAATAAATATTTTAATTCATTTTTTTAAACTAAAAAATATAATTTTTATATAATTTCAAAATAAAACGAATAAAACATAAAATAAAATAATCAAAATATAAAAATGAAATTCAATTTAATTTTCCTTTTCACATTATTTATAATAACTTCATCTTTAAAAGATATAACACAAAAAACAATAACAGAAACAACAGAACAAATTGAAGATAATTTTAACGATTTTAAAAAAAAATTAAAAAAATTTTATCAGAAAGTAACTGAACAAGCAGAAGATACTTTTGAATCAATTAAAACTAATGTTAAAGACTTTACTAAAGATATAAAAAAAGATGCTAAAACTTTAGAAAAGACAATTAAATCTTCTGCTAAAAATTTAAAAAGTATTTCTCAAAATAATAAAAAATCTGTTGAAAATGGATTATCTGAAACTAATGATTTAATTATAACAACAATTGATGATTCTGATGAACAAGTCAAACAAACAGTTCAAGCATCCCAAACTGAAAGTGAATAAATAAATATAACAAAATTAATTATTCTTTCTTTAAACAATAAAAAAAAAATATAATTTTTTAAATTCCAATTAAAAAAAAATAAAAAAAAATGGAAAATCAATTAACAATCCAAAAAATAATAGATTTCAACGAGCGTATAATTCCAAAATCATTATTTGATTCAATAATAACATCAACAACACTTCCTCCAAAAGCATTAGAAGAAAGGAATAGTGAAATATGGAATTACTCATATTTAGGATATGGAAAAGTTACATTAAAGGATGGTAGTACATATACAGGTTCAGCAAAATTTGGAATATTAGAGACAGAGAAGGGAAAGAATTGTAAAATAGATTTTGCAGATGGAACAAAATACGAAGGTCAAATAAAAAACAATCAATTAACAGGTAAAGGAACATACCTCTTCCCATCAGGAGCGACATATGAAGGTGAAATTGTAAATGGACTTAGACACGGTTATGGAAAATACAAATCAAAGGATGGAATAACTTATGAAGGAGAATGGAAAGATGGAAAAAAAGAAGGGAATGGAATTATGGTTAAAGGTGATATGACTTATGAAGGTTCTTTTAGTAAAGGTGTGATTGATGGTTATGGAAAATTATATTGGAGTAATGGAAATATTTATGAAGGGAATTTTAATCATAATTTAATTAATGGAAATGGAACTATGATATGGATGGATTCTAATGAAAAATATACAGGTCAATGGATTAATAATTTACAAAATGGTTTTGGTATTCATATTTGGTATGAAAATAATAATAATAATACTAATAAAGGATTAAGAAATAGATATGTTGGACAATGGAAAAATGGAATTAGAAATGGTTATGGTGTTTTTTTCTATGCTAATGGATGTAAATATGAAGGATTTTGGGAAAATAATTTAAAACATGGTTTTGGTATTTATCGATTTAAAAATGGAAATGAATACATTGGAAGATTTGAACAAGATAGAATGATGGATTATCAAAATGAAGGTATTATTGAAGTTAATCATGATAAAAGTGAATATTTTTCTAATTATGATTATAAGAAAAATGATGATGGTAAAAAAAAAGGAAAATTTAATCTTTCTGAAAAAAAAAGTAATAAAAATATTGTTTTACCTAAAATTGAAAGTGCGAATGTAGAAGATAATAAGAAAAAGTCTGATTTAGAAATTATTATGGAAAATGATAATGGGAAAAATAAAAATGAAAAAGGAAATGAAAATGAAAAAGAAAGAGGAGGAAAGAAGAAAAAAAGTAAAAAAGTTACTTCAAAAGAAGAATTTAAAATTCAAGAAGTAATTCAAATTCCAACGACAAATATTTTAGAAAATGAAATATATTATTCTTCAAAAAGAGTAATTAAAGAAAATGAAAAAAATCAATATTTAACTTTAATGGATATTTCAGATATATTAGAATTACAAGATAATTATTTAGAAACTTATAAAGAAATATCAAATTCAATTTTATTAAATTTAACAGAAATAAAAAAAGCATACACTAAATTATTAAAAATCAATTTTGATGATCCTGAATTTTTTTTCTTTCAAAAAATAGGTTCAACATTTACTAATAATTTAAATGATGAAGATATAGGAAATACAAATACTAATAATAATAATCAAAAAGATGATAAAATTGGAACTTATTTAGAATTAAAAGATATGTGGAAATTTTTAAGAGAACATGGAATTATTGATGAAAATTTTTCAATTGCTCAATTTGATAGAATTTTTTATAAAGGAAAAAAAAATATTGAAGAAATGTTTTTAGTTCCTGAAGATATTCCTAGAATTCAAATATATGATTATATTTATTTAATGATAAAAAAATCATTAAGACAATTTAAAAATAAATATGAAAATTTTATGAAATTTACAAAAAAAGAAAAAGAAATTTTAGATAAACACATTCAAGAAAAAAATTCTTTAAAAGATATAAATTTAGTATCAAATGAAACTGATAATAAAAATTTAGAATTATATTTTGAAGAAGAAAAAATAGATCCTTCCTTAATATCTTTTAATTATCATAATCACAAAAATACAATTCAATTTCATCAATTTATTGAAGCATTAATAAGAGTAGCATTTATGAAATATATAAATTTAGATATTTCATTTTCTAAAAAAATGGAAATGATAATAAATAAATTTGTAATAAAAAAAACTAAAGAAAAAGGAGAAAAATTAAGTTCAAAATTAGGAGCTTCAAATTTATTAAGAAGTGGTATAATGCATGATGCAGAACAATATATTACTCATTCTTCAACTAATCAAAAAAAAAATAATACTGAACATATTTATATTGATAATTTTATTCAGAAATATGAAATTATTATGAAAGGTATTTTTTTCAAATTATATCATCATCAAAATGAATTAACTGATTTTAAATTAGATAAATTTAATACTGAAAATAATGAAGATATGACTTTAACTCATAGATTTATTTATCAACATTTAGTTTTAAAAAGTGATATTATTAAAGAATTTTATGGAAAAAAAGAAAATTATTGTAATTATATTGTTTATTATTTTAAAGATAAAAAAAATGATTTTAAAACTAATAAAGATAAATTTGATTATTATGAAGATTTATTTGATATTGAATTAATTTTTTATGAATTTTGTGAATTTTTATATTTTGCTTCTAATAAATATATTGAAAAAAATAATTTAAATAGTGAAGATGAAAAAAATTTCGCTTTTTTCTTTGATCATTTATATAAAGTTATAGAATCAAATTATGATTTTAATAATAGAAAAATAGTAATTAAAGCTAAATATAATTATATTATGCCAGTACTTAAATCTCATGTTGAAAAACAAACTATGATAGATTCTAATTTAAGAAAAGCTCATTTAGATTTATTAAAAAGATTTGAGAAATTAAGAGTTGCAAAAGAAAGAAGAAATATGGAATTAGAAGAAGGAAATGTATTAAATATATATAATTAAGAAGAAGAAGAAGAAGAGGAAGAAGAAAATGATGATTATTAA
>JAEEGI010014335.1_pt1 | contig 16683 bp, 3 predicted proteins | sample 8958751 | NCBI WGS metagenome assembly JAEEGI01 (sample SAMN16246545, study PRJNA631951) | gut metagenome | biome: gut microbiome; feature: rumen; material: KS-attached | host: Bos | place: Iran: Karaj | collected 2018-10
TGAGGGCAGGGTAGAGGTCCATCATGCAGGCGTCGAAGCCGTAACTGGCGTAGGCGGCCACCTTGTCGTTGGCAGTCAGGCCATAATGATTCTGGTACCAATGGCAGAAAGCCACAAGGTTGCCATGCTCGAGTTGGCAGCCCTTGGGCGTGCCCGTCGAACCCGAAGTGTAAAGCATGATGAAGAGGCTCGAAGGAGTGATGTCAGCCTTTACGGGTTCACTCGTAGGCAGCGAATCGATGTCTTTCGTCAATAGCACTTCACCTTGGTATTCATCGACGATGGGTCGCAATTCTTCATCAGCAATGAGCAACTTGGCGTTGGCATCCTTCATCATGAAGTTCAGACGCTCGGCAGGATAACTTGGGTCGAGAGGCTGATAAGCGCAACCGGCCTTCAGTACACCCAAAGAGGCAATGGCCATCCACTCGCTACGCGGAATGAGCACCGAGACCACATCCTCATTGCCAAGGCCTTGTTTCACAAGGTAACTGGCGATACGCTCCGAAATGGCATCCACTTCTTTGTAGGTATAATGCTTGTCATGGTACACCACTGCCATATTGTCGGGCGTTTGCTCCACTTGCTTGCGGAACAGCGAGATGATGGTCTGGGTGTCGTCGTAAGGCACATCGGTTTGGTTGAAGCTGTCGAGGATGGTGGTTTGTTCGGCATCCAACAGCTTCACTTGCTGCAACTTCATCTCCGGCTGACGGATGAATGCCTTCGCAGCGTTGCAGATCGACTGGGCCAAACTTTGCATCAGGTCGTGGCTGTAACGGCCATTGTCGTATTCGACACACACACTCGGCTTACCTGCTTTGTCGTTCATGATATAGAAAGCGATGCGGAACTTGGGTGTGTCTGACTCCAGATTGTCAATGGCCAGCGTCTGACCTTTAAACTTATGCTCATCGATAACGCCCATCTGGTAGGCAAACATGATTTCGGCGGAAAGGTCATAGTCGGCAGCGATTTGTGCGAAAGGATACTTCTCATGACGCAATGTCTCATCGAACTGCTTGCTGGTTTCGTTAAGGAACTCAAGCACAGTCTGCTCGCCGATAGTGGAGCTCAATGCCAGCGTGTTGACGAACATGCCGGTAGTGTTGCTGATGCGCAGGTCGGAACGTCCGTTGCTGATGGTGGTGATACACAGTTGCTCGTTGTTGGTGAAACGCGAAAGTGCATAGAAGGTGGCTGCGAGTGTGAGATGTGCCGGAGTGATGTTGTGCTGACGGCAGAAGCTCTCTATGGCTTCGAATTCCAGCTGGCTCGACAAGGTCTCTATGACGCCTTGCTCTTTGGGGTTGGTCAGGTCTGACGGTACCTCAGTCACGCCCTCCACCTTGCCCAAACGCTCTTGGAAGAAGTCTCGGGCTGCCGCGTATTCCTCGCTGCTTTCAGCTGCTTTCTCTGCTGCCACGAAATCGGCATAGGTGAATGACTCAGCTTCAATCTCATGGCCGTTGAGCAATTCAAAGAGTTGGGTCAAAAACAGGTCGAAGGAGCCACCGTCCATGACGAGGTGATGGAAATCGAGCATCAGATAGACCCATTGCTCGGTAGTGACAATCTCCATGCGGTAGAGCGGACCTTGCCTCAAATTGAACGGCTTGACGAATTCCCGTTTGTATTGGTCCATCTCTGCCTCGTTATGCTGGCTGTGCAGCACTTCAATAGGTTGTTCGAAATCAATGATTTGTATGATGTCGGAACCCGAACTTCCAAAATGCGCCTGCATCTGAGGATGCGCCTTGACGAGGGTTTCCAATGCCGTGGTAAGCAGGGTGATGTCCACATCCTTGGGGAAACGGACTGCCATCGGGATATTATATACGGTGGCCTCGGGCTGCTTTACGCAATCCACATAAACGCCCATCTGCGCGTATGACAACGGGATGTTGTTCGTGTCAGCATGTGTCTCTGTCTTCACCGCCTCTTCTCCAGTGTCTTCGCTCATCATCTTGGCCAAAATCTCGTTCTCGATGGTCTGCAAAGTGCCCGTCTTGGCCAAGGATTTCGAGTCGAGGGTGACGCCGAAGCGCTTGTTGATTTGAATGGCTAACTTGATGGCCATGATGGAGGTGAGGCCGACATAGCCCAACACCGTCGTCACGCCAAAGTCTTCAGTGTTGATGATCTTTGCAATGATGCCATGGATTTCCTGCTCCAGCAGGTTCATCGGCACGTTGCTTTCCACCACAGCTTCTGATGCTTTCTTTTCGGGCTTGGGCAGGGCTTTCTTGTTCACCTTCTGGTTCTGGTTGAGCGGGATGCGGTCGATTTGCATCGTCACTGCAGGCACCATGTAAGGCGGTTTTTGGTCGAGGATGAAGTCGTTCAAAGCCTGGATATCAACGGTTTCATCAGAAACGATATAGGCTGCGATGAACTTGCCGCCACCTTCTTCGTCGAAAGCCTGCACGGTGGCATCCTTGATGCCCGGGAACTGAAGGATGACGCCTTCAACTTCCTTAAGCTCGATGCGGAAGCCACGAATCTTGACCTGGCCGTCTTTACGTCCCACAAACTGGATATTGCCATCGGGGAGATAACGGACAATGTCGCCAGTGCGGTATATGTGTGCGTATTTCTCATTGGTTTCGAAGGGATTGGCGATATAGACCTCTGCAGTCTTTTCGGGACGGTTGAGGTAACCACGACTCACTTGTGGTCCGGCAACCCATAGTTCACCCGCCGCACCCACAGGCAGACGACGTCCTGCCTTGTCGACAATATAAAGTTTTGTGTTGTCCAATGCTGCTCCAATCGGGATGTCCTTCATGGGCTTCGTCACGTCGAAGGAGGTGATGCAGACGGTGCTTTCGGTAGGGCCGTAGAGGTTGGCCAAGGTGTAATTCGTGGGCGGAGTCAGTGGCGCCAACTTCTCGCCGCCTGTCAACAAGTAGCGCAGGCAGTGGTTTTCAACGGAAGTGGCAAACTGATAAGCCACCTGCGTGGTCATGAATCCGTGGGTGATTTGCTCTTGTTCAAAGTATTCGTTCAATGCCAACAAATCCAGGCGCAGTTCTTCAGGGATAATGTAAAGAGTGGCGCCACTGGTGAGACATGGATAGGTTTCCATCATATTGGCGTCGAAACCAAAACTGGCGTAGGCCGTAACCTTGCAGCCAGAAGTTAGGCTAAACCTGCGGTGATACCACACACAGAATGCGACAAGGTTACGATGCACCAGCTGACAGCCCTTGGGCGTGCCCGTAGTACCGGAAGTGTAAAGCATGATGAAGAGCGACTCGGGTTTGGGCGCACAGGCGGTCAGGTCTGTGTTGAGGGCAGGCAGTTGCGGGATGTCGTTGATGGACAAAACATCACCAGTGTATTGATCGACGATGCCACGCAATTCCGGGTCGGCAATGAGCAACTTGACGGAAGCATCTTGCATCATGAAGTTAAGGCGCTCCGAGGGATAGGTCGGGTCGAGGGGCTGATAGGCGCAGCCAGCCTTCAATACACCCATGGAAACAATCGGCATCCACTCGCAACGGGGTATCAATATGGAGACCACATCCTCTTCGTGAAGGCCTTTGCCATGGATATAGGCAGCGATGCGGTCGGAAATCTCATCCAATTCACGGTAGGTGAAACGCTTGTCCTTATATACCACAGCGATGGTATCGGGGGTCTTCGCCACCTGCTCACGGAACATGGAAACGATGGTTGCGCTCTTGTCCAGGTCAGTATCGGTCTGGTTGAAACTGTCAAGCAAGGCGCATTGGCTCTTTGTGGTGATATCAATGTCGCGCAGATAGGTCTGGCTCAGGAAGCCTTCTAAGGTAGCCTCATAGCTCTCCATGAACTGGGCAATCAGCGTCTCGGAGTATTCGTTGGCATTGTATTCCGCCCTGATATGTATTTCTTTGCCGACATAGAAGGACATCAGATAAAACGACACATCCTCGTTGTGCTTGCGGAGCTGTATGGCCTCCATGGGTTTACCCATCAGCTCGGTGTAATCAAACAAAAGTCCGTGCCACACAAAGATGGAGTTGCTTTGCAGGTTGAGGTCGGCCATCAGGTCGGTATAGGAATAGATGTCGTGCTTGCGGCAGCCGTCCATCTGTTCCTGATTGGCTTTCATGAAGTCAAGCACGGTGGTCTCATCGGTAAACTTGGAGTAAACGGGCAGTGTCTTCACCGTCATTCCAACGGAATGTTGGAACTTCGGTTCGGTGCGACCGTTGTAAACCGTGTTGAACAGCGATTCCTGCTCGTTGTTGTATTTGGCCAACAGGTAGGCATACGCCGCTGTGAAAAAGGCGCTCTTTTTGATGTTGTTGTCCTTGCAGAAGGCATCCACCCGATCCATGTCGATATTGAGTATACGGACCAAATGGGCATCCGATTGTCCGGGAATCTCGCGGTCGGGGAGGAGTTGGGTGAACGTGTCGCCGCAGTCGAAGTTTTGGGCGTACCATTGTTTGCCTTCCTCAAAAGCGGGCGTTTTGCGCAACTCGGCTTCGGCAAGGGCCAGTTCCTGCATCGACATCTCCTCGGGAGCGAGCGTGCCGCCGTTGTAGGCCGTCTCCACGTCGCGAATGATAATATTATAAGAGGTGCCGTCGCTGATGATATGGTGCATGTCGAAGAGCCAATAGATGTGATTCGCGTCGCGCAGCACTTTGGTATGAAACAGCCTGCCGCCATAGAGCTTGTACGGCTCAATGAATTTCTTCTTCTCAGCCTCAAGGTCTATAACCTGTTCGACGGTAAGGCTGAAGTCCTCCTTTTCCATGTCGATGGACTGGAAGGGTTCGCCATCGTCGGTCACCCCAATGCGGGTGAAGAAAGTGGGATGCGCCTTTATTGTCGTCTCGATGGCGCGACACAAACGGTCGGCATCGAGGCTGCCGTCAAAGACAAAGAGAAACGGCAGGTTATAAAAAATCTCGTTTTCGTGGCTTACACATTCGGCATAGATGCCATATTGTGATTTAGATAAAGGAGCTGTTTGTTTCATAATTATAGTTATTTCTTATCTTTCCAAATGGTATTAAACAATGTGGGTTTGACTGATAGCATGAGCCAGCCCCAATGCAGTTTCCGCTGTTCGGTAACTTCTTGGATTTGCTGGAGTATGACCATGGTCTCTGTGCCATGCATGTAAGTATAGCCAGCCGACACCGAAACGGCCTTGCTGAAGGCGTATGAAGCCGAAAAATCAATTTCATGCCCTAAAGTCTTGCTGTCCAAATAGTCGAGGTCGGTCGCGATGGCATAGTAATGGTATGCCGCATTGAGACTCAGGCCTTCAACAGGACTTACATTGCCACCAATATAGAGGTTTTGGAGACCAGGGGTAAAGCCGTGGTAATAGTTTTTCATATAGAAGAAGTCCATCGCACCGTAAAACTCGTGGTGCGAGCCGAAGATGGCACTGAAACCTCTGATTTTGTCGTGATGAACAAGGCCCAAATGTCCTTCCGCCGGCACAGAAAAAAACTTGTCGCCGCTCAAATAGTCGTATCCAGCAAAGATATTGTATTTCTCGCTTGGTCTCACGGTGGCCTTCACGCTACCCATGAATGCATCGATGGGCAAGCCATGTTCTTGTTTACCCATCTGGTAGTAGAACTCGCCCTCCAACGACCAATACTTGGGACAGAAGGCCATATAAGTGCCCACCAACTGTTGGTAATAAGTGACATCAGGATTCTTTTTATTAATGCTTTGCATCCCAATGTTCATGCCCACCAACGAAATGCCAAACATTTTCTTGGGCGTATCATAGTGATACCAAAGGGTTTGCATCGTCTTGTAGGGTTGCAAACCACCCGCATAATAGGAAATTCCTGTTTCTATGCTGTCTGCATTCTGGTTGTAAGCCGCCATCAGATGTATCTTGTGGCTTTCGCCATCATAACCCAATTTCAACACGTCATGGGTTGGAGCAGTCATCGTCCAGTCGTCGTTACCGATGATACGTTCGTTGTCATAGTCCAGTTCCTGACGACCAATCTTCACGAACAAGCCGTTTTTCGACTGTAGGTTGGCCCAGCCTTCGTAAAGGTTGATGTTGGCGCCACCCTGTCCCCAAATGCCAGCGAATTGGGGCGACAACTTCACCTCCAACCACGAGCGTTTGTAGTCTGCCGTGATGCGGTATTTGCCCAAAACGAATTGTGTTCTGCGATATTTGTCGAGGCTGTCGGCCTTGAAGCCACCTGCACGCAACTCGCCACGGGTCACCAATTGGGCATCCAAACTGAATTGATTGTCGGCTTCCTGTGCTTTCAATCCAAAAGAAAACAGCAAAGCCATAACCATGCAAAAAAACTTTGCAGGTTGGTTGAAATAGTATCTCATAAGATGTTGATTTTATTTATTCTATGTCGAATAGGTCGATAAAGCCCGTCATTTTGAAAACTTCCTTGATTTCGTCGTTCAGGTTCTTCAAAACCACCTTGTTGCCTTTGGCTTTGGCGCTTTTCAGCAAGGCCAAGAGGATGCGCAAGCCGCTGGATGCAATGTAATCCAGATGGGCGCAGTCGATAGTGATGTCTTTGCCGCTCAATTCATGGAGGGGTTGCATGGCTTGTTCGACTTCAAGGGCATGGGCGGTATCAAGTTCGCCATTGAGGGAAACGATGTATTTCCCGTCTTTTTCTGAGATGTTAGTATTCATTTGCAATGATTTTTAATATAATGCTGCAAAAGTAAAAAAAATCTTTTGTTCGATACCTAAAACAGAAAAATCCGCCAAATAATTGACGGATTTTTGCTTTGCCGTCCCCCTTTTAAGAGGGCTGGGGGATTCAAAACACACGGCTATTCAATGACCATCTTCTGCGTCCTCACATCGTCGCCATTGATAAGGCGCAACACATACACGCCCGAAGTGGGGAATGTGGAATGTTGAATGCTGAATGTGGAATGAATCTCCTGGCTCGAAAGTTGACGACCTAAGATGTCGATTATCTGCAACGTTCCCTCGCCGTTGACGATGATGTTGCCGTTGCTGATGAAGGCAAACGCCTCATTGTCGCCATTTGCGTCCTCGCAAATGGAAAACACCAAGCGGAACCGCGATTCATAGTCCGTCGTCTTGGCGGTGAAGGTGTATGTAGAGACGCAAGATCTTGCGTCTCCACCATTCGGGACCAGCAAGTCCACATCCGCGCCCATCAGGTTGTCGATCAGGTGAAGGTAGTTTAGAGTTGAGAGTTTAGAGTTGAAAGTTGTTGAAATGGTCAACGTGTAGGTGCCGTTTTCAGCGGCCTTGAAATTGACGGGCATTTCGCCTTGACCGTTGCTCGTGGCAATGGCGTAGTCGGTGCCGTCTTGCGGAATGTAGATTTTCGTGCTGCCCTCGCGGAAACTGAATTTCTCCAGGGTATGCCCGCCGTCGAAGCGGAGGATGGTGTTGTCGATGACCTCGCCTTGGTTATGGCTGAGATTGATGTTGAGCATAGGTACATCTTTCTTTTCGCCGCCCTTGCTGTTGTTGACTTGCGTAAACGTGGCCGTTTCATTATTGGTGCTGGCCTGCACAAACACGCCTTCCATCGCCGCCACGCTGTTGTTGGCCTCTATTTGTGCCGAGAGTGCCGAGCCGCTTTCGTTCATTCTGTAGAAAGGCTTGTCGAGCGTGGCCGCCGTGCTGAAGGGATTGCCGATGAGGTTCCAGCCCGAAAATTCAAAGCCATCGGCCTTAGTGAGGGTCACTTGGCCGTTGCCGCTGTAGGGCACGCCCGTAAATTCCAGCGTGACGTTTCCGCTGTTGGCGTAGAGGTAGCCTATTCCAGATTCAAGGGTAGTGAAGGTATTAGTGTGTGCCTTGTGGTTCTTCCATTCCTTGCCGTTGTCGCCGCCCGTTTGGTCGAAATAGTAGAGGTCATATTGGTTGTCGAACAGGTGGGGCACATCGGTGAGATTGACCGTGCCGACGGGCGAGGCTATCAGATACCAGCCGTAATTGACCCCGTTTTCTGTATGGTGTGCGGCGATGGCCTTGGTGTAGGTGGGGGCTGTGACCGTCGCGCTCACCACCGCGTTGTCGTTGGCGGGCATGGTGAAGGTGTTGCCTGTGAGGGCGGTGCCGTTGAGACTGTAGGTGACGGTGTAGCCTGCGGGCAGGTTGTTGTAGCCCAAGGTGATGTTGGTGTTGCTGACATAGTAGGTGGTGTTTTGGTAGTTGACGCACTCGCCCGTGGCGGTGACGTTCTCGCCGAGGGTGAGGGTGTGCGCGCTGCGCGCGCCGTTCTTGTCGCTGGAAGAGCTTGTCCCGCCGTTGCCGCCTACGCCCACGTTGGTGGCGTTGGCTGTGCCGTTCACGGTGCAGTTGTGGTAATAGTTGGTGGTGATGGTGCCGGTGTTCTTGCCAAAAAGGGCTCCCACATATTTATCCGCACAAGTGATGGTCGATTCAAGGACGAGGCAGTTCTGCACCGTTCCGCTGACTTTGTTGCCCACGAGTCCGCCGACGTATCGATAACCGGTGATGCGGGCATCGGTAAGGGTGACGTTTTGGATGGTGGCATCGGAAATCCTGCCGAACAATCCTTGGTTCATGCTTGGGGCGGCGGTGCCGTTCTTGTAGAGCCGTATGCCGCTGATGGTGTGCCCTTGGCCATCGAAGGTGCCGCTGAAGTTCTTGTCGCCGCCGTTGAAGTAGCCGCCGATGGGGATGAAGTTCTCGTCGGTGTCGCCGAGGCCCTCGGTGCTGTAGGCGATGTCGTTGCCCAACACGAAATAGGTGCCGCTGTAGGTTTCGCCGCTCTTCACCGCTGCCGCCAGGGCATCGAGTTGCGCCGTGGTGGTGATGACGTATGGATTGGTCTGTGTGCCCCTGCCGCTCCAGTCAGGAACCAAGGCCACGGTCACCGTAACATTGGCAGCAGGCATGGTTAGGATGTTGCCGTTGATGGTGCCGCCGGTAGCAGTGTAGTTCGCCCGATAGCCCTCGGGCAGGTTGTTGTAAACCAAGGTGACGGTGCCTCCCTGACAATAGTAGGGTATGCCGTTGATGTCGGCGCCGGTGGTGTAAGTCTTGTTGCCCGTGCCCGGCAGGATGGCCGAGGCGGTGCGGTCAGTGGTGACGTTATCGGGCAAGGTGAGGCTATAAAGGGCCAGGGCACCTTGGTTAGTGATGATGTCGGTGCCGCCGCAGCCCACGTTGGTGGCGTTGGCCGTGCCGTTCACGGTGCAGTTACGGTAGAAGTTGCGCTGAAGGGTACTGTTATCATTATTTTCGCCGGCAATGGCGCCAAGGCCTTCTTTGTCGGGCACAGTAGCACCGATGGCGAGGCAGTCTTTGACTCTTCCATTGTTGAAATTATAGCCCACGACACCACCGTATCTCTTGCCGCCAACCATGTTGGAAGCAACGCTGAGGGTGGCATGGCTGATGCAACGCTGAACAGTTCCCTGATTCCCCCCCACGATACCTCCGTGATTAAAGGAATTGTTCGCCACGGCGTGGATGGCCACATTGTTGGCCACGGTGCAATCCTCGACGGTGCCTTTGAAAGAAGCGCCTGCAATCCCGCCGACTTCGTTTTTGCCCGTGATACGGGCATCGGCCAGATGGACACGCTTGACAGTGCTGTTGTTGAGTTCGCCAAAGAGGCCTTGACTGGATGTGTCTCCTTTATAGACGCGGATGCCGCTGATGCTGTAGTTTTGCCCATCGAAGGTGCCTCGGAAGGGGGTGGCATAGGTGCCTATGGCGGTATAATTGTTCTCGGTGCTGGAGCTGTTGTTCCACGCGGTGGTGTAAGTGTAGGCGATGTCGGCGGTCTGCATGAAGGTGAGGCCTTGGCAGTTGTTGCCGAGATTGACATAGACGGCGAGGAGGTCGAGGTCGGTTGTCGAGGCAATCTCGTAGGTGTTGTTGCCGAGGCTGTTGAAGTCGCTGAGGGCAACGGCGCGAATGTTGTAGTCGTGCGAGACGGTGCCAGCGTATTGGCCCGTGCCCGTGACAGTGAGGGTTGCGGTGCCTAAAGCGTTGTTGTTGGCGTAGCTCACGGTGTAGTCCGTGCCTGCGGTGAGCACCGTTCCATTGTAGGTGACGGTGGGCACAGGCTCGATGGGGCTGCCGGTGTAGATGTACTCGGACTCGATGCCGCCAATGACGGTGTTGTTGTTGTTGAAAGGCTCGTTGGTCACATAGTCGAGGATGATTTGCCCGAAGGTCTTGCCCGACGGGATGGAAACGGTGATCGTGTTCTGGTCGTCGCTCACCGTGACGGAGCAGTCAGTGACGGTGGTGCCGCTCAAGGTCTTGACCGTGGCGCTATAAAACCACTGCTCGCTGTTTTCAACGGTCACCGTGAATGTACTGCCGGTGACAACGTCGGTAAGCTGGGTGGCTTCCTGGAAGTTGAGCGTACCATTGAGGGTGACCATTCCCCCAGGAAGGTTCGTATTGTTGAAGGTGTAACTGGAACCTTGCTGGCCGGGTAACGAGGCACCGCCCCATATCGACTGAATCTCAAAAGCAAAATAACTGATGTTGCCATTGCTTTGTTTCTGACCTTTGATGGTTATTGTTTCTGTGACGGTGGCGAAGGCCTGTTGCCCCGCTGCGAGAGCTACTATGGTGAGCAGCGTGGCGAGAACTTTTTTGAGATGTAGATGTTTGGTCATTGTATTTTGTTTAGTTGTTCAGTTGTTCAGTTGGCCTACCGGGGTGCTTACGGTAGTGTCGTCCCTTCGCGATTTTGCTTCCATATCCCGAAACCACTATGTTTTATTAGGGTTTTCTTCGCTTTTCAGTTTTCAATAGGTTTGATTTTGAGGACATTGGAGCCTGTTTTGTTTGAAAGCGCAAAAATACGAAAAGAATTAAACAATAAAACAAATGCAAAAGATTATTTTGCAAACAAATTCATCCCCAATTCACTAAAGACATAGCCGCCCATGCGAGCGGCCATAATAGTTACACAAAGCTAAGGAAAGGGTGGAGGAGGACAAGGTCTTGTAGGGCTGTCGTATCACGGCAGCCGCTGTTTGCGAAACGATTACAGCGGCTGCCACGGTGTGACAGCCCTACAGACCAAAATCATTCTACCACAATCTTCTGTGTCCTCACATCTTCGCCATTGACAAGGCACAAAACATACACGCCTGGGGCCATCCCAGCTGTAGAGACGCGATTCATCGCGTCTCCCTGATACACAACGCGCCCCGTCATGTCAATCACCTGCAACATGCCTTCGCCGTTGACGATGATGTTGCCGTTGCTGATGAAGGCGAAGGTGTCTGAGCCTGTCGAAGACCCTACCGCGAACACCAACTTGAACCGTGATTCATAGTCGGTCGTCTTGGCGGTGAAGGTGTACGTAAAGACGCAAGGCCTTGCGTCTCCATGCCTTGCGTCTCCACCATTCGGGGCCAGCAAATCCACATCCGCGCCCGTCATGTTGTCAATCAGGTGCAAATACGACATTTCCACATGGTCCGTATTGACCGAAATCGTGTAGGTGCCGTTTTCCTTGGCCTTGAAATTGAGGGGCATTTCGCCTTGGCTTTCGCTGAAGGCAATGGCATATTCCTCGTTATCCTGCGGGATGTAAATGTTGGCGTTTTGTGTGCCGAAATAGAACTTGCTCAACTTGGAACCCTCGTTGAAGCTGATGATGGCGTTGTCAATCAAGGTCGTTGAGCTTGTCGAAATCGAAGATTCAACGAAGTTAAACCCGACCCCAGAGTAAACGTTATCATTACGAGCCGGCCCTTCGACAGGCTCAGGGACCTGACTCAACGCAATCTGCAAACTGCCCTTGTTGGGTTGCGGGGCATTGTCGGGGCTTACGCTTGTGAAGAAGACGGATTCTCCAGTTCCTTCGGCCTTCACCATTACGCCGGTGCAAGGCTCGATGGCTGCATTGCCATCGTAAGGCACCACATTCTGCCCATTGATGACATAGAACGAAACCGGCTGCCCATTCCCGTCTGTCATTGTGGCTTGGGCCGTGAACGGATTGCCCACCAAGTTCCAGCCTTTCAGTTGGGCGTTTTCATCGTAATCCAGCGGCACTTCGACAGGCGCAGTGGCCGCTGTGTACTCGCCTGCAAACACCAACGTCCGCGTTTCCTTGGTGGCGTAGAGGTAGCCGTGGCCGTTGACGAGTGAGGTGAAGTCGGGGTGGTTTTCGGTTGTGGTTGCATTCCAGTTCTGCCATTCCTTTCCATTGGCATCGCTTTGGTTGAAGCGGTAGAGGTCGTAATCGTATTTTCCGGTGGCCTCGTCATAACTTCCCAAGAGGTTATGCACTTCCGAAGGCGCAATGCTGCCCGCCACGGGCGAGGCGATGAACACCCAGCCGCCGTTGCCTTCTTCGTAGCCCGCAACTTGCTTCATGACAACACAATCGGGATACAGCGTCTTCCCGTCGATGGCGTAGGCTTCGTCCACTTGGGCAATGGTGCCGCTGTAGGGGGTGTTGTTCTCGTCGACAAAGGTCTTGCTCGAGGCGATGGAGAGAGTACCTTCAGCATAGTATTTGTTCGCATAGATGTAGTCAGTAGGGTTGGTCCAGCCGAGGGTGATGTTGCCAGTTGCAATAATGCCCATGTCTGTACTCATGCCGATGGCTGTCACCTGGCCGCCGTTGAGCGTGAAGTTATAGGTCGTCATGTCATCAGACTTAGCACCCATACTTGCTACTACTATGCCCATATCTCCTTGGGCATAGACTTTGCCTCCGTTGATAACCATATCACCCACGCACCAAATGGCTGGAATGAAGTTTTCCTCCTTGAAGAAGCCGTCCCCCTTGACATTGACTATGCCGCCATTGACAGTGATATTCATTGTGCTAATCAGACCAAGAGAAGAGAGAGTGCCTGTGCCGTTGGTCTGGCCATAGATGGTCAAGTTGGCTTGGCCCCAAAGTGTTATAAACCCTTGTTCATGATTTAGGTTCATCGTCTTGCCGTCAACGAGGATGAGGTGAATGTCACCGTTGATCGTTAAGTCGGTGAAGCTGACATCGCTGTCCACGACATACCATGTTTCTTGGCCTGCTGTGCCGAGCGAGGTTTCCGTGCCGGTGAGGGTGGTGTAGGCTACGCAGTACCGCTGCTGACCGTTCTCGTTCAAATAGGGGACGGCGTTCTCACTGTAGGGATACAGCGTCTTCCCGTTGATGGCGTAGGCTCCGCTCACCTTAGCGACTGTGCCGCTGTAGGTTTGGCCGTCCTCGTCGATGAAGGCCTTGCCATCGGCGATGGAGAGAGTACCGTAAGTATCGTATTTGTTCGCATAGATGTAGTCGGTGGGGTTGGTCCAGCCGAGGATGATGTGGTCGCTGGAGTTTTGGGCAAGGATGCCGTAAGTATTTCCAATGGCTGACACTTGGCCGCCGTTGATGGTAACAGAGCCGTTTATAGTATAGATGCCGTAGTTTCCAGTGGCCGTCACTTGGCCGCCGTTGATGGTAACAGAGCCGTTTATAGTAGAGATGCCGTAGTTTCCAGTGGCCGTCACTTGGCCGCCGTTGATGGTAACAGAGCCGTCAGTATAGATGCCGAATTGGGTTCCCGAGGCTGTCACCGTGCCACTTGCAATGGTGATGTCGCCATTCTGGGCATAGATGCCATAGTTTCCTGTAGCGGTCACGTTGCTGTTGTCGATGGTGATGTTGCCGCCATTCTCGGATAGGATACCAAAACTTGTTCCTGTGGCCGTCACTGTGGCGTTCTTAATCGTCACATTACCGCCCTTGTTGTTGTAGTATTGAGCGTATATGCCCGTTGTTCCCGAGGCTGTCACCTTGCCACCCGCAATGGTGATGTCGCCTCCATAAATAATATAACAGGCAAATCTATCGCTCGTCACATTCAGTTCGCCACTCTGGCCGGTCTGTCCGTAAACAAAGAGGGAGTATTTGTTTCCGCTGGTGCTTTGGATTCCATTATTGTAGCCTGTCACGGTGACGTTCATCACGGCGTTGTCGGCCAAGATGATGTGGGTGTCGCCTGCGAGATCAATCGTGTTGGTGTAGCTCACCGTGCCCTGCACGATATACCATCCCGATAGCGCGGTGGGCATGTTGTCGGCATCGATGACCACGGCAGTGTGTGTTGCCCCTGTGCCATCGAGATCGATGTAGTCGTAGGTAGGGGGAGCGACATTGGTGAGCTTCTGGCCGCCTATGGCCTGCCGCTCTGCGTCGTTCAGCGTGCCGGTATATTCGTTGGCTCCAGCGTAGAGCTTCTGTCCGTCGGCAATCTTCACGGTGCCGGAGTAGCTAGCGGTTGGTGAAGCGGTACAGGTTGCCTGGATAAAATCAGTGGCGGCGGTGCAGCCGAGAGTGATGACACCGTTGCCGTTGTTGGCATAGATAGCCTGGTAGAGAGCAGTGACTGTCAACTGGCTGTTGTCAACAGCGAAATTAGCACATTCAATACCCACGGAGGTTGACGAAGTGATGTTGGCAGTAACGTTGCTTAAAGTAACATCGCCGCCATTGGCAAAAATGGCTTGGCCATTTGCTTGGACCTCCAACGAGCTGTTGTGAACAATAACATGGTTATGACAAATAATACTGCTGGATGACGGGGAGGTAAAGCTGGCGGTGACGTTGTTGAAGGTCGCATCACCACGTACTTCACAGTAATCGCCAGTAGCGTTCACGTTACCGCCAGCAAGGGTGAGGCTCCCCCCTACATAAGAATTACCTTCGGAATAGATATTGAGTGCTCCGGTGTTGCCGCTTTGTGCATAGATGGACAAATTGTAATCACCTGGATTACCACTGTAGAGTCCCTTACCCGACACAGGGCTACCACTGCTGCCGATGTTCATGGCTGCGCCGTCGCAGAGGATGATGTGGGTGTTGCCCAAAAGCTGAATGCCATGGGTGTAGTTGAGGGTGCCTTGCACGACACACCATGTTTCTTGGCCTGCTGCGCCAAGGGTGGTTTCGGTGCCGGTGAGCAAGGTGAATTCGGTGCATTGCTGCGTTTCGCCGTTCTCGCCCAAGTAGGGAACCGTGGGATACAGCCTCTTGCCGGCGATGGCTGCAATCTGGTCAGTGGTGAGGGTGGTTTCGTTGTCGCCGCCAAGAATGGTGGTTTCTCCACTGGCGGTGTAGGCAAAGCACTTGCCGGCGGCTACAATTACATTGCCATATATTGCATTGTACTGACTGACTTGAATATAATCGTCCGGGTTGGTCCAGCCAAGCTTGATGTTGCTAGCAGCTTTTAATTGAGACGTGGCTTGTATCTTGCCACCGTTGATATAAATGCTACTACTGCTTGCTCTAATTGAAGTGACAATGAGTTTGCCGCCGTTGAGGGTAACAGCGGAAGAGTTAATTCCATAATCATAATTGTAGGTGCTGGAGATAGTGACGTTGCCGCTGTTTTGTGTGTAGTTGTTTGGTAAGTCAAAGCCTGTATGGTAGCTATATATATTGAGGTTTCCAGCATCGTCGTCAATGAGGGTTTGGCCATAAATGGTGATTGCACTATCGCTGTATGCATAATAAATACATTTGAAGTTTACGGGGCTACTGCTGGTGCCAAAGTTCATCGACTTGCCGTTGCAAAGGATGAGGTGGACCTTATAGACTTGAACTTGATGGTTGACATTGATGTCGATTCCAACGAAATACCAAGTGTCCTTATAATATTCTCCAAGCATGGTCTCCGTGCCGTCGAGGGCGATGGCATCGTGGCTGCCGATGGTGCCGTCGGCGTCGATGTATGTGATGCTGACGGGCTGGCCGGTGCTACGGAGGGCGGCGCTGACGATGACGTCGGCGTCGGGCATGGTGAGCGTCGAGCCTTCGAGGGTGCCGGCGTTAGTGGAGTAGACATACTGGTAGCCTGCGGGAACGTCGCCGCCGCTGCTGTTGCTGAGGGTGAGGCTCACCACGTCGTTTTCGGCAGCATAGAGCACGTCGCCGTATTTGATGCCTGTGCTGTAGAAACTCAGCCCGCTGACGGTGTAACTTTGGGTGGCGGTGCCATTGATTTCCAAGGTGGTGACATACTGGCCCTTGCTGATGCTGTAGACTTTTGTGCCTTGGGCGGTGCCGAGGGTGTCGGTGTAGTAGCAGTTGGTGATGGTGGCAGCATGGTCGGAGTGCTCACGGCTGAAGGTGGCACTGTTACCGTTGGCCATCGTCTCACCCTCGCCGAGGGGTGCGGGGTCAACGAGACAGTTAGTGATGGTGACGTTTTTGCTGTCACCCTTCCAGCCGATGAAGCCGCCGTTGCCGCTGCCTACACCGTTCTTCTTGAGTACCTTTCCGTTGAAGAGGCATCCGTAGAAGGCAATGGTATGGTTGGAATCTCGGCTCCAGCCCACAAAACCGCTGCCGCTGCCGGTGCAGGTGACGACGGCGCTGCTCTTGCAGTTGGTGAACGTGACGGCGTGCTCGCAGAGGCCCACGAAGCCGCCCACCCTGTCTTTTGTGGAGTTGATTTCAACCGTGCTCGTGCAGCCCTCGATGGTGATGCTGCCATAGAGGTGGCCGATGAGTCCTCCCACGCCGGGGTCGCTGGAGCCTGTGTAGGCAGCGTAGATATGTCCGTCGATGTTGAGGTCGATGAACTCGGCGTTGCCCGACACCTCTACGAAGGGGGCTACGAACTCGGCATCGATGGGGGCTTGGGCGGTGCCGTAGTTGAGGGTCAGCGTTTTGTGGTTGCCATCGAAGGTGCCGGTGAAGGCGTGGTTGCTGCCGCCCGCCATCTGCGTCACGG
>JAEEGI010014341.1_pt1 | contig 16680 bp, 5 predicted proteins | sample 8958751 | NCBI WGS metagenome assembly JAEEGI01 (sample SAMN16246545, study PRJNA631951) | gut metagenome | biome: gut microbiome; feature: rumen; material: KS-attached | host: Bos | place: Iran: Karaj | collected 2018-10
ATGGTCGATGCGCCCTGGTAGGCGACGGCGGCGCCGACGGCGCAGCCCAGGCGGCGCTGGAGGAGATTGGCGGCGAAATAGGGCAGCGCCGGCCAATTGGGGGCGTTGTCCCTGCGGCAGCGCACCCAGCCGTCGGCGGGGCGGAAGCGGTCGCCGGTCTCCGGGCGCTGCGTGGTGAAGAGGCGGACGAGCGGGTTGTCGTCGAAGGCGGCGGTCTCCGTCTTCGACTCGCCCAGCTTGAACTGCATGTTCGACTGGCCGGAGAAGAGAACGGTCTCTCCGATGTAGACATCGTGGACCGCGACCGTCTCGCCGCCGAGGTCGACCGCCATCTCGAAGGGGCCTCCGTAAGGGCGCGGCGGCAGTTCGACAAGCCAGGCGCCGCCCTTTGACTGCGCGGACGCGGAGACGCCGTCAAGCGCGACAGTCGCGACGCCGTCGCCTGTGCCGAAGACGCGGATGGAGCGGTCGGCCTGAAGGACGAGGCCGTCGGAGAAGAGCGGGTTGAGTGCCAGGGAAGGAGTCTTCATGGTTCAAAGTTCGTCGCGAAAATCCCCCTCGTCACCCGTCACCCGTCATTCGTCTCTCGTCTCTCGTCACTAGTAGACCTTGACGGCCTTGACGCGGATCGGGGCGGTGACGGGCTTCATCTCGAGGATGTCGAGCGACTGCGAATGGGTGCCGATGCCGAGGCCGGTGACGGTGATCGGGTAGTCGATCCTGCCGTTGCCGGTCTCGCCGTCGCGGCACCACTGCCACTCGTCGTCGCCAGGCGAGAAGACCTTGACTGGCGAATCGGCCGTGATCGGGAACTGGACGAAGTGCCAGCCGTCGAAGTTGAGCGAGGCCTGGCAGGGCCAGTCGTAGACGTCGCAGCCGTAGCCGCCGGAACCGCAGCTGACCCAGGTTTCGCCTTCGGCGTCCTTGAACTCGAAGAAGAGCTTGTCCCAGGACGAGTTGCCCTTCACGAGCGCGCCGATCGTCGTGGGCCGTCCCTCGGCGGGCTTGGCCTGTGGGAAGCGCAGCCATACGTACTCGGCCATGAGCGCCGGGCAGTTCGTCGCGGACAGATGCGCAATCTCGGTGCAGCTCCCCTGCTCCGGGTCGGTCACGGTTGAGAGCGCGAAGGCGCCGGGGCGGCGCGGAACGTAGTCGAAGGGGAGCTCAAGGCGGATGTCCTGCGCGTTGTCCAGGACGCAAGCGGCCGCATCGGAGGCGTCGGCCGCGACAACCGCCTTCTCGCTTCCCGCGTACTGCTCGTGCGGGTAGGTGCGCGAGAGCGCGACCGAGACACCGTTGAGCGGTTTCCCGGAGACGAGGTAGCGGGGCAGGTCGGATATCCGCAGGGTCGGCTCGGTGACATTCTCCCTGCGCTCGCCGCAGATGTCAACGAGCGTGTAGGGCGTCCGGCCGCCGAAGTCGAGGGCCAGGTCGGCTTCGCCGCGCGCCGTCCAGAAGGCGTAGACCAGGTCGCCCTCCGCGCGACTGAACTCAAGGCAGTAGGCGGTGAGCGAACCGGTAGGCAGCATGCGACGGAACTTCACCTGGTCGAAGAGAAGCGTGTGCGTGGCGTTGGCGGCCGCGCCACGCGACGGATAGGCCATCGGCCAACGCGAGAAGGTTCCGCCTCCGCCCCAGACTGTGTCGTAGTAGCTGTTGCCGTAGACGAAGCCCGCGCCGATGGGGACCATCGTATAGCCTAGCGCGTGGGCGATCAGGAAGTCGCGGTGGTTCATCGCCAGCCCGAGGTCGTCGTAGGGGAAGTCACGGCTGGGGCGGCACTTCCACTCGAACGGGCAGTCGGAGGGGACGTCGCCGTAGCCGTAAAGCTTGGCCAGCCGCTTGTGCCGCCACGGGACCAGGGCCGTGGACATCTCGGGCGGCATCGTCATGCCGACGGACTCCTCGCCCATCGCGTCCATGTACTCGCGCGGGAAACCGCCGCGCATGAGCTGCGCGAGGAGGCCGTCGGTGTCGCCGGAGTTGCCGACGACGAGTCGTACGGAGGGGTCGGCCTCGCGCCAGGCCTTCGCGTAGGCGACGGCGGTGGCGACGCGGTTGGAGTCGGCCGCCGCGACTTCGGGCGTCACGTCGGTCTTTCCGCCGTAGAGCTCCTTCGGGAAGGGGCCGCCGCCGCTTTCGTGGAAGAGAAGCGCCGTGTGGCAATGCGGGAAGATCTCGCGTAAGTGGCGGAACTTCGCGACGACGCGGGCATGCGCGTCCTCGGCCGTCTCCTTGCCCCTTGGTCTGAGTTCGCGACCGATGTAGGGGAACTGCGCCTGCGTGAGGCCGAGCGCCTTGACGACAGGGTTCGTCTCGGCGTTGGCGTCGGTGTTGAGAAGTGTGCGACGGATGCCGATGCGCTTGAAGGCCTCGCCCCATTCCTCAGGCGTACGCGGCGAGCCGTGGGCGCCGCGGAAGTTCCAGCAGTAGTAGAGCGAGTCGTAGCCTGCCTTGCGCGTGTCGGGAGCCAGGTTGACGTAGGATGCGTCATGGCCGACGAGGCGCCGGCCGGCCGCGTCGCGCAGCGTGAAGGCGACGTTGTAGTGGCCGTAGCCGCGCGCCTTGAAGGGAATTTCAAGGGTAGTAGCCTTCGCGACCTTGAAACGCTCGGTCTGGACGACCTTGCCCGCGTCGTCCGTGACGACGGCCTCGACATCGTAGTCGCCCGGGACAAGGGGCGTCACCGCGACCGTCGCCGACGGCTGCTCGTCGGGGTAGTAGAGGCCGAATGGACGCGCCATGCGCACCTCGAAGGTGGCGGGGCTTTCCTCCAGCGAGCCGCCCAGGACGATAACCGAGCTCTGCCGCTCGTACGACGGCGAGCGCCAGCGGTCGATGTAGTAGCGGTTCTTCTCCCAGAGGACGCCCGTGAACTCGAAGTCAAGGTGGTCGAGGCGGTGGCGCGCCATGCAGTCGTCCATGAAGTTCATGTCCATGAGGAAGCCGATGTCGAGGTCGAACGTCACCTCGTAGAGGTCCTTCCCCTTGCGGACGACGCCCTCCGGCAGCGGGCCGTCCTCGCCGGGGGCGGGCAGGCGGACGGTCTTCTGGCACATCGCCTCGGATCGGCCGCCATTGGGGAAGAACTCCGTGAGGCGCGCCGTGATCTCGGGGACGAAGTCGGCCGGTGCCTGGTCGTCGACGCGGCAAAGCGCCTTGGCGCGGACGTACTGGCGGTTCGGCACGGCGAAAAGGCAGCTCGACGGCATCGCGTCGAAGGCGCTGCGCTGGAGGTAGGCGTTGCACTCAAGGTAGAAGGTCCCCTGGTTCTCGCGGACGCGGCTGAGCCGGAAGCCGTCCGGCCACTTGCCGAAGGGGAGTTCGTAGATGCGCGATGCCTTGCGCGCCGGGACATCGCGGACGCGCAGCGCGGAGCCGGCGGCAAGGCCGTCGACGCGGACGGCCGTGACTGGGGCCTCGGCCGTGAAGGCGGAGACGACGTTGTCGTCGAGCCAGAGCGTGTAGGCGTTCTCGCCGGTCTTGCGCAGGACGAGGTCGAAGACATGGTCCGCCAGCTTCGGGAAGGTGCCGTAGGAGGCGTAGAGCTGGTTGACCTCGGGCTGGCGGTAGCGGTAGAGGCGGCCGAGCGGCGGGCAGGGGTGGATGCGTGTGCGCTCGAGGACGCCCGCGCCGGAGGCGGTGAGGCACTGGTTCGTGAGCGTGACGGTCTCGGTCGCGTTGGAGAAGGCGCCTCCGGCCGCGCAGTAGCGGCGGCGCGCCAGTGAGACCTGGTCGTTGACCATTGCAAGGGAAATGACCGAAGGCCGGTTCGTACCGGTGACGAAGGAGAACGAGACGCGCTCGCCACGCGTGTCGGGGCCGGCCGAAAGGCGAAGCTTCAGGGCCAAGTCGTGGGCGTCGAGATCGACGGGGCGCGCGACCTTGTTCGAAAGCGCCTCGCCGAAGTCCTCCGGCATCGCCTCGGGCTTGTGCGCGGCAAGTTCCGGCAGCCACTCGTCGGGGTCGCCGATGGCGTAGGGGCGCGCCGTGCCGTCCGTCACGCGGAAAGTGTGGACGGTGAGGCTCCCGCAGGGCGTCTTCGCGTCGGCGCCGGGCAGGCGGTTGTCACCCATCGAGAGGTTCCAGCCAACGAGAGGCGTTTTCGGCAAAGTCCCCTCGCCCGCCACGGCGAGGACGCCGCCGCGACGCAGCCAGAGGCGGGCGCGGCCGTTCTCGACCGTCAGCGCCGCTTTGTTCCAGTTGCCCTCGGGAAGCAATCCCTCTGCACCGTCCTTCGGCGCGGGAATGGCCCCCTTGCCGAAGCGCGCACCCGCGTCGGAAATCTGGAGCGTCACAACCTCGGGCTTCTCGCGTTCGCCAAAGTAGAGGTTGAGGGCAAAGGCGTGCGCGAAGCTGCCGCGGCCGAAGTTGAACGAGAAGGAGAGCGTCCAGTCGCGCGACGTCGGCGGCTCGGCGATGTGGAAGAAGCCACGGCGGGCGGCACCGGGTTCCTGGGGCGTGAAGCGCAGGCCCTTGAGGCCGCCAGACTCCACCTCCGTCACTGAGGTTCCGTCCTGGAAGCAGGCGACGCGGTCCGCCAAATGGTCAAAGGATTCCAGATAGACTGTGCGCTCCGCGATTGCGGAGGTGGTTGCAAGTGAAATCGCGGCCGCAGCCGCAGTTAGCATACGATTCATTGGTTGTCTCCTAAACGGTTTTTTCGTCCCTTCGCCGTTCCCTCTTGTCCCGGTCTGCTCACGGCTGTTGTTGCTACTTGAGGTAAATGTAGAGAGAGGGGGTGACCTTTATGGAAACCCAGCCCATGTCGGGCCGTCCCCTGTAGATGCGCGGCGCGCCATACCAGTCGAACGAGCGGATGCCGCCGTTGTCCATCCAGTCGTAGCGGAGGCCTTTGCCGCGGCAGGCGCTGGCCGTCGCGACGAAGCTCTTTCCGTCCGCGTCGGCAAGACCTGGGTCGCGCGCCGTGGTGCCGTTCGAGCCGTCGGCGTCCGGGAAGCAGGAGTAGGCCGGCTGGAGGGTCGAGGTCTGTAGGACGCCCTCGCCGAGGTTGCCCCAGACGACGCAGTTCGTGACGGCCGCCCGAATTACGGCGCTCTTGTCCGCGACCGTGTTCGTGTTGGCCGTCACGGTCGCGTTGACCAGCACAGTCGTGGCCTTGCTGTCGGTCCAGACACCGGCCTGCTGCGTGGCGGTGTTGCGGGCGACAAGGGTGTTGAAGACCGGCGTCGTCGCGGCGATTCCGCCGCCCTCGGCGAACGACTCGTTGTCGGAGACGAGGCAGTTCCAGGCCGTCCCGCCGTAGGCTCCGCCGCCGCGGTACCAGGCGACGTTGTTCGTGACGAGGCACCGGATCAGCGTGGCTGCGTTCGCGCCGCCGCCGCTGCCGAAGTAGTTCGCGCCCTTCTTGTCGTCGGGGCCGCGGGCGGCGTTGCCGGCGATGACGCAGTCCACGGCCCTGCCGCCGTAGATGCCGCCGCCGGCGATGACCGAAGACGACCCGGCCGTGCCGTTCGAGGCGACGTTGAGGACGACGACGCAGTTCGTGAGCGTACAGCCGGTGGTTCCGCCTCCGTAGCGGTTGGAACGGTTGCCTGAGATGAGGAAGCCCGTGAGGACGGCGCCGTCGCTGGCACCGCCGCCGTTCGTGGTGGTCGAAGCGGACACGTTCGTGTCGACGCAGCCCACGATCGAGCCGCCGAGCCACTTCCCGCCCCGGATGCCGCCCCCGCCGCGTCCGGCCTGGCAGTTGACGATGGTGACGTTGCGTCCGCCGACGCATCGCGACAGCGCGCCGCCGCCCGACGTCGCCGTGCAGTTCGAGAAGACGCAGTCGATGATCGACGCCGAGGTGCAGGCCCCGCCGCCGTCGCCGTTCATGCGGGAGGCGTGGCCGATCTGGGCCTTGTTGTAGGCGTGGCAGGAAATGAAGACGCAGTTCGTGGCCGAGGACTTCCCCCCGAAAAGGCCGCCGCCGCACCCGGTGTCCCAGCCCGAACCGTTGGCGCGGGCGTTCACAAAGAGGCAGCCGCTGCAATTCGCGGTTGAACCGCCGCCGTTGACGGCCCCGCCGCTGCCGCTTCGGGCGACGCAGTTGGAGAAGACGCAGTCCACGACGTTGAGGGCGCTATAGGGTCCGGTGCGCCCGATGCCGCCTCCGTTCGAGGCGGCGGAGCAGTCCGCAAAGAGGCAGTTTCTGAAGGTGCCGCCGTACTGGCTTACCAGTGCCCCACCGCCAGCGCCGTTGGTCGTCGTGCCCGAGACAAGCCGGAAGCCGATCAGCGTGTCGCTCTGGGCGCCGAAGCACCGCGTGATGGCGTCGCCGCGGATTTCCGCGCCCGTGCGCCAGTCGCCGGACCGGCTGCGGATGGTCAGCGCGCTGTTCCAGCCGTCGGAGACGATGCGGGTCGGGTTGCCGCCGGTGGCCTCCTTGCCGCGGTAGAACGTCGAGCCTTCCGACACGGTGAAGCCGTCCTCGACCCAGATGGTACTGCTGCCAGGGGCTGCATTGATTGCCTGCTGGAGGTTCGTGTACGCGTCGTGTTCCACGCCGTCGTCCGTCGCGTAGGTGCCCCAGACAACGCCGTTGACCTCATGAAGGCCGTTCGTCGACACGTAGAACGTCTTGGCCGCGCCGAAGGCCGTGGCGGCCCCGATGGCCGCTGCCATGGCAATTATGAATCTCGTCGTTTCGTTCATGTTCATGGTCTCCTTGTGTGGGTTTTCCCAAGCCGCGAAACCATTTTCCCAATCCGCCACTCTACCGCAACTGTATGACTGTCGCGGGCTGCGCCTGCGACTCGTAGCAGCCGATGTCGGGCTTGCCGACAAGTCGCTTCGCTCCGGCGAGGTCAAGCGCGTTCTCCATCCATGGCAATTTCACGCCCTTGTTGACGAGGGGCGAGGTGACGCCGAAGGTGTAGTCGCCGCCGTCGAAGTCCCTGAACCGCGGATCGCCGGAGAGGCAGGCGTCGAGCGTGTACGAGGACGGCGACAGCGTCGCGAACTCGGGCGCGAGGCAGTGCGAGAATTTCGCCCCGGCGACACCGCCGACGTCGCGCTGCGTTTCGCCGGCGTAGTTGCCCCAGACAACGGTGTTGGTGACGCACAAGCCGGCCGAGGAGGAGTAGAGCCCCGCGGCGTAGTCGCCCTTGTTGAAGGCGTTGCTGACGATGGTGCAGTTCTCGACGATGCCGGGCTGGGTGAAGTAAAGGCCCGCACCGAAGTTGTCGGTGCCGTCTCCCGTCGTCTTGGCGTAGTTGCAGGCGACGAGGGTGTTGCGGATCACGGGCTTCGGCGTCTGGTTGCTTATGACTCGGATGCCGGTTCCTACAACGGCGCCAGTGTAGTTGGCCGTGCAGTTCGAGACGACGCAACGGTCGATGACCACGCCGCCTCTCTTCTTGATTGGTAATGGGGTCGAATTATCCGTCATGTCCGCGAGGATTGTTATTCCGCCGCTCACTCCGTTGATGCTGGAGCCACCCGTAACGACGCAGTCGACGAGCCTACCGGACGTCATGCCGACGAGGGCGACGTTGTTGCCGCTGGCGTCGCGTATGACGCAGTTCGTGGCAAGCGCGTCGGCGCCGAACATCAGAATCCCGGAGTTCCAGTTTCCGCCCGTCCGGTTGCGGAGCGTGAGGTCAGCGAGGACGGCGCCCGCATGGTTGAGAAAAACGTAGCTGCCGTTTGCATTAAGGCGCGTGATCTCCGGCCCCCTGCCGCGTATCTCCATCGCCGAACCGACGGCAATGGGGCCGCCGAGCGGGATGTTGCCATCGCCGACGTCGATAAACGCAGGGGAGAGTACAAATGCGTCATGGATGTTGTTTGCCGCCGTCTCCGGAGTGGCGTATGGCAGGGTCGGCGCCGAGTCGCCCGCCTTGCGGACATAGCAGGTGGAGGGCATGACCTTGATGAGGTCCTCGCCACCCTCGAACGACGCGGTGCGCGTGGCGTCGGCGGCGTCCGTGACGGTAAGCGACACGGTGTAGTAGCCGGGGGCGGCGTAAGTGTGCGTCGGCGAGGCCTCGGTCGACGTCGCGCCGTCACCGAAGTTCCAGGCGTAAGTCACTTCGTCAGGCCCCTCAACCGTGGCCGTGAAGGTGACGGTCAGCGTGTCGACGCCGGTGTAGGCGCTGGACGAGACGGAGACGCCGAACTCATCGCCCGTTGGGACGTACTCAAAGGCGCCGATGTCGGGCTTCGCGACGACACGCGGGTTGCCCGCGATGTCGACGCGTCCCGGCTCGTGGAGCCAGCGGAGGCCGAGACCCTTGTCGCGCGAGGCGGAAACGCCTGTCGGCGCGTAGTCGCCGGCCGCGGCGTCGACAACGGTCGGCGTCCCGACGACATTTCCGTCGGTAGCCGTCGCGTAGGCGGAGAGGGAGTGGGCAAGATTCGCGCCATAGAAGTCGGGGCCGTTCGGTGTCTGGGTGACGGTGTTTCCGCCAAAGGCGCAGTTGACGACGACCGCCCCGCCGTAGACGCCGCCGCCCTGGAGACCGGCGCAGTTGTCCATGAAGGTGCAGTTCTCGACGACCGCCCCGCCCCCGTTGCAGAGGCCGCCCCCGTTGCCGACGGTACGGTCGTTCTTCGTGCTGCTCTCGTTGTTCGCGAAGAGGCAGTTGCGCACAAGCGCGCCGCCGAAGCGGATGCCCGCGTAGTGCCAGTTGTTGGAGAAAATGCAGGAGTCGACGATGCCGCCGGTTGTGATGATTGGCCCGCCATAGTCCGACGCGGCCACCATGTTCGGCAGGTCCCCCGTGAAGACACAGCCCTGAATCCAACCCATCTCCAGTCTGACGCAGGTGCACCTCCGGTTGTCGAGAAGCGACCTCCCCAGATAGCAGTTCTGTAGGTGACCCATTGCCACGAGGGCGAGCGCCCCCCGATAGTCCCAGCCGTTCTCCAGGGCGTTGGTGATGGAGAAACCGTCGACGACCGCCCCCATGCTGCTGAGCAGAAGACCGCCGTAGCCGTTCTTTTTGGCGCAGTTGATGCCGGTGGCGGCTGGTCCATTGACGGAGCGCAGGGCGACGCGGTTCGTGAGGGCCACGGCGTATCCTGTCATGGAATTTTCGTATTTGACAACGGTCTTCGCAATCGGGTTCGCGTAGGTGAGCGTGTATTGGCCGTCGTCAACGAGGATCACGGAGGGCCAGTCCCCTGCGGCGTTGACTGCGGCGACGGCCGCCTCAATCGAGGCGAATGGGAGGGCCGAAGTGCCGTCGGCCGTCGCGTCGTTGCCGTTCGCCGCACTGACGTGCCATGCCCGGCCGAAGACGGCGGTCACGGAGCGGTCGCGATCGGCGGGCAGCGCGATCGAGGCGGAGAAGACCATAAGCGTCGGGCAGTTGCCCTCCCAGGCGTAAAAGGCTTTCGTGTCATCGGCCGGCGTCGCCGTGATCTGGACTGTGGCGCCCTTCGCGTAGGAGGCTGCGGCGAGTGCGGGCGAGACCGACCCGCCTGTCCCGGCGGCGACCGTTATCGAGACGGTTTCGGGGGCGGCCATGCCGATTGTCTCCACGTAGGGGTCGGACGAGACGTCGGTCAGCGTCATGAAGCCATCGGCGTCCGTGACGTTCTTGTAGACGGCGGCCGCATAGTCGGCGCCGCGGCAGACTTGCGAGACGCGGAGTTCGTCAACCAGGCCGTTGAACGGGGTTACGTAACCGGTGCAGCGACCCACCCCCGCGCCAAAGCTGTAGTCACTCTGGGTCAGGGCCCCGCTATTCGCTTTGTAAAAGTCAGGGCGCACGTAGGTACAAGTCGCGGAGAGGACCTGGACGCCGTCTATGAAGAGCTTTGCGACGCCCGTTGCGTTGTTGCGCGCCATCATCAGGTGGTGCCACTTGTCCACGGCAGGCGCGGCGGAGGTCGTTGTCTGACTATGGCTTGCGGCTGGCTTTTCAATGCCGTCCTTCATGATGATCTTGCCGCTGGTCGCAAGGGCGACGAACGATCCGCTGTCCCATGCGCCGCGGGACAGGCCGAAGATGCCGGTGCTTGCCGACGGCGCGGCGGACCACTTCGCCCAGCCCTCGTAGGTGAAGGTGTGCGGGGAATTGACCGGGGGGTAGGCTCCGGAGGCGAGGCGAACGTACTGCGACGAAGCAGAATTGAAGCTCAGCGCCTTCCCGACGACGCCCCGTATCTGCGTCGGGCCATTGGCCTTGACGCCCCATGACCCGGTGAGCGAGTCGTCGAAGGCGATATTTCCCTCATCCTCCAGCGACCAGGAGAGGACGTAGTCATCTGTCGAGAAAGGCGTCGAGGAAGGATCCCGGGGGTCTGCTGCGGCGTTGCCCCAGAACATCATGATGCGTGTCGAGGACGTCAGCCTCGGTATGAGGACGTAGAATTCGTTCGTGCCGTGGTCGTCCCACGCAACGACCTTGCTGGGCAACTCCGTGCCGTTGCCAAGGGAGAAGCGCACATCCTGCCCGCCGGGGAGCGCGCAGTCTGAAATGGAAAATCCGCCCGTCCCCTCCACCAGCCGCACGAGCGCTGGGAAGTTCGTGAGTGTCGAGGAGCCGGCGTAACCGTCGAAGTCGATTGTCGCGCGGTGAGAGAACGCGCCGAAGTCAAGGTCGGCCAAGGCGCTCGCCGCAGCGAGCGCCACAATGCACAATGCAGAATGCACAATGCACAATGGGGAGTGACGAGTGACGAGTGACGAGTGACGAGTGCCCGATGCAGGCTGTCGGGTGTCGGATGTCGAGTGTCGCTTCATTGAGGACTCCTTTTTTGGTTAAGCAGGTAAGCGGTTAAGTGATTAAGCGCCTTCCAGTTTTCACCCATTCTGACACATTTTCTCTTATAAGTCAATTATATTTGGGGGAAAACATCTCTGTGGGTCATTCCCCAACATTGTAGGAGCCGGCCGCGGTTGAGGTCATGGCAGACAAATCACATTGCGGCGGCGATGGCCGCGTCGACGGCCGCGCGCACGTTCCAGACCCATTCTCGCTCGTGCGGGTAGTGGGTCATCGACAGATCGCCGAAGCCTTCCGGCAGCGTCGAGCGGATGGCGTCCAGCGCGCGTTCGCGTCCTGCGAGACGCTCCAGCAAATCTAGCGCGCGGACGTCCTGCAAGGCCTCCGCGAAGACCTCGTAATGGATGGACGAGACGGGCCGGCCGTCGGGCCCGGGGTAGACGACGAAAGAGCCGCCGCCGCCGAAGTCGCCGCCTGCGCAGGTGTCGTGCCAAGGGTCGAGGTCCTGGTCCAGGGACTCACGCGAGAACCAGAAGTTGTACCCCCAGTTGAGAAAGCCGTCCATCTTCAGCCAGTAGAGCAGGACGCCGAGGACGCGGTTGCGCCACGACGGCATCCCGAACTGGCGGTTAGGCACGCCATCGCCCCAGTTGCCGCAGTAGTAGACCCAGCGTTCAGCGACGGCTTCGTCCTTGAACTTGGCGAGGGCGTTCGTCACGGGAATCGGCCGGTCGGCGAGTCCGCGACGGAAGAACTCGACATGCGAGAGCGCGTCGATGACCGGATAGTCCACGAGGAGGGGGCGCAGGAAGCCGACGGCCTTGGCGTAGCTTTCGATGTTGGACGCCGACGGTTCGTCGGAAACGTGGAAATAGCAGTTGGCGGGCGTCACGCCGCGACTGCGCAGGAAGGGAAGGAGCGCGGCCATGAGCTGGCGAAGGAATTCATGGTACTCCTCGCCGTGGGCGTCGGTCTCCCAGCCGAAGATCCGGCGCTCTTCGCCATCGACCTCCGCGACGATCTTCGGCGCGTGGGCCGCACCCCACTGCGTGTAGGCGTGCGCCATCTCGAAGGAGTCGATGCCGCACTCGCGCGCCAGGGCGATCCAGCGGTCGAGTCGCGAGAAGTCGAAGCGGTAGGCACCACCCTCGCGCACGATGCGCAGCAGCTGGCACGTCGGCCGCTCGCCGCCGATGGCCGTGTCGAGGGGAACGGACCACAGCGGCGTGAGAAGGCAATTGACGCCGTGCGCGGCGCGGTCGCGGAAGTAGTGGCCGATAATCTCCCAGTGACGCTCGCTCCAGGCCTCGACGTCGTAGTGGCGCTGCAGGCAGTCGGCGTAGAACCACAGGATGCACTTGAGGCGTTGCGGCGGAAGGGCGTAGCCGAGAACCTCGGCCTCAACCTCGACGGTCTGCTCCGTGACCTTGCCCCCATCAGAGCAGACAAGCCGGAAGGCGAGCGTGCGGATTCCGGCTGTGGCACCCTCGCCAGGGCGGAAGTCGATCCAGAAGGACTGCCAGTAGCCAAGGCGCATCCAGACTTCGGCGCGCGGCAGAAGCGGGTCCGGGAAGAGGCCGGGCTCTGCGGTCAGGACGAAGGGGTCGTCACTGTTGGCCGGGCGTGTGCAGGCGACGTGGCCGACGGCGCGCACCGCGACATCGCAGCCTTCCGGCACGGGTGCCTCAAGCCTGACGTGCGCGAATTCCGGCGCACCGGGTCGCGACGCGACGCGCACGGCGATCTGGAAGGCCGCGGTCTCGCCGCGTGCCGCCGCCACCCGTCGGAATGGGGGCACCTCAAGCTGCCGTGAGTAGAAGACCTTGTCCAGTGAGGATACAAGGACGGTTTCAAGTACGTTGTCGATCATGGTGCAATACTCCAAACAGCGCTATTCGGTATACTTCTTGGCGAGGTAGCTGCGGTGCAGGCCCTCGATGGTGTCGCGGAGGGTGATCCAGCGGACGAGGCCTTTTGTGAAGATCTCGTTGACCTCGTCGTCGGTCATGTCCTCCTTGACTCGGTCCGCGTAGCCCTTGAGTTCCTGCTCAAGGGGGCGGAGGCACTTCTCGTAAAAGACCGGGTCGCCAATCGCCGGGTCTTTCCAGTAGTCGAAGAGGTTCAACTTCGCCGATGGCACGAACGAGATGTTCGCATAGCCACGGAAGGTCGAGTAAATCAGGCGGCGGCGGATGTCCGCCAGCTGTGCGGGCTTGAGATCAAAGTGGAGGCTCCCCCAGGCCGACGCGGAGTGGACGCCCTGGCTGCCGCCCCATGAGTAGCGGCCGAAAGGCTGCGTCGAGAGGCAGTCAAAACGCCAGTCGCGACCGGGGGCCGGAAGCTTCCCTGCGAAGGGTTCCCATGCGTAGAAGAGGTGGATCGTGTAGTCGGTGTCGGTGAAGAAGGTCTCCGCCGAGAAGGAACTCCTGGCCTTCCTACCGGTGGTGTCGAGCCGACGCTGGTTGAGGTTGTCGTAGGTCGTTTGGAAGGTGTACTCGATGCCGCGCGGACCGACACCGATGCAGGTGTAGGGCTGGCCGACGCCGGCGGCCAAGTAGGTCTCGCACGTGCCCGCATTGCCGAAGCCGCGCTCAATGGCGCGCGCCTGGTCGGTTTCGAGGCGCAGAAAGATGTGGAGCCCCCGGACGTCGCAGGCGGCGGTCATTTCCATGAAGGAGAAGGGCTTCCCGTCCTTGTCGAGGGCGACTTCGCGCCGGACGCCCGTGGCGACGTCGGTTTCGAGGAACTGGAGCGAACCCTGGAACTTGATGTCGCAGTGGTGCTTCTCGAGCCTTGGCCACAGGCGGCGCCAGTCGTCGGCCGATAGGATTGGTTTCTCGGAGAAGGCGACGTTGCAGACGCGCGGGGGCGTCTTGGCGATGAGCGCGTCGTGGCGCGCGGCAAATGACTCGGCAAGGTCGGTGCGCCCCCATTCGCAGCAGACGCCGGCGATGGCGGCGAAGAGCTTGGCGCGTTCGCCGGCGGGCAGTCCGGACCCTTCGACGATGCCGTCGGCATTGCGGCCGGCGAGGATATCGGCGGCGGCACGGAGCCAGAGGCGGTTCGCGTTGGAGAAGGTCGCCTTCTCGTCGTCGGCCCACTTGGCGGCCAGGGCGGCGCCTTCCTTCGCGCGGCCGCAGGCCCCGAGGGCGGCGACACGGGCGAGGCGCACGGACTCGGTGTTCATGAAAGGCGCGGCGCCAAAGATGTCGCCCAGCTCGGCGAAGCGGGCGTTGTCGCCTTGGAGGAAGATGTCGGTGACAATCTTCGCGTCCCACCAGAAGAGCGGCGACAGCCGGGAGAAGTCAGTGCCGCGCAGGGAGTCGATTGCCTTTCGCGCGTCATCGTCATGCGCCGGGAGGAAGAACGAGCAGGCGACGTGGAAGCGGCGGGCTGGCGGATTGGTCGCACAGATGACGTAGTCCAGCGCCCGGCGGCGCACGTCGGTGTAGCCGGGGAGAAGGTCGGTGACGCCGGAATAGCTGCGCTTGAAGTCGAGCCTGTAGTCGGCGTAGTAGTCGAACTCGTCGAACGGGACGTTCGCGGCGCGCCAGATGGCCGGAAGGGCGTCCTCGTGGCAGAAATCGCGCGCGAGACCGGAGGCCTTGGCCGCGGTTTCCCCCGGCAGGAAGGGCATTGCCACGATGAGGGTGGCCATCGCGTCTTCGAAGCGGTCCTGCCAGCGGAAGACGTCGGCCAGGATGAACAAGGCGCGCGCCTTGAGATCCTTGGGCGTGGCGGTTCCGTCACCGGCTGTCGTGATCGCGATGGCGTCGCGCGCGACTTTCTCGGCCTCGGCGTGGCGCTCCTCGCCCGCGAGGTAGCGGGCGAGCTTCGCGGCGGCGGCGATCCTCGTGGCGGGTGGCAGATTCTTATCGGCGAGGAGGGCGTGGGCGTTGGGTTCGACGTGGATATTGGCGAGGCCGGGCTCCCAGAGCGTGACCGAGGTCCAGGCCGGCGTGAAGCAGAGGTCGAGAACCTTTAGGCGGACGTAGGCCGCGTTGGCCGCGTTCGTGGCGAAGTCGGGCTCGGCGAGGAGGGCCGAGAGCCTCTCGATACGGTTCGAGTAGGTGCTCTTCGCGTTGGCGAGCTTCTTCAGCAGGGCGTCGACACGCTGCTGCGGCTTCAGCGGGGGCGCGGGCTTGGCGGCATCGGACTTGGCCGCAGGGACGGTGGCCGTAGCGGTGGCAGGTCCCTGTGTGGAGCAGCCGGCGAGAAGGGCGGCCGCGACGAAGGCGGGGGCAAAGACGGAAAGACGGATCTTGTTCATGGCGTGGTCTCCTTGTCGTGCTTATTTGCCTTCCGAGTAGGGCAGCATCTTCAGGATGGCGTCCACCATCGAGAGTCGAAAGTCGTCGAGGTCGAAGTTGTCGCCGTCGGCCTCGGCGATGAGGCGCATGGCGTGGCGCGCGGCCGTTCGGGCGGCCTGGTTCGTCGAGGCGGCGAGCGGCCGCGCCAGCGACTGGAGAAGCGTCGCGTAGCGGACGTCGTCGACCGCCTCGCGGAAGCCCTCCCAGGCGAGCGTGTCGATGACGCCATCGCCGCAGCCGTAGAAGACGTTCATGGAGCGGTAGGTGTCGCCGGAGATGTCGTTGAAGCCGCCGAGGTGGTGGGCGTAGTTGTAGCACCCGGAGAAGCCGGCGCGCCACGGCGAGATGCCGTATTGGCGACGGACGAAGGCGGGGTTCTCGACGCCGACGTGCTGGCAGGCGTACCAGGCGTAGCGGCCCGTCGGGTTGACAATCGCGGCCTTGTCGGCGGCCGTAGCGGTGCTGGAGTCGGGGAAGACCGGCAGCATGTGGAAGTCGGCGATATCGTAGCCGGCGGCGTAGGCGTAGCGGCTGTCGCTTTGGAAGCCTATGCCCTGGTCGCGGTAGATGCGCGCCATTTCGCGCGCGGACCGCAACAGCGCAAGGCCGTATTCGTTGTTGAAGCCGATGTAGAACTCGGTGGCCCCCGGGAAGGCCCGGTTGAAGAGACGTCGAAGGCGGCGGGCATCGTAGCGCATTTCGGCCTTGTCGGTGAGCTGCGCCTCGTGGCTCGTGCGCACGTGGTCGAGTTCCTGGCCCACCGCCTTGGCGATGGCGGGGCGGCGGATGGCGTCGGGGTTGCCCGGACGGATGACGCCGTGCGCGGCGATGTCGCGCTGGATCGCCTCGTACTGCTTGCGCGCGAGGATCTCGTCGTTGCCGTTCATCGCGCGAATCGTTCCGTGGTTGAGATAGTACTCGCTGTTGTGGACGAGAAAGTCCTTGTCGGGGTCGCGGAAGGTTTTGGCCGTGGGTAGCGCGAAGGGCTGGACGCGCAGGCGCACGGGGATCGAGCCGAGCGCCTTGCCACCTTTAGAGAGAGAGATGGCACCCTTGTAGAGGCCGGGGCGGACATCCTCGCCGACATGGGCGGTAAGGAGGAACTGCTTGAAGGCGCCCTCGTCGAGGGTTGCCCCCGCGAAGGCTGGCGCATCGCGAAAGTCCGGTCTCATCGCCCGGAACGGGGAGGCACCATCCAGGCCCGGGACGTTGTTGAAACGCCAGCCGACGCGGCGCGGGGGCGTGAGCCACCAGTAGCTTGTCTTGCCCTTGGCGTCGGTGAGGCGGGCATAGTTGGCGACCTTCTTGGTATCGACCTTGATCAGGTCCTCGTCGTGGAGGAGCAGCTCGGGGCAGAGCACGAAGCCCGAGTCCTGGAAGTAGCTGATCCAGGCGTTGCCCGCCTGGTACCAGACCTTCACGACCTTGAGGTCGAGTTCCTTCGCAGGGAAGACGGCGCCGCTGTCGGACTTGAGGTCGCCGACCTTGAACTGCACCTTGCCGTGCGAGGCGAGCGGGTAGACGACGAACGAGCCGGGCTCGTACTCGCCGCGCGCCGCGACGATGCGGACGGGCGCGCCGGGGTTGCCGTCAAAGGGATAAGCGTCGGGCAGTCGCTTCGTCTCGGCCATGGCGGGCACGTTGAAGGCGACGAAGCCCGGGGCGAAGGCAGCGGCCGGAAAGGCATC
>JAEEGI010014342.1_pt1 | contig 16680 bp, 13 predicted proteins | sample 8958751 | NCBI WGS metagenome assembly JAEEGI01 (sample SAMN16246545, study PRJNA631951) | gut metagenome | biome: gut microbiome; feature: rumen; material: KS-attached | host: Bos | place: Iran: Karaj | collected 2018-10
GTACTGATCGCGGGCGCGGTCGGCGACGGGATCGCCGACGACACCGCCGCACTGCAGCACGCGCTGGACGTCTGCCATGACAACGGCGGCGGGCGCGTGATCCTGCCCGGCGGCCACACCTTCTTGAGCCGCTCGCTCTTCTTACGTCCGAATGTAGATCTGCATCTGCAGCGCGGCGCGACGCTCAGGGCGACGGGAGACCTCGACGGCTATTTTCGCCCGAACGAACAGATCAACGACCCGAAGACGGCACTGATCGGCAACCCCGTCACCGGCAAGCCGAGTTTCGTCTTTCTCTACGGCTTTGAGGCGCACGGCTGCGCAGTCTCGGGCGACGGCACGATCGACTGCAACGGGCACGCCTTTGTCAAACGCAAGGACCGCTACTATGTGACCGGCGACTTCTATCCCCGCCCGACGGCGATCTACGTTGAGCACAGCAACCATATCACGTTCCGCGACTTCACTGTGAAGGACGCGCCGTTCTGGACACTCCATCCGGCGGGCTGCGACGACGTTCTGATCGACCGCATCCGGATCCTCAACGATCTCGACGTCGCGAACTCCGACGGGATCGATCCCGACCACTGCTCCAACGTCCGGATCCTCGGCTGCCATATCGAATGCGCCGACGACTGTATCTGTCTCAAAACGAGCAAGGGCAACGCGGAATACGGCCCCTGCGAAAACATCATCATTCAGGGCTGCACCCTGATTTCGACGTCGGCAGCGGTCAAAATCGGCACCGAGGGCGTCGGCGACTTCCGCAACGTACTCGTTTCAGACTGTATCATCAGCCGCTCCAACCGCGCGCTGTCGATCCAGATTCGCGACGGTGGCAACGTTGAAAACGTCAGCTATCAGAACATCATAATTGAAACGCGGCGCTTCTGCCCCGACTGGTGGGGCACGGCGGAACCGATCGTCCTGACGACCTTTGACCGCGACGAAAACACAAAGAGCGGCAGCATCCGCAATATCCGCTTTTTCAACGTTTCGGCGACCGGCGAAAACGGCATCCTGATCCACGGCAACGAACAGAACCCAATCGAGAATGTCACTTTTTCCCATTGCCAAATCGCACTCTCCAAGACGAGCAAATGGCCGTGCGGGCTGTATGACCTGCGCCCGTGTCTCGCGTACGGCGTGGAACAGATGCCCAACGCCGGCTGTCTGATCCGCTACGCCAAAAACGTCACGCTCTTTGACGTAACGTTCGGCTGGGGCAATATCTGCGACGACTACGGCGCCGCTCTGGACGCCGCGCAGGTGGAAGGGCTGACGCTGCGGCGCGTCAGCGGACAGGCCGCGCACGCAGGCGAAGAAGCAATCCGTCTGACGAACGTCACGGATTGAAAAAGAGCACATCGTCTTCCGGCTTTTTCATCCCGAGCCGGAGCTTATCGGCGATCATCGCGATGAATTCCGAATTGGTCGGTTTGCCGCGAGAATTTTGGATCGTGTAGCCGAAATAGGAAGCGAGCACATCCACATCGCCCCGATCCCAGGCGACCTCGATCGCGTGACGTATGGCACGTTCCACGCGCGAAGAGGTCGTTTTGTTTTTCTTCGCGACGGTCGGATAGAGGATCTTTGTCACGGCGTGCAGCAATTCCGGATCCTCCACGGCGAGCAGGATTGACTCGCGGAGATACTCGTATCCCTTGATATGCGCCGGAACGCCGATCTCGCGCATGATATCGGACACGCGCACCTCCAGCCGCAGCGGATCGTTCGTGAACACATGGGTGTCTTCCGTCTGCCACCGCGCGAGCTGCGCGATCCGGTCCGCGGCGACGGCAGGCTCAAAGGGCTTCAGAAAATAGTAGTCCGCCCCGGCTTCGAGCAACTGCGCTTCAAACGCAGGATGATCGATCGGGCAAGCGACCAGTACGCGCATATCATGTGTCTTGCGATAATCGCGCAGTGCGTCCAGCACGCCGAGCGCGTCGAGGTTCGTCAAAAAGGCTTCCATCAGGAGTACGTCAGGTTTTTTCACCTTCACTTCCTGTACGACGCTTTCGCCGTCCTTCTTGATGCTCACAACATCAAATCCGTTCTTGCGCAGGAATTCAGCACATTTCGACGTGTAATCCTGTCCTTCGCCTGTGACCAGCACTTTCAGCTTTTTTGTCATCTGTTTCATTCCTTTTCCAAAATGTATTGTGAATTTTCTTCACATTCGCATTTTAGCACAATCATTCGGAATAAACAAGCCCTTTTTTGTCAAACTTTGTCGAAAGGTAAAAAATATTTCCATTTTTCTTGCGGCGTCCGTGTTCAGGACGCCGCCTGTGTTTCCGTTTCGACGATCGCGCGGCAGTTCTGCGCCATCGTCTGCGCAAAGATCGCGTAACCGCGCTGCGGGTCATTGACAAAGACATGGGTGACTGCGCCGACCAGTCTGCCGTTCTGCAGAACGGGGCTGCCGCTCATGCCCTGCACGATACCGCCCGTCTTTTCAAGCAGCTTTGCGTCCGTCACGCGGATGATCATATTGCGTCCCTCGTTGTCACGCGGCGTCACCTTTTCGATCTGTACGTCGAACGTCTGCGGACCGCTGTCGTCCACGGTGGAGATCATCTGCGCTTCGCCGGTTTCAACTTCCTGCGGAAACGCCACTTCCACCGTTGCGGCGTTCACGTCAAAGGAATCGAGCGCGCCGTAAACGCCGTCCGCCGTATTCAGCAGCAGCGAACCGATCCGGTCGCCGGCAAACGAGCCGCGCAGTTCGCCCGCCTGCCCCGCGACGCCCTTTTTGCAGCCGTGGATCACTGCGGCGACGATATCGCCCTCATACATCGGCAGCACTTCGCCAGTATCCACGTCGCAGACGGCGTGCCCGAGTCCGGCATAGTCGCCGTTTTCCGGCAGATAGAACGTCATGGTGCCGATCCCCGCTGCGCTGTCCCGCACCCAGAGCCCCGCCATATAGCGATCATAGACGGTACTGTACGCCGCACGGAAGGTCGTTTTCTTCTGCTGTCCGTCGCGCTGATAGACGACAGTCAGCGGCGTGTCCTCGGCGTCCGCGAGCAGCGCCGAAAACTGCGTATGGGAACGGACGGGTTCTCCGTTCAGCGAAAGAATCACATCGCCCGGCTGCAGTCCCGCCTGTTTTGCCGGACTGACGCGCCCCGCTTCGGTTTCGATCGTTTCCGTTTCGACCACGATCACGCCCGCGGTAAAAAGCCGCAGCCCAAAGATACTGCCGCCCGGGACCACCTCGCTGCGCGCGCCGACCGTCAGCCTTGCGCGTTTGACCGGGATTGTCCGGAACAGTTTGACAAGCGCGTTGTATTCCTGTACCGTCTCTCCCCCGCCGGTTTCCTGAACCGTCATCGGCGTCAGCGTATAGATGGAACGCGCCTGTCCTTCGGTTTCACTCTGCGTGTAGTTCTCCGGCACGGTCAGAAAGCCGTACACCAAGAGACAAAGCAGCACCGCAAGAGACAAACAAACGCAGCCGTTGATCCGTTTTAACACTTTTTGCATTGTTTCACCTCCGCACAAAAACACGTGCAGCGTTATCATGCGCGGAAGTCATATTGTTATGCCATGAAAAAAACACCGCGTCTATTCGGACGCGGCATCACGTATTTGGCAATTTTTATTTTGTTTCGGCAAGATATGACAGAATCAGCGAAACGATCCGCTCCGTCGCGTGCCCGTCGCAGGCGGCGGCCTGCTGTTCGCAGAAGGCGCGCAGCCTTTCGCGGTCGGGCGCGGCATACGCTTCACGCAGCATTGGCAGCAGCGACGCGGCGGACGTGAAGACGGGACCGGGCAGGTCGCGGTCGAATTCGAGATAGAACGACCGCTCGTAAACGGCGCGGTCCGGACAGTAGAACACGCACGGGACGCCCAGCAGCGCGGCGTCGAAAATGACGGAGGAATAGTCGGTCGCGAGTACATTGGCGCAGCAAAGCAGATCGCCGGTCGGCTCGTCCGTCAGGTCGAGCACATGCGCGTATGTCCCGGGCGCAAAAAACGGCGTCGGCATCACCGGATGGCGCGTGACGGCAAAGACTTCGTCGTCACACAGCGCGGCGTCCAAAGCGGAAAAATCGAGCTGTGGATCGAACGCCAGCGGCGCCCCGTCCGCTTCGCGGAAGGTCGGCGCGTAGAGATAGACCGTTTTTCCCACCAGCGCGGGCTGTCTTTGCAGCAGCGCGGCTTTGGCGGCGTCGCGTTTTACCGTGTCGAGCAGCGCGTCGGTGCGCGGCGTACCGAGTGGCTTGACAACGTCGAGCGGCACCCCGAACGCTTTCGCGTAAAACGGGCGCACCTGCTCGGATGACACGCAGACGTCGGTGTACTGCGCGTGGGTCAGCCGTTCCTCCTGCGGCGTCAGCCGGGAGGGCGCGTCGAGCCCGAAGCATTTGAACGCGCCGGGCGCGTGCCAGAGCTGCACGAGCTTTTGCCCCTTGCGCAGCGTCGTATCGCGACAGTATTTCAAATAGTCGTCCGTCACGATCACGCGCGACGTCAGCATCAGCCGGCGGGCGCGCAGGGAGAGTATGAATGAATGCGGGAGCATGTGCGCAAAGACAACTTTTTCACAGTCGCACGCCCGATAGACGCAGTCGAGGTTTTCGAGGAGCTTCCCGTTTGCGCGGATCGTATAGAAAAACACGCGGTTCTTGACCGGCAGCAGACGGCACAACAGCACAAATGCTTTGATGCACCCGCGGGTGAGCGCGCGCTTGATACGCTTGAGCAGGTCGATGCAGGCTGAAATCATGGCGTCTCCTCCTGTTCATTCACGTCGCGTTCGTTACGCAGCAAAGACACAGCTTCAAGGAACTGGCTGTCCTTTTCGAGCGCAGAGGCTTTTTCGTCCGCTTCCGCGCGCAGGTCCGGTTCCACTCCGGCGCCGTGGAAGCTGCCGCTGCGGTACGGGAGCATCTCGCCGACACAAAGCAGCACGGCGTCGCCGTTGGAAAGTTCAAACAGCTGCCGCACCAGGCCGAGCCCTTTCGTCTTCGTCCCGACGAGAGAGGCTTTGCCGAAGTCGCGCAGGTCGCACGCGAACAGTTCCGCCGCCGCCTGCGTCCCGGACGACACGAGTACGGCGATCGGGAGATTCACCGCGGCGGCGTCCGTCATATAGGAATCAATCACACCGCCGTTCTGGTCGATGAGACGCATGGCGGGCGCATCGCTCAGCGGCACAAACACGTCGAGCGTCTGCATCGCGTACTGCACGTTTTCGCTGTTGTTTTTCCGCAGGTCGATCACCAGCGCGCGGACGCCGGACTGCAAAAAGGCGTCGACCGCCGTTTTGACCTGCGCCGGGGTCGTCGCGTAAAACGCGGTCAGTTTCAGATAGCCGACGTCTTCATAGTGGTCGCTGATCACGGACGCGGCTTCAAAGCCCATCGGCATCGTCAGACTGTGTTCCACACCGCCGCGGCGAACCGTCAGCGTCAGGCTCGACAGCTTGTCGCTCTTCAGCTTTTGCGCCATTTCGTCGTAGTTGGACGCGTTCATCGGGATCGAGTCGATCGCGACGATCACGTCGCCTGTCTTAACGCCTGCCTGCGCCGCGGGAGACGCGTCCATCACGTCTTCGACGAGCATCTGTCCGCGGGACGTCTTGCTGTATTCGATGCCGACCCCGCGCATTTCGCCGATCGCCTCATTCTGATAGACCTTGAGCTCCTGCGCTGTGAGGTAGCGCGAATAGCCGTCGGGCAGACCGGAGACGTAACCCTGCGCGATCGCGCGGCGCATGGCGGCGTTGTCGCTGCTCGAATAATAATGGGCGCGCAACACGTCGTCGAGCTCGTCCAGTATCTCATAGCGCGCCGCCTGTTCCGGCAGGCCCGCCAGCATCTCGTTATAGGTGCGCTTCACGACGGACCGCGTCACCACCGCCGTCAGCACGATGCTGATACAAAGCAGCGCGATCACGGGACCGAGCGCAATGCGTTTGTTCATAACGGATCTCTCCCCCATTCAAACACAAAAAGAGGGACAGCGAACCATCCCTCCGGTCGTCTTGTTACGGCTTCGTCACAAAGTTCATCGGGTTTTGCTTGACGCCGTTGTATCGTACTTCGAAATGCAGATGCGGGCCGGTCGAATTGCCGGTGGAACCGACGTTCGCGATCTGCTGGCCCTGCACCACGTATTGGCCCTGCGTCACGGTCAGGTTGGAACAGTGCCCGTAGATCGTCACGAACCCGTCGCAATGGTCGAGGACGACATAGCGGCCGTAGCCCGTCGTCCCCCAGACCGCCGCGGCGACATAACCGCTGCGCGAGGCAAAGATCGGCTGGCCGTAGATGCCGCTGCCGGCGATATCCGTACCGCCGTGGAAGGCGTTGCCGCCGATCCGCCAGTCGCGGTAGCCGAACGGGCTGGAAATGTAGCAGGGATAATTCGCGAGCGGCCACGCCCAGATCTCCGTCTGGATATAGCCTTCCGGGATCGTCGTCGGCTCGGTGGTCGTAGTCAGATCGCTCGGGTCGCCGTTCGCGATGGAGATCGTCTCGCCGCTCGGACCCACCGTGGTCGGCGGCGCCGACGTCGCGGTCAGGGCGCGGATCAGTTCGTCGATCTCGCGGTCCGCGTTTTCACGGTCCTGCTCCAGCTTTTTCACATAGTTCTGGTAAGCGGCGGAATCCTTGTCGAGCTGTTTGATATAGTTTTCCGACTTCTGATAATCCGCTTCCAGTTCGTCGATCGTGTCCTGATAGTCCTGCTGTTTGGCTGTCAGTTCCGCCTTCTTTTCGACGGTCAGCGCCTTGGTCTCGGTCACTTGCGCCTGCTTTTTCTCGAGCTCGCTCTGCTTCTTTTCCAGGCTTTGCCGGGCAATGCGCAGCTGTTCGACTTCCTCTTTGAAATCGTTGATGACCTTTTTCTCGTTCTCGCTGATGCGGCGCATCATCTCGAGCCGCGTCAGAAAACTGGCGAGAGAATCGGCGCCCATCAGGATCTTCAGCGTCGTTTCGCTGCCGGTGATGTAATTCGACCGCAGCTTGCCGCTGAGCGATTCCTTGCTGTCTTCGATCTTCTGCTTCGTCTCACGGATCTGCCGTGTGGCGAGCTTCACTTCGTCCTCAAGGACGTTGATCTCGTTGGAGAGCTGTTTGAGCTGATTGTCGTAGCCGACGATCTCGTTATCGAGCGTCTTGATCTGTGTATTGAGTGTGTCCGCCTTTTTCTGGACGGCGTCGATCTGTTCCTGTACCGTCTGCAGATACGCCTCCTGCGATTCTCTCTTGTTGGCGTATTCCGCAAGTTTTTGCTTGTTGGCCTCAATCTCGCCGTCGAGGCGATCCACCTCCTGCTCCAGCTCCGCCATCGTTGCGGCGTGCGCCGGCGCCACCCGCAGCACAACCGCCAGAAGCGGCATCAGCAACAGGATGCAAAGCAGAACAGACAAGCATCGTTTCATGTAAGGACCTTCTTCGTTCTCAATTACAGGTAGTTTGCGGGATTGACTTTCACGCCGTCTTTGCGAATCTCAAAGTGGAGGTGCGGACCGGTGGAGTTACCGGTGGATCCGACGCTCGCGATCTGCTGTCCCTTGGAGACCGTCTGACCGGTAGAGACCGACAGACTGGAGCAGTGACCGTACAGGCTTGCGTAGCCGTCGCCGTGATCGATGATGACATAATTGCCGTAGCCGGTATTGCCGTATGACGCCGCAATGACCGTACCGCCGCGGGAAGCATAGACCGGTTTGCCGTAAATATCGCCGCCGGTGATATCAATACCGCCGTGGAAACTCCAGCCGGAGATGGAGGCGCTGCGGTTGCCGTAGCCGGAGGAGACATAGGAGGAACCGCCGACCGGGTAGCCCCAGGAACCGCCGCCGCCCGAAGACGTCGTGGTGCTCGGCTGGGTCGTCGCCGTGTTGCCGCCCTGCTGTTGCTGCTGCGCGCGCAGTCTCGCTTCTTCTTCGGCTTTCTTGCGCGCGGCTTCCTCCGCCGCCTTGCGGATGATCTCGTCGATCTCTCTGTCGGCAGCGGCACGTTCATTCTGCAGCTTCGTGATATAGTTCTTATAAACAGCGCTGTCCTGATCGAGCTTTGCGATATAGTTGTTGATCGTGCGATAGTTCTTTTCAAGGCTGGCGATCGTTTTATCGAACTCGGCCTTCTTCACCTTCAGTTCGTTCTTGCGTTCGACTTTTTCGCTGCGCGTCTTCGCAACGGCGTCCTTCTTTTCCTTCAGCGCGAGCTTCTTCTCTTTGAGTTCGGCGCGCTGATCTTTGAGACGCTGGACGATCTTCTTGAAGTGGTCGATCGCCTTTTTGTCGTTTTCGCTCATGCGCTTCATCATTTCCAGATGCGTCAGGAAACTGGCGAGCGAACTGGACCCCATCAGGATCTTCAGATTGGTATCGTTGCCGTAGACGTAGGAATTGCGCAGTTTCGTGGAAAGCTCGCCCTTGGACGCGTCGATTTCTTCGCGTGTTTTGGCGATTTTCTTGTTGAGTTTATCGATTTCATCCTGAATCTTCTGCATCTCGTTGCGCAGCTTTTTGATCTTCTTGTTAAGCACGGCGATCTCGTCGTCGATCTCCTGGATCTGTTCGTTGAGCGCGTCCGCCTTTTCCTGGTTCGCGTTGATCTGCGCCTGCAGTGTATTCAGATACTCCTGTTGTTTTTCCTGTTTGTCTTTTAATTCTTTGAGCTTACTTCTGTTCGAAGCGATCTCTTTGTCGATCTCATCGATCCGGTCTTCCAGTTCCGCTTTTGTCGCCGCTGAAGCCAGCTGCGGCGCGGCGGTACAGATCGCCGTGAAAAGAAGAACAAGGCATAACAACGCCGCAACGGCTCGTTTTTGCATCATTGTTCGCTCCTTTCTTTGCTTGTGCGGACGTCTTACCGCACGGTACGTCAGATTACAGATTCAGTTCGGATTCGCTGCCTTCCTTTTTCAAATAGCGCGTCAGAGAAACCACGCTGCCAAAGGAACCGAGCAGAACGCCGAGCACGATATAGCCGATGATGAAGTACGGCAACCAGTCCATAAACGAGAATGTGCTGGATCCAAACAGACCGAAGAGAGAAGACAGCGCGTCTCCCTCGGTGACCTGCAGCACATAGGTCAGGCCCATGGCGAGTACACCGGATATAAAGCCGATGAAAACGCCTTCGATCATGAACGGCCAGCTGATGAACGCGTTGGTCGCGCCCACGGATTTCATCACCTGAATGTCGATCTTACGCGACGCCATGGTGATACGGACGGTGTTCGCGATAATCAGCAGTGAAACGACGATCAGCACCGCAACGAGCACAACGCAGATCAAAAGAATGCTTTTTTGCAGCGTCGTGATCTGGTTGACGATCTCCTGGCTTTCGCGGACCACATCAACGCCTTCCACCGCCTTGATTTTTGCGAGCGTTTCATCAAACGTCGCCATATTGACAACGGTGATTTCAAACGCATCCGGCAGCGGGTTTTCAATCACGCCGTCGAGGAGATCCTCATCCACACCGAAATCATCCAGCTGTTTTTCAAACGCTTCTTCTTTTGATTTGTATGTTACATTTGAAACATTCTCTATGGACCGCAAAGTATCACCAATCTGCTGAAGCTGTGTTTTGTCAACTTCATCTTTCAAAAAAGCGACAACCACGTTCTGCTTTTCAACGTCCTTCACGAGTTGGCTGATATTGAGTACCAGGATCAGCGACACGCCGATCAGAAGCAGACACGCTGTCAACACGCTGATGGACGACAGGGACATGGTGCCGTTGGTGAACACGTTGCGAATACCCATCTTGGTCAGATAGGTCGTATTCAGACCGCCGTTGCGGTTTGTTTTGCGCGCGGCTCTTTCCTGCTTAGCCATTGTCGTCACCTGCTTTCACTTCGGGCTGCTCCAAGGGCAGATCCTCCACCGGCGCTTCGGGCGCCGGGGCTTCCGCCGCCGGTTCGTCTGCGGCTTCCACAGCCAGCGACGCGACCTGCTGCGCGGTGGCAAACGTCTCCACGGTTTCTTCAGCCGCGATCTCTTCGTCCTGCAATGCCATTGCTTCCTGCGCCGCCTGCGCGGCTTTCATCTCCGCGAAACGCTTTTCAGCGGCTTCCTGCGCCTGCTTCTCGCGCACCTGCGCAGCAAGCGCTTCGGCCTTCGCCTTTTTCTGTTCTGCGCGAGACGGCATATCCGACACGATCCTGCCGTTTTCGATCGTCACGATACGGTGATCGAACTGATGTACCAGTTCGAGGTCGTGCGTCACGACGACGACGGTGGCGCCGAGGGCGTTGATCTTGTCAAACAGGCTCATGATTTCGCCGGACAGCACCGGGTCAAGGTTGCCGGTCGGCTCGTCGGCGATGATGTAGCTGGGGTTGTTGACCAGTGCACGGGCGATTGCGACACGCTGCCGTTCGCCGGTGGAAAGCTGGTTCGGGCGGTTCTTCGCCTTCGCAGAAAGATCCACAAGTTTCAGCACGTAGCGCACGCGTTTGCGGATCACGCGTTCGCCGAGACCGATCACGCGCAGCGCGAACGCCACGTTATCATAGACGCTCATTTTCGGGATCAGGCGGAAATCCTGGAACACGATACCGAGCATACGGCGCAGATACGGCAGCTGTTTCTTGCGGATTTTGGAAAGATTATAGGGGCCGACGATCACCGTGCCGGAATCGACCTTCTCCTGCCCCATGATCACATTCAGGAATGAGCTCTTTCCGGCGCCGGACGCGCCCACGATAAAGACAAACTCGCCGTCGTCGATGCGCACCGACACGTCGTCGAGCGCCAGGACCGAGTTGGTCTTGTATTTCATACTGACATTTTTAAATTCAATCATAGCAAGATCACTTTCAAATCAGAGAGAGTTTTTCGCGCAAACGCGCACATCAATACTTCACCGGTTTCGCGTCGAGGTACTTTTTGACCATGAGCGCCACTTTAAACACGATCGCGTCGTCGAATTCGCGCAGATCGAGCCCGGTGAGCTTCTTGATCTTCTCGAGCCGGTAAACCAGCGTATTGCGGTGGACAAACAGTTTTCTGGACGTTTCGGAAACGTTCAGGTTGTTTTCAAAGAATTTCTGGATGGTGAACAGCGTTTCGTGATCCAGACCGGAGATGGAACCTTTTTTGAAGATCTCCTTAAGGAACATTTCGCACAGCGTCGTCGGCAGCTGATAGATCAGACGGGCGATGCCGAGGTTTTCGTAGGTCACGATGATCTTTTCGGTATCAAAGACCTTGCCGACCTCCAGCGCGATCTGCGCCTCCTTGAACGAACGCGGCAGATCCTTCAGACCGACCACGATCGAGCCGATGCCGATCACGGCGTTGACGAAGTACTCCGTATGCAGCGTATCGACGATCGAACGCGCCAGCTTTTCGAGATCTTTCATTTCGTTGCCGGAACGCAGTTCCTTGACCAGCGCGAGATCCGTCTCGTTGATATTGATCACAAGATCCTTCTGCTTATCCGGGAAGAGCTTCTGGACCGATTCATTCACCGGCACCTCAGAGCGTTCCTTCGTCCGGATCAGCAGCACGCAGCGCGGCACTTCGTTGTTGAAGCCGAACTCGCGCGTCTTGAGATAGATGTCGCCCGGCAGGATATTGTCGAGGATCACGTTCTTGATGAAGTTGTTGCGGTCATATTTCTCGTCGTAATACTGCTTGATGCCGTTGAGCGACACGGCGATCAGGCGCGCGTAGTTGAGCGCGGCGCTGTCGTCGCCGTCCACGAACACGGCGGAATCCGGATGCATCTGCACGCCGATCGCCATATACGTTCTGCCGCCGATCACCTTCGCCTCAAACGAAGAGAGCTCGCCGCGGATATCCACCGGATCCGCTTCGCCGATTTTCCGCAAATCACTGCAGCAAATGATCGTCCCGTTCGCATCCACCACGCCGATGGTGCGGTCGATCGCGTCCTTCATCTGATGAATGATGCCCTGAAAAAGTCTGTTAGACATAATACGATGTCCTCCCTAAAATGGATTCGTTTGCGGTTGATACAAGGTTTTAGACAATTTGACTATCGTCACTTTTACCATTGTACACAATTTATCGGCATTTTGCAATATAAATCCGCAAATTTTTTAGGTATTTTTTTAAAAAACCTTCTTCGGGCGGGATTTTTTTGTATGATACAGCATTTTTCCGGCAAAAAACCGGGGCTTTTTTTGTCAAGTTACCATTGTGTAAAATCACAAGAAAACGATTCACAGCGGCCATTCCGGCAAAAATCGGCGCGGACTTTGTGCACCATGTGCAAAAGTCTAAAACAAATTATACGGCAAGCACTTTAAACCGGGTTTAAGAAACTTGCCCGATCCTCCTTTCGAAAGATAACACACGCCGGCGGATGGTAATTTTTCACCGCATCTCCACTTTCGTCGCAAAAAGCAACCGCCCGGATCGATCCGGGCGGTTGTCTGTTTGATTCACTTGTCTGAATCGCTGTTCACCAACGATTTTCTACGTATTCGCAGAAGGCGTACATGTCCTTGATTTCCAGTACCGTACCATCATCGAGGGTAACTGTACCGTTCCACAGGCCGTGCACCTGATGGGAGTGCATACGCATCACAAGGACGTTCAGATCGGAGTGATGATCGAAGAACGGCGTCATCGTCAGATTGAAGCGGCCGTCCTCGGAAATGAACTTCCACGGCTGCATGTATTTGTCGGGCTTCGGGAAGGTCTCGACGTCGACGGCGCCGAACTTGTGCGCCTTACCGTCGTAGAACATGCAGGTTTCGGTCGCGTTGCTCTCGTCGCCGATGCCCCAGGTGATCTCAAAGCCGAAGATGTGCTTGTTGCCGTCTTTGTCATAGAGATAGGTCGAACCGCTGCCCCAGTACCAGACGAGCTGATAGGGTGTGCAGACGCGGCCCCAGTCGAGCGAGCAGAACGTGTCATCCTTTGTGAATTCCACTTTCTGGTCGCCGAAGACGAACGTGCCTTCGCAGGGCATGCACATCTGCTTGGTGGTCATGAAATAGCGGTCGGGATAGCCCTTGAACGGCAGCACAGTTGTGATGTTTTCAAGCCCGGGCATGATGTCCATCTCGAAGTTGCACTCGATGTCGTTCATCTTGAAGAACAGCGTCCGGCTGTCTTCTCTCGTGTCGAAGCAGAAGTCCGCCTTGCCGATCGACATCTTGACGAAGTTCGGCACGTCGCCCTTCGGGGGCAGCACATACTTGTCCTTGCCGCCGAGGAACGGCGACATCACGTTGGCGACCGTCTTGCCGGCGCGCAGGTCCACCAGAACCGCGGACACATAGCCGCCGAGCGAGATGTTGGCGAAGGAAATCTGCGCCATGTACTTGCCGTTGGAGATTTGATAGAAATCCCACTCCTTGCGGCGCATGACGGCTTTGACGTTGTTGCGGTCGTAGTCGAAGACGTTATGTCTCGCCCAGCCTTTGACAAGCAGCGTGCCGTCCGCCGCGAGCATCTTGCTTTCTTCGGTGTATTCGGTCTGTTTGCTCTTATAGTCGGCTTCCTGCCAACCGATATAGGTTTTCTCCATTTGTAGTTCCTCCCGTCGAAATTCACAGAAAATCGGTCGATCTTCCTATCTGATATATCTTATCATAAGATGCGCAAAAAGGAAAGAGCTTTTGATAAAATTATTGAAAAAGTATTATTGTACAGGGATCGTAAAATCATAGTCCGGCAGCCACTCCCCTGTCGCAAAGTTGCGCGCGCGGAACACGATCTTGTTTTCGTAGCATTCGACAATGCAGCCGATCCCGGGGCCGTTGTCGCCGCCGTCCTTGTTGTTGATGGTCAGCGACGGAAGGTTGACCATGTGGACGTCGCCCAGCGTTTCGTAGGTGAATTTGCCAAGGCCGGTATGCAGATGACCGGTGATCAGGATCACGTTCTGGTACTGCTTCAGGATCTCCGCGATCCGGCCGCTCTGTTTTCCGACGGAGCCGGCGGACTGGAAGGGACTGCCCCAGGTGTCGGGAAGCCCGTGGGTGTTTTTCAGCGGCTGGTGCAGAATTACAAAAGTCGGCTTTCCCTGCTGGGCTGCAAGGGACTGGTTGAGCCACTCCAGCTGCGCGTCGTTCAGGTAGGATTCCTCGAACATCGTTTTGTCGGAGCCGAGCACGAGGAAGGTGTAGCCGTTGACCGCCGTGCTGTAGTGGTAGCTGTCCATCGCGTCGTTCTCATTGAGCGCGTTGGCAAACGCCGAAAAGCGGCACAGACTTTGTTTGTATATGCGCAGGCGAATATCATGGTTGCCCTCGGCAAGGATGTAGGGACAGCCAAGCCCCTGCAGCTTTTCATAGATGTACTGATACTCGATCGCAAGTCCGTTTTCCGCAACGTCGCCTGCGATCAGAACGGCGTCGAGCCGCTGCGCGTTGTGCAGATCCTCCGCAGCCGCGTCAAAATACGGGACGCGTTTGAGGATATAGTTCGACACCTGCGAATCCGCGAGGGCGGCAAAGCAAAACGCTGCGTCGTCCTCCTGCGGGGCGATCGGCTGCGCGTCGGACGGCGCGACATACGCCGACACGCCGTAAACGGCGGCGATCAGCGCGAGGAACAGTTTATAGCAGATTTTCTGGAACGGCGTTTTGAGCAGCATGGTATTCTCCTTATTTCAAAAGCGAGGGATCAATCGGTTTATCGCGGTAATAGAATTTCCGGTCGCGTTCCCCGATTTCGCGCAGAACGCGGCAGGGATTGCCGACCGCGACGACGTTCGCGGGGATATCCTTTGTCACAACGGAGCCTGCGCCGATGACGGTATTGTCGCCGATCGTTACGCCGGGCAGAATGACCGCCCCGGCGCCGATCCAGCAGTTGCCGCCGATGTGCACCGGCAGATTGTACTGAAACGCCTGCGCGCGCAGTGCGGGCAGGATCGGGTGCCCCGCCGTCGCGACGGTCACGTTCGGCGCGAACATCGTATTGGAACCGACATAGATATGCGTGTCGTCCACGAGGGTCAGATGGAAGTTGGCATAGACGCGATCGCCGAAATGGACGTGTTTTCCGCCCCAGTTTGCGTAAAGCGGCGGTTCGATATAGCAGTCTTCGCCAAGTTCCGCAAACATCTCGCGCAGAAGCGCGTCGCGTTTTTCGAGTTCAGTCGGACGCGTCGCGTTGAAGTCATAGAGCTTTTCCAGACAGCAGAGCTGTTCGGGCATGATCTCCGGATCATCCGGGAGATAGAGCATCTCGTTGTGGAGCTTTTCTCGTTCGGTCAAAGTGCTTCTTCCTTTCCGTTTAACAAAAAGAGGTATGGCAGTTTACGCCGTGCAAACGCACATACCCCGGCGCAAAGAATCGGGTATATACAGGTGAGTACAACATGTAGTGTTGTACCCCCCCCCGCTCAAAATTCTGTCAATATATAGAACTATAAATTTATAAGGAATCAGAAACGCAAAGAAAACTGTAATATATTTTCCAATAAGTGTTGCCCGCGTTTCCACGTGTGTCTCCTTACAGCAAAGGAATGCGCAGGTTTTGTTGACCAGCAGCACCACCGGCACCAGTCCAAAGAAGATCAGCAACGAACCGGCGGTCAGAAACCACCACGTTTCCCGCACAGTCGGGAACAGGTTTTCAAGTAACGTGATCAGCGGGCGATGGAAGCCCATATAGAAGAATGTGTTCTGTCCGATGATCTGCATCACCTTCGGCACAGGCAAACGGATCAAAAACAACGCCAGCGCACAAGTCGTCAGCACAGCAGCAAGCAAACCGACGGGTATGATTTTGCCGTAGCGGTTGCCCGCCATACTCAGCCGGCCGTTGTAGTACTGCAGCACAAAGCCCGCCGCGAACAGCACCACGCCGATCAGGTACAGCCAGACGGGGTTTCCCGTTTCAATCGGCGTCTGCAGCCGGTCATACAGCTTTCGCAGCAGCGTGCCGCAAAGGATCAGCAGCATGGCAACTGGCACAACATTCACCCGCCAGACCATGGGCTTGCCAATCGTCAAAAAGCTAAATGCGCACAGCATGAGCGTCGAAGCAAAGACGATCGTTTTATTGCCTTTCGCGAGCTTCAACAGCACCCAGAGCAACACCTGCGCCAAAAACAGCACCAGCGCAAAATACATCGGTCTCGTCGGATACGGTAAAATCAGCCCATTCCCGACGAGAATGCCGAGCAGATTCTTCGTGAGATGCAGTTCCTTGCCGTTCATCAAAACTGTGTTGAGATAAGAGAAACAAAGGCAAATCAGTTCAATCCAAAAATAAGGGAGCAGCAACCGTCCGCACAGCTTTGGCAGATAATCACGCGCTGAAGCCTGTGCCGTTTTGCTCCAATTGAATGTGAAGCCGGACACCAGAAAAAACAGCGGCATGTGGAACGAATAGATCCAGCGGATCGCCGAAGCGGGCATACACATGTGTCCGAGAATCACGCAGTAAAAACCGACCGCCTTCAGCTGGTCGAGCCAGAGAATCCTGCGCTGCACCATACAGCCGCCTCCTTTTTGTCGGTTTTCTTTATCTTACAACGAACGGATAAAAAAAGCAAGGGGAAGGGAAGAAAAACAAATGTGGAATTTGGAATGTGGGATGTGGAATAACGAGAAAGAAAATGTCACTGCTTTCTAAAATCAACATCCATTACAAATTCAACATTCCACATTGAAAAAAGCCGCCGCAGCGGCTTGGTTCCTTACGTCATCTGCGCCTGCTTGACCTGGTGGTCGGTGACCTGACGGGGCGCGCGCAGATTCAGGATC
>JAEEGI010014343.1_pt1 | contig 16678 bp, 14 predicted proteins | sample 8958751 | NCBI WGS metagenome assembly JAEEGI01 (sample SAMN16246545, study PRJNA631951) | gut metagenome | biome: gut microbiome; feature: rumen; material: KS-attached | host: Bos | place: Iran: Karaj | collected 2018-10
CAGTCATTCTGTTCATCGCAGGTATAGAACACGGGCTTGCCGCCGGCGATATAGGTCGAGTTGGACCACAGCGAATAGCTCGGCGAGGGCATCAGTACCTCGTCGCCCTTGTTGAGCAGCGCCAGCAGGCACATCAGCACCAGTTCGCTCACGCCGTTGCCGATATAGACGTCGTCGGGCGTGATATCCTGGATTCCCTTGCCCTTGTGGTACTTGCAGATCGCTTCGCGGGCGTTGGGCATACCCTTGAGGTCGCAGTAGGCCACCGCCTTGTCCACGTTGTCGAGCAGCGCGCCGCGCAGACTGTCGGGCAGGCCAAAGCCGAAGGTGGCCGGGTTGCCGGTGTTCAGGCGCAGCACGGGGATGCCCGCCTTGGTCATGCGCTGACTTTCCAGGTACAGCGGGCCGCGGATGTCGGAATGGACGGGTTGCAGATTTTCGGAACGGTTGAGCAGCATAGAAAACACTCCTTTTCTTTCAGTCGGTTTTTACCTATTTATTATATTCCCGTCCGGGAAGGATGTCAAGAAGGGATTGCGGGAATCAGGGAACAGGGGACAGGGAGTGCGTAGTGCGCAGGGAACAGAGAACAGGGTTGCTAAGAACGGGCGCGTGTTGTAGAATGGGGCTGAAAAGAAAAATGCAAAAAAACGAAAAAAGATTTGTAAGCTTTTGCGATTATCGACATATATAAACGGAAGGCCAAAACGAAAGGAGCATTTCCCATGAAAAAACGAATTCTTTTTCTGTTCACTCTTGCGTTTGCGCTTTGCGCGTGCTGCCTGTTCGCCTCGGCAAAAACGTTTGAGACCAAAACCGTCGACCACGTGGTCTACATCTTTTATCCGGAAACCGAAACCCGGCCGGAGTACTGCGCCGTGATGAGCCTGTTTGACACCAAGGAAGCCATGAAAGGCGTGACCGAGCTCACGATCCCCGCCGAGGTTGACGGCGTGCCCGTCAAGTCGATCTTCTTTGACAACCTCAAGCTCGGCTCCTATGTCGAAGCCGAAGTGGAGACGATCCATCTGCCCGACACCCTTGAATCGATCAGCCTCAAAGCGTTCCTCAATATGCGCTCGCTGAAAACGATCAACATCCCCGAATCGGTCACAGCCATCGGTCAGAGCGCATTCTCGGGCTGCACGGGGCTGACGGAGATCACGCTGCCGGAAGGCCTTCTCGGCCTCGGCAAGGCCTGCTTCAAGGACTGCAAAAATCTGAAAACGGTTGACATTCAGGGCAACGGCCTGAAAAAGATCGGCTATGCGGCATTCGGCAGATGCGCGTCCCTGCAGTACATCGATCTGCCCGAATCACTGGAAACGATCGGCGGTCAGGCGTTCTTCCGCTCCGGGCTGCGCTTGCTGCGCGTTCCCGGCGGCTGCACGTTGGAAGCCAGAGCGCTCATGAACGCCTACAAGCTGAAGAAGGTCGTTTTTGAAGACCGCACGGGCGGCTACTACCCCATGGGCGTCAACGCGTTCTACGGCTGCAAAAATCTGTTGAAGGTCTATCTTCCGAAGAAAGCATACCCCTACAGCATCCCCGGCGGCGCGTTCGCCTATTGCACGCGGCTCAAGGCGGTTTACCGCACCGAGCATGTGCAGAACGTCTGGAACGCTGCGTTTGAGGGCTGCACGTCGCTTTCGGTCTTCACCGTACCCGCCGGCATCGAAAACATCGGCCCCGGCGCCTTCCGCGGCTGCACCGCGCTCAAAAAGCTGCGCGTGCTGGCGGAAACCTCCGCTTTCCTGTCCGTTGAAAAAGACAGCGCAGACTTCCTGCAGGATCTTCCCGACGCCTGCAAGGTCTATGTAAAGACCAACGCCATGCGCGGCGCCTTCCTTGACGAAGGCTGCCCCTGCAGGGTCATCGTGAAAGCCGACCTCAAATAAGCCCCCCCTCTTTTCTTTCCCATATAGGCGCCCCGCCGGCAGGGTTCTCCTCCGGCGGGGTTGTCTTATTCTATTCAATTCCCTTAATCCCTTCGTCCCTTAGTCCCTTACTCCCTCGTCCCCTTGATCTTCTCCCAATACGCCTTTGCCGCCTGCTCGCTCTTGTTCTCCTGCGGTTCATAATAGCGTGTGTTGCGCAGCGCGTCGGGCAGATATTGCTGTTTGACGTAGTGGTTCGGGAAGTCGTGCGGATACAGATAGAACTGGCCCTTGTTGGGGTTGTCTTCGCCGTCATAGTGCTTGTTCTGCAGCTGGCGCGGGATGGATCCGCTCTTGCCTTTTCTGATGTCCGCCGCCGCCGCGTCGTAGGCGAGATAGGCGCTGTTGCTTTTCGGGCTGGTTGCCACCAGCACCACGGCGTCCGCCAGCGGGATCCGCGCTTCGGGCAGGCCGACCATCAGCGCCGCGTCGCAGGCGGCCTTGACGATCGGGATGATCTGCGGATAGGCAAGGCCGACGTCCTCGCACGCGCAGACCATCAGCCGCCGCATGGCCGAGGGCAGGTCGCCCGCCTCCAGCAGCCGCGCGAGATAGTGCAGCGCCGCGTCGGGGTCGGAGCCGCGCATCGACTTCTGAAACGCCGAAAGGATGTCGTAGTGTTCGTCGCCGTCGCGGTCATATTTCATGGAGCTCTTTTGGGTCAGCGCCCTGGCGCGCTCCAGCGTGATCGTGTAAACGCCGTCTTGCTCCGGCGTGCTCAACAGGCACAGCTCGCAGGCGTTCATCGCCTTGCGCACGTCGCCGCCGCAGGAAAAGGCAATGTAGCGTTCCACGCCGTCTTCGCAGCGGATCACGCAGCCCTTCTCGGCTTCCAGAAAGCGGAAGGCGCGGTCCACGGCGGGCAGGATCTCTTCGGCGGTGATGCTCTTGAATTCGAACACGGTGGAGCGGCTGAGAATCGCGTTGTGGATATAGAAATAAGGGTTCTCCGTGGTGGAGGCGATCAGCGTGATCTCGCCGCGCTCAATGTAATCGAGCAGCGTCTGCTGCTGCTTTTTGTTGAAATACTGGATCTCGTCGAGGTAGAGCAGAATCCCGTTCGGCGCGGCAAGCGTGTCCAGCTCCGCCACAATGGCCTTGATGTCGGCGGTGGAGGCGCTGGTGCCGTTGAGCTTGTGGAACCTGCGGTTCGTCCTTGCCGCAATGATGGCCGCGAGGGTGGTCTTGCCCACGCCGGAGGGGCCATAGAAGACGAGATTCGGCACCTCGCCCGACAGAATGATCGTGCGCAGGGCCTTGCCTTCGCCCAGCAGGTGCTGCTGCCCCACCATTTCGTCAATCGTTTTGGGTCTGATTCGGTCCGCCAAGGGCGCGCGCATCGCCATCCCGCCTTTCCGTGTTGTGTCGGTGTAGATTATAGCACATTTGTTCGGTGTTGTCAAATGGCAGATGGCCGGAAGACAGAAGCAGCGGCCGCAAGGACCGCTGCTGTGGGATCAATTTCTGTCAGGGGAAAAGTAAATGCCAGCCGATGCCGGCCGCGGCCGCAATCGCGATGAACACGATCGGGTGGATTCTCTTGAAGCACTGCGCGCCGACGAAAACCAACACGCAAAGCACGATGTTTTCATAGCGCAGCGCCTGAAACACGCTGCCCGACTGCGCAAACGCGTCGGCGTTCCACAGCGCGATTTTCATCACGGCCCAGCACGCCGCCACGATCAGGCCCAGCGAGGCGGCCCGGAGACCGTAGAACGCCCAGCCGACGTATTTGGATTCGCGGAACCGTTTGAGGAACTGCGCCACGATCAGAATCACGATCACCGACGGCGCGATCAGGCCGAGCACGCCGACCAGAGCGCCCGGCACCCCCGCCACCTGAAAGCCGACGTAGGTGGCCATGTTGACCCCGAGGGGCCCCGGCGTCGATTCCGAAATCGCCACCATGTCGGAAATCTGCGCCGCGCCGAACCAGCCGGTCGCTTCGCCCATCTTTTGCAAAAACGGCAGCGTGGCGAGGCCGCCGCCGACCGCAAACAGCCCGGCCACAAAGAAGCGCCCAAACAGCTCAAGCAGAAGCATCGCGTTTCACGCCTCCCTTCAAAAGCAGGCCGGCCGCGCCCGCGGCGACCACAAAGATCGCCGGCGAAAGGTCGGTCAGAACCGCCAGCGCCGTGACGATCAGAAAGATGACGACGGCGCCGATATCGACCAGCGACTTTTTGCCGAGCTTGATCACGGCGGACGCGATCAGCGCCACCACCGCCGCGCGGATGCCCTCGAAGGCCCACTGCACGGCTTCGATGTGCTGAAAGTTTTTGACAAAGGCCGCAATGAGCGTGATGATGACGACAGACGGCGCCACCACGCCGAGCGTGGCAGAAATCGCGCCGGGGACGCCCCGCTTCTTGCTGCCGATGAACGTGGCGGTGTTGACGGCAATCACGCCCGGGGTGCACTGGCCGATGGCGTAATAATCCATCAGCTCCTCCTGCGTGGCCCATTGCCGCTTTTCCACGATCTCGCGCTGCAGAATCGGCAGCATGGCATAGCCGCCGCCGAAGGTGCACACGCCGACCTTGGCGAAAGCCAGGAACATGCGCAAAAGTTCTTTCATGGTCTTCTCCTTAAAAAGAAAGGGAGCGTGTGACACTCCCCTTTTTTCTGCTCAGATCGTCGGCGGAGCGATGCCGCCGCCCCCGGACATCATCTGCGACAGGAAGCCGGGCTTTTTCTTTTTCTTCTTGGGCTTATACGGCGGCGGGTTCTGCATCTTTTCCTGCGCCTTCCGGCCCTTTCTCGTCGCCAGGAATTTGTTGACCTCGATCACCGGCGGCGCCATCGTTTCGCTCATGTAGTCGACGCAGCGCGCCAGCAGGATCTGGTCGTTGTTCATGGCGCCGAGAATCGTGACGGCAATCAGGCTCTGGGTGTCGTTGGTGCCGTCTTCATAGATCTCGTTGAGCGTCTGGAACAGCTTTTTCATCGTGGCGGGCTTGTTCTCTTTGATCGCTTCAATCACGCGGGGCGTGCCGTAGTTGACGAAGAACTCCTCCGCCAGAAATTCGTCATACTGCGCCAGATTCGCCTTGTAGGCGTCGCGCAGCTCGGGGAACACGAGGCAAAGCTTGCTGGCCAGGGTGTTCGGGTCATAGAACGAGCCGGCCTTGACCGCGGCCTTTGAAACGGTCTGCGGCGCCTTTTGCACCGCCTTCTTTTTGACCGCAGCCTTCTGGCTGAAGCGGGTCTCCAGCGTCTCGGCCATTTCGCTGACCACGTATTTCACGTCGCGCTCGTCGGCGCCGGCGGGCAGCAGCGACACCAGCACGCGCTTCGGGTCGGCCGCAAGGCCGTCCGCGTCGTCCGCCGCATAAAGCTCCACGCGTTCGTCCGCATAGCGCAGCCGGAGCGCACCCTTTTCGCCCGCATAAACGGCGGCGGCCTCGTCGTCGGTCACGGTCAGCGTCCGGCCGGCTTCATCGGGCTGCGGCTGAAAGCCGTAGGAAGAAAGCGCGTCGCCCAGCAGCGACAGCACCTGCGAAAACTGTTCGGTCTGGATTGCCATATCGTCGTCTCCTTTTGGTCGGAATCGTATCTGTCTTGCACGTTACACCGCATTATATCACAGTTTTTCCGATTTGTCACCCTGAAAGGCCGAAAAAGTTTGAAGATTTCCTTACAACTTTCAAAAAAGGCTTTTCTTTCCGTGCCGTTTGTGCTATGATATCCTCTGTTACACAGAGGAGAGATGGAAAAATGGTTCAAAAGCTCAAGGACAATCTGCGCGAACTGCGCGAACAGATCTCGGTCCCGGAATACCTGTTCTGGTGGGCGTCGCGCATCTTCATGCTGCTGTATATCATCCAGACGTTCAAAGGCGACCACAAATGGATCGACTATCTGCTGCCCGTGATCGTCGGCATCGGCACGTTCGTCGTGTTTCTCATGCGCATGGTCACCCCGCAAAACAGCCTGTTCGGGCGGCTCAGCTTCCATCTGCAGACCTTCGTGGACATGATGTGCGTGGCCGGCTCGGTGGGCAACTACTTCGGCCTTTACAGCGTCAACGGCACGCTGCACTACGACTGGATCCTGCACGTCATCTCGGGCGTGCCCATGACGATGCTCGGCTATTATCTGCTGGTGGCCATGAACGGCAAAAAGACAAAGCTGACGCCCCAGATCTGCGCCTGCGGCAGCATGGGCTTTTCGTTCATCGTCATCATCGGGTGGGAACTCTTCGAATACTGCGGCGACTATCTGTTCGGCGACTGCAACCAGCGCTACAACTGGGAGATCGTGCCGGAGGATCCGTTCTACAACTTCTTCACCCATTCGGCCGCCGGCACGGCGCAGCTGCCGCTTGCCGACACGATCGTGGACATGGCAACGGCGTTCTTTGTTACGATCTTCACCGGCATCGTGCTGTATATCGTTTTGAGGCGCAGAGAGAAAAAGGAAGCGGCAGTCGCGCCGGAAGAGAAAGCAGAAAAGGCCACGGCAGCGGTTTAACCGAAAAGCAAGGCGGCAGTCCAAACGGACTGCCGTCTTTTTGTTTTTTTATCGCTTTTTCCAAAACAGCCCGTGCCGGTTGCAGTAGGCATAGATCCCCTTCACGCGGTTGATCTTGAATCTGGCCTCGGCACCGCCCTCGGGATAGAGCTTGACGAACTGCACGCCCTGATCGGACACCGCCGCAAAAAACGAGATATAGTGATCCTTGGTCATCGGGTGATCGACCGTCACGTAATATTCGTCCTCCACGGTTTCCAGCCGGATCGCGTGCGCCTCATCCGCCGACTCCGCCTCCTGCGGCGGCAGCGTGATGCCGCAGCAGCTGATCACCGCTTCGCCGATCGTCCGGATCACGTTGCCGCAGACCGGGCAGACATAGAACTTCCCTCTTGTCATGTTGGAAGACAGGTTCCGGTTGCTGATGCTTTCGCCCGACAGCAGCTCGATCACGGAGATGCCGAGCGCCCCGGCCAGCGGCTCCAGCAGGCTGATGTCCGGGAACCCCTGTCCCGTTTCCCATTTACTCACAGCCTTGCTGCTGACAAAGAGCGTTTGCGCCAGCTCCTCCTGCGTCATTCTTTTTGCTTCGCGCAGTCTGCGGATCACGGCGCCGGTCACGTAGTTATCCATGGCTCTCGCCTCCTTCTGCAGCTATGATAGCACATCTTTGCGGGGAAAGCTACCCACGGAGCGTGGAATGGGCATTTGTTTTCGGTTCAGCCTGTCGACGTGATTGTTTGTGCCGTTGCATCCGACAAACGCTTGCGCTTGCGCCGCAGTGCCACCGCCTGAAAGAGCAGCATGCCGCAGACGCTGCCGATCAGCAGGAGACTTCGGATGCAGGTCATCAGCCACAGCATGCCTCGTTCCACACCCAAAACGGCATAGCTCCGATAATACAGGTGCAGCATCCTGCCGAATCCCGCTGCCGTCCAGACAAACGTCACCGCTCCGACGCCGCAAACGGCAACAAAGAGTTTTTGCAGCCGCAGATCAAAAAAGCAGAACACCAAAACCGCAAACAAAAGGTCCAACGCAACAAAGACGTATTTGTTGAAAAACAAGCTGTCAAGCACAGAGGAAAAGGCGCGTGTGTCAAACAGCCTGCCGACCGCTTCCATCAAAAAGAACCCCGCGCCGATCAGACCGACCCAGCGCGGCGACAGATTCTGCCGCATCGCCTGCACGACGCCGACAACCGACAGAGAAACGAACAAAACGTATTCCCAAACCGCGACGCTTGTCAATTTTTCTTTTAACATAAATCCGCCTTCTGCCACGGTCAGCATCGTTGTCAGCAACTGCAGCAGACACATCGAAAGCAGCATGCCGTACAGGCAAACCTGTACCGTCCTGGCGCGGTGTGATTCCAGCACCGGCTGCTGCTCCGCATAAAGGCGCATCGTATCTTCGCCCAGAAGCGCATCCACCGTTGTATCCAAAAGCTCCGCCATCCGCTTTGCCATGTAAAGATCCGGGTAGCGCGTGCCGGTTTCCCAGCGGGATACGGTCTGCCGGGTCACATAGAGCTGCTGCGCAAGCGCCTGCTGGGTCAGGCCCTTCGCTTCGCGGGCGCACTTCAGGTTTTCTCCGAATTTCATCTGATCCTTCCTTTCGCAAGTTCAAAAAAGTATCTGCAGATCGCTTTCGTTATAGCATAAAGCGAACGCCTTTGCAAGAGAAACCCGCGAAAAAGCCGCGCACCGAAACGGAACCCCCCTGTTCTGCAAAGCAACGAGCACACAAAAAGGCAGCCCGCAACAGAGCTGCCTTTTTGCGTTTCGGTTATTATCTCTTTTTGTATAGCACTAATTCCGGGTTCTTGCCCTCCGCCTCATAGGTGCTGATCAGAATGAAGTCCATGTTCGCCAGAACGCCGAAGCAGCGTTCGCCGCCGAAGGCGGGTTCGAGCTGCGTGCCGAGGTAGGTCGTGCCGTCGTTCAACAGCTTCACGCTTTCGCCGCTCGGCAGCGGATAAGCGAGGTTGACGAAGCGGCCGACCAGCGCGTTCAGGCTTTCCACCCTGGGCATCCCTTCGATATGCAGATCGTTGATCTCGTCGATCAGCTGCTGCTTGAAGGCTTCGAACTGGCCGTTGTCGCTGAGCTGCTCATAGCGCTTCCAGTAGTCCAGCGTGGGCAGCAGCTGCTTCATATAGGCGCGGGCCTGTTCCTCGGTGAAGCCCTCCCCCGCCATATGGCCGACGCAGACGTTGATCAGGTCGTCCATGTCGCTGTAGGTATAGGTGCCGTCGGCATAGCACCACTGACAGTAGTCCTCGTTGAGCGAGCCGTCCTTGTTTTTGCCGATGATCGCGTCCTCCAGCGGCATGCCGCAGCATTGGCACACGAGCTTGCGCGGCGAGCCGAGCAGCGTGTTGATGGATACGTTGAACACCCCGGAAAGCAGCTTCAGCGTTTCGGTGTTCGGCACGGTCTCGCCGGTTTCCCAGCGCGAAACCGCCTGACGGGTGACAAACACCTTTTCGGCCAGCTCGTCCTGCGACAGGCCGTTTTTGGTTCTGAGTTCATAAATGACGTCTTTCGTGTTCATACAAACACCTCCCGATTCTCATTATACCCGCGCGCCGCGGGAAAAGCAAGCAACGCGCAGTTGCGCTTTCTGCAAAACAGCACGGGCGACCCCGCGGGCAGCCCGTGCTGTCAACTGTCATCTGCCTGCGCCCCGGGCGCTTACGCCTTGCCGGCGCAGCCGAGCACGTCGTTGATCTTGTGCTCCACCATGCCCTGAATGGCTTCGCGGGCGGGCTTCAGATACTGACGCGGGTCGAAGTGATCCGGATGCTCCGCAAAGTGCTTGCGGATGGCGGCGGTCATGGCAAGACGCAGGTCGGAGTCGATGTTGATCTTGCAGACGGCCATGGTCGCGGCCTTGGCCAGCATTTCTTCGGGGATGCCGATCGCGTCCGGCATCTTGCCGCCGTAGCTGTTGATCTCCTTGACGAATTCCTGCGGCACCGAGGAAGCGCCGTGCAGCACGATGGGGAAGCCGGGCAGCTTTTTGCCGACCTCTTCCAGAATATCAAAGCGCAGCTGCGGCTTCTGGCCGGGCTTGAACTTGTAGGCGCCGTGGCTGGTGCCGATCGCGATGGCGAGGGAATCCACGCCGGTGCGGGTCACGAAGTCATAGACCTGCGCGGGGTCGGTGTAGCTGGCGTTGCCTTCTTCCACCGCCACGTCGTCTTCCACGCCGGCCAGAGTGCCGAGCTCGCCTTCCACCACAACGCCGTGGGCGTGGGCGTAATCGACGACCTTTTTGGTCAGCGCCACGTTCTCTTCATAGGGCAGCGAGGAGCCGTCGATCATGACGGAGGTGAAGCCGCCGTCGATGCAGCTTTTGCAGGTCTCGAAGTCGGGACCGTGGTCCAGATGCAGCGCGATGGGCAGGCCGGTCTCTTTTTCGGCCGCCTCCACGAGCTTGACCAGATAGGTGTGGTTCGCATAGGCGCGCGCGCCCTTGGACACCTGCAGGATCAGCGGTGCGTTCAGCTTTTTGGCCGCTTCGGTGATGCCCTGGATGATCTCCATGTTGTTCACGTTGAACGCGCCGATGGCGTAGCCGCCCTTGTAGGCGTCTTCAAACATTTTTTTGGTTGTAACGAGTGGCATAGGTATATCTCCTTTTCTTTAATTTGCTGAGTAAATCGGGCGGGCGTTATCCGAACAGCGACGTGGTCGGCGTTGTCGTCGGCTCGGTCGTCTGCGTGTCGGGCGTATAGGCCAGGGCGAAGCAGTGGGAGCGGATCTTGCCCTCCATCACCTTGCCGCGGAACTCGTTGCCGGTCAGCTCGCGGCCGCCCACGGTCATGGCGGAAACGTAGCCGATGTCGCTGCTGATGGCCTGATCGTGCGACTTGATCGTAATCCACGTTGCCGGGTCGCCCGAAAGCGTGATGCCGAGCTTGTTCTGCACGATGGTGCGGAAGTCTTCGCTGGAAATGGTATAGGTCGTCTTGAAGCCGCTGACGTTGTAGTCGCCGTAGCTCGGACGGCCGCCGTTCAGATACGGCAGATTGCTGCCGCCCCAGACGTTGAAATAGGACGTGGTCTTGCCCGCGCTGATCGAATGGAACGGCGTCAGCGCCGTCTTGCCCTGATAGGCGATGTAAAGGCCCTCGTCCTTGACCTCCTGCGCCACCTGGCGGCAGATGTCGGAGGGCGTTTTGCCGTGGGCGTTCGCGTCGGCGTTGAGCCGGAATCCGTTGTATTTCGCAAAGGTATAAAGCGCAACCGCCTGCGCCTTGAGCGCTTCGTGGCTGAACGCGGAGCTCATCTCGCTTTCCAGGCAGGAGGCCAGGTATTCCACCGTTTCATAATCGGTGCCCGCATAGTTGATCATGGACGGATAGACGTCGCCCTTCACCAGCGTGGTGCCGTAATAGTAGTTGGCCAGAATCTGCGCATAGGTCCAGCCGAGCGAGGAAAGATACTCCGCGCCGTGCTGGCTCAGACCGACGCCGTGGCCGTAGCCGAACACATAGAAGGTGAACGTGCCGCTCGTGGAGGGCGCCGTCGTCGTGGTGGGCGCGGCGGTCACCTCCGAAGCGCCGGGCTCCGCGGGCAGATAGTTGTCTGCCGGCAGCGTGGTGTCCGAGATCGGCATGGTGGACGAATAGGACGACGGATCGGCGGAGGACGGATCCGAGGTCGGTTCGCTCTGCATGAAGTGGTGCAGCAGCAGAATCGGCGCGAGCACGGCGGCCAGCAGGATGACGACCGCAAAGGCGATCACGCCCTTCGACAGCTTCTTGCCGTCTTTTTTGTTCTCGTCGGCGCTCAGCTCGTTCAGCGTCCGCTCGCCGTCCAGCTTGCGGCAGACCGTGTCGCACAGCACGCTGACGCAGTGGCCGGGCAGCAGCATCACGTCGTCGGGATTCATCGTGTTGATCTTTTTGGCGCGGGCGCCCTCGCCGTCGGCAACGGCGGAATAGGCGTAGTACTGCACGCCCGCGTCGGTTTCGCTTTCATAGACCGGCGAAATCGCGGCGCCGAAATCGGTCCCGGCGTCTTCGCGCGCCTGTCTGGCTTCGCGGATCACCTTTGCCGTCTGCGATTCGTCCGGGTCGGCCGGCGCGTCCGCGTCGGGCGTCACGTCGATGAAATCGACCGCTTCCGTCAGGTGCTCCACGTCCCCCTGCAGATGCAGAATCTGCTGCGTGGCGTCGCCGAGCGCAATGGCCAGCCGCCGCTCGCTGCGCTGCAGTGTTTCCACCAGCCGCACGACCGGCCCCAGCAGCTCCCGCTCGTCTTCTGCCTTGCGTATCACGGGCGCCTTGGGCGCGTCGGCCGGCGTTTCCTTGTCGTCATGCGGCGAAAACAGCAGCTCCACAAAGCTTTCCAGCACGGCGTCGATCCGCTCGAAGTCGAGCGGCATCAGCGTCAGGCTGCCATTCTGCACAGCCGCCGTGAAGCCGCTGAACAGCCCGTCGTTTGAAAGATGCGTCACGCTGCCCTTCGGCTCCAGACAGTGCGCGCGCATGTCGAGGTCCGCTTCTCCGTCGTGGTTCTGCGCAATGCGCTCCGCGATCGACGGCGCGGACACGCCTTCGAGCATCAGCTTGGAAAGCAGCTTTTCCTTCAGCGCCAGATAATCGTCGGTTTCCGCCGCAAGAATCACGTCGTCGCCGTCTTCCACCGCAAACGAAGCGGCGGTCAGAAGTGCGTCGACGCCCTCAAAGCTCTGCCGGTCCTCTTCCGAAAAGCCGTAGGCGTCCAGCGTCAGGCAGATCTTATAGACTGCGTCGGCCGAAACCGCAGAGAGGTTTTCCAGAGTAAATAGCTTGATCATGTTGTCCTCCGTCCCTGCGCGCCGGGCTGCGAAAGCGGGCGCGCAACGTTTCTATAGGGTGCTCAGCCGGCGTTCCAGCGCGACGCGGTCGCGTAGGGATTGGCGAGCTTTTTCTTGTCGTAATAAACCTGCGGATAGCGCGGGTTGGCGTTCAGCGTGACGCGGGAGGTGTCCACCGTCGCGGATTCTCCCTGCCGCACCAGCCGCGCTATCACGACCAGCCGCGCGTCGTCGAATTCGTGCGAGCAGGTGGAAAGCGTCAGCAGCGGGTCGGTCACCTGCACGTCCACGCCGGTGTCATAAAGCGAGCGCTGCTTGAGCTCGGCCAGGTATTCCGCCTTGCGCTGGTCGCTGAAAAGCGCGGTGAAGTAATAGGGGAACACGTAGCCGTTGTCGTCTTCCGGCACGGAATTGGAGATGAACACGGCAAAGACCTTCCACTGATAATCGTGATACAGCGTGTTGAACGAAATCACGGGGCTCATCTTATAGCCGGCCAGCGTTTTGTAATGGTCCAGCGCGCCGAAGATCGTGCGGTCGTTCATGTGGTGGCCGAAAACCAGCGTGTTGTAATCGAGCGGCTCCGCCCGGTTGAGAAACGACATGAACGGGCAGCCGTATTTGGTGCTCTTGCCGTAGAAGTTCTTGTTGAGGTATTCCTCGTCGTCCGTCGACTGCACCACGGGCAGGCTCATGTTGATGCCCGGCGCTTCCAGATAGCCGACGAAGTCCTGGTTGGTGGCGTAGAGTCTGGCGTATTTCAGCTGCAGTCCGCGGGGGAACGTCACGTTGGGGAATTCGCCCTTGAGCTGGGCCCACTGCTGCTCGTCGGTCAGCTGCAGATTGTTGCCCACGTCGCCCGGCGCGTTTTGCGGCACGGCTTCGTTGGTCTGCAGAATCAGGTCGCTGACGTCTTCTTCAAACCGTTTGTTGTCCAGATGCAGCTTGTATTCGCGCAGCAGCACCCCGACCGAAAAGAGGATGGCAAGCAGAGAGAGCACCAGCACGACCGTGCGCCCCACGTGCGCGTCCCTGACGACCTCTTCCTTTGTGGGTGGTTCTTCCTCCGGCTCCTCCACCGCAAAGCCGCTGTCGGGCAGACTGCGGTCCGAGGCGAACGGCGCCGAAGCGTAAAGGGCTTCTTCGTCCGTTTCGTCCACCTCCGCCACGCGGAAGCGCGGGTCAAACACGTCGTCGGCCGGCGCGTCGTCGTCCTCCAGAAAGCTGCTCAGGCTTTTTTTCTTCGGGCCGCGGGTCGGTTCGTCCGGCCCCTCTTCGTGCGCATAATCCTTGCTCTGATAGAGGATCCGGGTGCCGAGGCCGTTGTCGTCCGCCGGTTCGGCGTCGGGCCGGTCTGCGGTCTCCGTCTGCCTGGCGGCAAGCGCCAGCAGCTGCTGCAGCTGTTCCTGCGTCAGCTGCACCGTGCCCTCCGCCGGCGCTTCGTCCGGCTGCTGCGGCCGGTTGGTCCGGATCGGCGAGGGCGGGGCTTCCCGCTTCGTCTGCAGCGGTTCCGTATCGGTAAAATCGAACGCGCCGCTGGAAATATCTTCGATTTGCGGACGGTCGACGCCGTCCTCATAGATCTTCTTCATGCGTCACAATCCTTTGAAAATGTGATAACCGCGCCGAAGCGGCCGCTCAGATATCGCCGTACCATATCGAGCGCGTGAGACGCGAATACAGTGCGGTTGTAGTCTCTGCAGTCGGGGCCGGTCTGGCCGGTATGCACCGTCCGCGTTTCCGTCCGGCTGCCGTCGGTCAGGGCAAGATATGCCAGCCCCGGCTCCCTGCCGCGTTCGTCTTTGCCCGGCCCGGCAAGGCCGGTGACGGAAACGGCAAGGTCGGCGCCGCTTTGCGAAAGCGCACCCGCCGCCATCTGCACGGCGACCGCCTCGCAGACCGCGGTTTCCCGCGCGATCAGCTGCGGGTCGACGCCCAGCAGCTTTTGCTTGATTTCGTTTCGGTATGACACGACGCCGCAGCCGAACACGTCGGACGCGCCGGGAATGTCCGTCAGCCGTTTGGCGATGAGCCCCGCCGTGCAGGATTCCGCCGCGGCGAGCGTCAGGCCGAGCTGCCGCAGCCGTTTGACCACGGCCGTTTCCAGGTTCGGCACGTCGACGCCGTAGACCTTGTCGCCGAGCCGGGAGACGATCTCCCCGACCACCGGTTTGAGCAGCGCGCGCGCTTCGGCTTCGTTCTGCGCCTTTGCGGTCACGCGCAGCATGGCTTCGCCGCTTTTGGCATAGGGGGCGACAGTGGGGTTTTCGTGATCCAGCAGATCGGAAACGGTCTGCGCCATGGCGCTTTCGCCGATTCCGAAGGTGCGGATCTCCGTCGACACGATCACGCCGTCGGAAAACCGGCGCAGATAGGGCAGCGCCCCGCTTTGGAACATCGCCCGCATCTCGCGCGGCGGCCCCGGCAGCATCATGAGCCGTTTGCCGTCCTTTTCCATGGCGCAGCCCGGCGCGGTGCCGTTGTCGTTTGCAAAAATGACGGCGCCCTCCGGCATCCAGGCCTGCTTTTCGTTCGTCTTCGGCATTTCGACGCCCTTGACGGCGAAGTAAGCCTTCATGCGGCGCAGACTTTCGTCATGCAGCACCAGCTTTTTTTGGAAGCAGGCGGCGCAGACCTCCTTGGTCAGGTCGTCCTTGGTGGGGCCGAGGCCGCCGGTGGTCATCACCAGATCGGCGCGCGAGAGTGCCGTTTCCAGCACCTGCCGCAGCCGTTCGGGGTTGTCACCCACCACGCTCTGATGCAGCACGGATATGCCGAGCGCAGCCAGCTGCCTGGAAAGATACTGTGCGTTCGTGTTCAGAATGTCGCCGAGCAGCAGCTCGGTGCCCACAAAAACGAGCTCGCACGTCATGCACAATATCCCCTTTCGTTACGGTTATTCTTCGAGATAGGTATATCTGCTCTCTTTGACCGCGCGTTCCACGAGCGGCCCGAAATCGAACAGGGCTTCCGCCTCCTCCAGCATCGGCACGGTCGGCCGCGTCTTGGGGTGCTTCGGCGTGAACACCGTGCAGCAGTCCTCATAGGGCTGCAGCGAGGTTTCAAACGTGTCGATCCGCCGCGCGATCTCGATGATCTCGTCCTTGTCCATGCCGATCAGCGGCCGGAACACCGGAATCCGGGCCACGGCGTTGGTGCAGGCGAGCGAATCGATCGTCTGCGACGCAACCTGACCGAGGCTTTCGCCCGTGATCAGCGCCTTGCAGCCATCGTTCACGGCGATCTGCTGCGCGATGCGCATCATCAGCCGGCGCATGATCAGCGTGAACATATCCTCGGGACAGTGGTCCTTGATCGCTTCCTGAATCTCGGTGAACGGCACGACGTAAAGCTTCACGCGGCCGCTGTAGCGCGACACGAGCTTTGCCAGCGCGTGCACCTTCAGCTCGGCGCGCTTGCTGGTATAGGGCGGCGAAACGAAGTGCACCGCGTCGAGCATCAGCCCGCGCTTCGACATCATGTACCCCGCCACGGGACTGTCGATGCCGCCGGAAAGCAGCAGACACGCCTTGCCGGAGGAGCCGATCGGCAGACCGCCGGCGCCCTTCCGCTGGTTGCCGTGGATCAGCACCTGATCGCGGATTTCGACCGTGACGGTCAGCTCCGGCGCGTGGACGTCCACCTTCAGCGGATGGATGTGCGACAGGATGTGCCCGCCGACCTCGGCCGCAATCTCGGGCGAGGTCATGGGAAAGCGCTTGTCGCTGCGCTTGCCGTTCACCTTGAACGTGCGCACCCGCCGCAGGTCGTCGCCCAAGAATTCCAGCGCCGTGCGCTTGATGGCTTCGATGTTTTTGTCGCAGACGGCGGCAACCGAGAAGCCGACGATGCCGAACACGCGCGAGACGCGCTCCACGGCCTCGTCAAAATCGACGTCGTCCTCCGCCGGCTCGCAGACGATGGTGGACTGCGATTTGCGGAACGTGAACGTGCCGAGATCGGCCAGCCGCCGGCGCAGGTTTTTGATCATAATATCTTCAAACGTGGAGCGGTTGAGGCCCTTGAGCACGATCTCCCCGTTTTTGATCAGAATTACTTTTTTCATGTCGTTATCCTTTTTTCCGAATCGTTTTGAGCGCCGCGCGGATCCCTTCCAGCGCATAGTCCAGTTCCTCTTCGGTCGTTTCATCCGAGAGGCTGACGCGCAAGGCGGCGTCGGCCAGTCTGACGTCGAGCCCCGCCGCCGCCAGCACGGGGCTGCGGTGGCCCTTTGCGCAGGCGGAGCCGGAGGAAACGTAGACGCCGCGGTCCGACAGGAAGTTCAGTACCGCTTCCGCGGGCAGACCCGGCAGCGAAAGATGGACGATATAGGGCAGCGCGTCGTCGGCGCTGTTGACCGCAACGCCCGGCTCGTTTTTCAGTTCTGCAACGAAAGCGTCGCGCAGCGCGGTGACGCGCGGCAGGTGCTTTTCGGGGGCCAGCCGCGTTGCCGCGCC
>JAEEGI010014345.1_pt1 | contig 16677 bp, 10 predicted proteins | sample 8958751 | NCBI WGS metagenome assembly JAEEGI01 (sample SAMN16246545, study PRJNA631951) | gut metagenome | biome: gut microbiome; feature: rumen; material: KS-attached | host: Bos | place: Iran: Karaj | collected 2018-10
GAAGCTGTCCTTCGGGAAGCCGTACCTGCTCCGAAAACGCGTCGAATGCGGGGACCTTATCGCTTCTGCCGATCGAAAAAACGGACGGACAGCGCTCGCCTTCGCGCAAAAGCAGCGCAGCGAACTGTCCCTCGCCCGCGCTCGTATGCGGATAGAACCGCCGCATCGAAACGAGCGAAAAATCCGTATGCCCGTCGAGAAAGTGCCGCACCGTCTCCTCGTTCTCCTGTGGGGAGAACGAGCAGGTGGCGTACAGAAGCTGCCCTCCCGGCTTCACCGCCTTCGCGGCGTCGTCGAGGATCGCCCGCTGCCGAACGGCACAGGTAAGGACATGCTCAACCGACCAGTCGCGCACCGCCTGTTCGTCCTTCCGGAACATCGCCTCGCCCGCGCACGGCGCGTCGACAAGCACGGCGTCGCAGCGACCCTCAAGCCGGCTGCACAGCGGTTTCGGCTCGGCGTTCGTCACGATCGCGTTTGTGACGCCCATGCGCTCGAGATTGCCCGAAAGCACCTCGGCACGCGAGGGGACGATCTCGTTGCTGAACAGCACGCCGCCGCGCATCTTCGCCGCAAGCTGCGCGCTCTTGCCGCCCGGCGCGGCGCACAGATCGAGCACGACCGGTTCGTCCGGAAGATCGAGCATGGCGACCGGCGCCTGCGCGGTCGCTTCCTGCATATAAAAGAGTCCCGCCGCGTGCAGCGGCGTTGCGTTCGGGTTGAACGCCGAAGGCACCGCCGCGCCGTCCGGATTTTCACAAAGCGGCGAAAGCGGCAGATCGAGAAGCCCGGAAAGCGTTTCCCGGTCGGTTTTCAGCGTATTGATGCGAAGCGCTTTTTTCGGCGGCTCGTTCAGCGCGGTCAGAAACTTCGGAAAATCCGCGCCGAGCTGTTTCTCCATGCGCTCCAGAAACGCTTCGGGGTAAATCCTGCTCATACCCGCACCTCCGCGTTCGCGCCGAGCAGCACGATATGACGCTCGGTCACCGGAATGCCGGACAGCCGTTCAAGTGCGGCGGCGTACAGCGCGACCTGCCGCGTGTGCTTCTTTGCGTACTCGTCCGGATCGCCTTTGACGCGGTCGGTCTTGTAATCAAGCAGCACCCACGCGCCGTTTTCCAGGAAGCACGCGTCGATCACGCCCTGCAGAAGCACCGGTTCGCGGGAATCCGTTTCGGGCAGCAGTTCATTTGCGGGCATCGGGCACAGGAAGCTCCATTCGCGCTCGACGCGGTCCGATCTCGTCATGCGCGCAAACAGCGGCGAATGTGCAAACGTGCGGATCGCATCCGCATGGAAGTCCGTCATGCCGGAAAGCGCGTCCAGGAATGCGCCGCGCTTCGCTTCGTCAAAGAGCGGGATGCGTTCCAGCGCGCGGTGCACCGCGCTGCCCTCGGAAAGAACGTTGTAACCGGTCTCGAACGCGGGCTCGGCAAACTCCGGCGTTTCGTTGCGCTCGAGCGCCGTGACCGAGGTCTTGTCCGGCAGGGTGTCGACGGTCGGATGCGGATAGGTCCAGCCGAACTGTGCGGAAAGATCCGCCCGCTCCGCCTCGGTGGGACGCGGGATCGCGCCGATCGAAAGCTGTGCTCCTGCGGCGATGAACTCGCTCTTTTTATGCAGCGCCGTCGGAACGCGCCCATTCAGCGATAACATGAGAAGCTTCAGCCCGGAGGTCGATTTGCGGATCGAAAGCAGCGACGGATTTTTCCACTCGTCCATGCGCTTTTCGGCGTTCGACAGCGAGCCCAGAAGATACAGTTCCTGCTTTGCGCGCGTCATGCCCACGTACAGCACACGCAGCTCCTCCGCCCACGACGCGTCCGAAACCACGTGCGCGGCGTTCCTGTGCGCCAGCGTTTCGTGCTTTACGCCGAACGCGTCGAAATACCGGAGCCCCGCGCCGAGATTCGCCTCGGCGATCAGCGGCTTCGTTTCGTCCTTCCGGTTGAACGTGCCGCCGAGCCCTCCGTAGAACACGAACGGGAACTCGAGTCCCTTCGAAGCATGGACGGTCATGATGCGCACGACGTCCGCCGTAACGGTCGCCGCCGCGCCGAGCTTCTGCGTCGCTTTGACGTTCTCCATGAACCGCAAAAAACCGTGCACGCCGCTTAAGCCCCTTGCGTCGCAGTCCGCCGCCGCGCGGACGAGCGCGTCAAGGTTTGCAAGGCGCTGATCGCCGCCGATCAGCACGCCGATCATCTCGCGGTAATGCGTTTCGTCAAGGATGCGCTCAATGAGATCGGAAAGCGGGATCCGCCGCGAAAGCGCCGTGCAGCGTTCGATCGTGTCAAAGAACGCGGCGACCTTTGCGTTCGTTTCGCGCGCCGCAAGCAGACAGTCCAGAAGCGCGCCTTTTTTCGCTCCCGCGCGAAGCTCGGAGAGTTCTTCGTCGGTAAAGCCGAACAGCGGCGAACGCAGGGACGCAAGCAGCGGGATGTCCTGCCGGCGGTTGTCGAGTACCGAAAGGAAGCTCATCAGAAGCTTGACCTCGATCGCGTCGAAGTATCCGCCCGAGGACTGCGCGTAGCAGGGAATACCCGCTTCGGACAGCGTCTGCGCCCACACGCGGGCGTAATTCTTGTTTCTTAACAGCACGGCGAAATCGCCGAAGCGGCACGCCCTTGTTTCCTTTCCGTCGACGACCGGGCGCTGCATGCGTTCGAGGATCGTCCTTGCGGCAAACCTTGCCTCCGCCTCGGCGTCCTCCAGAGATTCCTCTTCCTCGGGATCGTTCTCGCGCGAGAAGAGGTGCAGCTCCGCCTTGCCGTCCGGCACCGGCGCGCCCTGAATAAGCATTGCGCGCGCGTCGTATTCGATGCCCGCGACCGCTTCGCGCATGATCGTGCCGAACGCCGCGTTCACCGCGTCGATAACGGCTTTGCCGGAACGGAAATTGTGCCCGAGGTCGATGCGCGTACCGTTTTCACCGTGAAAATCGCGGCATTTTTCGAGGAAGAGCGACGGCTCCGCCATGCGGAAGCGATAGATCGACTGCTTCACGTCGCCCACGAAGAACAGCCCGCCCGGCCGCGCGATGCGGTTCAGGATCGTTTCCTGCACGCGGTTAGAATCCTGATACTCGTCGACGATGATTGTGAGGAACCGCTCGCGGTATTCCGCGGCGATCTCGTCGTCCTTCAGGATCTCGATCGTCATATGCTCGAGATCCGCAAAATCCAGCGCGTTCTGCGCGCGCTTCGCCTGTGTGAAAAGGTCGAGATACCCGCGCATCAGCGCGTAAAACGATTTCATGACCGGCGCCGCCTGCCGTTCCGTTTCCAGAATCGTCTCAAACGGCACGGCGTTTCGCGCCGCCTGCTCCTTCGCAAGCTTCTTGAACGCCGCTTTTGCGTCCTGCACGCCCGCCTTTTCCTCGTCGGAAGTCCCGTTCGGGAAGCGCAGGGAATCCTTCATTTCGACGATCCCCGCAAGCGACGCGGCGTAGCCCTCGCGCGTGTCCTGCATCAGCGCGCCGCGCGCACGCGACAGGAGATCATAAAGAATTGAAAGAACCTTTCCATATTCCGGCGAAAGCTTGTCCGTTTCGCGCTGCAGCTCGTCGATATGGATCCGGAGTTCCGCCCGGTCGCTTTCCGTCGCGTAGGCAAGCTGCGCCCTCAATGCATCCGGATCGTCGAGCGCGGCTTCGTTCCGGTCGATCCATCCCGTCGGCTCCGGCTGTGCGGAAAGGAAGGTCTCGAACCCCTCCATCGTTTCGAGCAGGTTCTGCTCGCTGCCGAACGCAACGATCAGCGTGCGGTAGTCCTCCGGACGGTCGTTTGCAAGCGCATCCAGAGCGGTCTCGCGCGTTTCGGCGCGGAGCACCGCCGCTTCGGTCTCGTCGAGCGTCTTGCACGACGGCGTCAGTCCCACGCGGAAGAAGTGCCGGAACACGACCTTCGCGCAGAACGCGTCGATCGTGGAAATGCTGGCGTTGGCGACCGCCGCCGCCTGTTCGCGGAAGTACGCCGCCTGCGCGCCGGACGCCTCCTTCGCCGCTTCCGAGAGGCGCTTCGATATTCTTGCTTTCATTTCGCCCGCCGCCGCGCGCGTAAAGGTGAGCACCAGCATGCGGTCGATGGGCATGCCCTCTTTCACCAGCCGGCAGACGCGCTCGGTGAGCACGGTGGTTTTTCCCGCGCCCGCCGCCGCAGATACGATCAGGTTCCCGGAAAGGGTGATCGCCCGTTCCTGTTCGCGCGTAAAGCTCATTTCGCGTCGCCTCCTTCCGAAAGAAGGTCGTCGAGCTTCAGCTTCTGCACGACGTGCGTGCGGCAGCCGAGCTGCCGGTCGAAGCGGCACACCGCGCCGTACGGACACCACTTGCACGCGTCCGCCGTCGGATACACGTCCGCCTCGCCGTTCAAAATGCGTTCCGCGGCGTCCGCCGCCGTGCGCATCGCCTGTTCCTTCAGCCGTTCCAGCGCTTCACGCGTCACGAGATCGCCCGAAAAGCCGTCCTTTTTGACGGCGAGTTTCTGTATGAGCTCGGATTTTTTATCGAACAGCGCGTCGCTTGCCCGGATCGCTTCCTCATCGGAAGCCGTGACGCCGGACAGCGGGTTCATCGGCGTTTCGTCGGGCGTTTCCGGCGCGTCGGCGGTCAACGGCATATAATACATGCCCACCGCCTCGCCGCCGAGCTGCTTCGCCGCTTCGAGATACAGCGGAAGCTGGATCGTTTCGCCGCTATGGAACTTTGTCGGATCAAAATTATGATTTCTGCCGGTCTTATAGTCCACGATGCGGAACATCGTGCCGTCGGCGCTTTTGTCGATGCGGTCGATCTTGCCGTATACCTGAATGCGCGTGCCGTCCGACAGCACGAGCGAAACCGGCATGAGCCCGTCCTCGCTTCCGAAAACCGCCTCGGTCGCCGCGATGTTGAACCGCCCCTCGCGGATCTGGCGCAGCACGGAATACACGCACCAGCGGATCATGCGGATGCGCACGATCAACGCCTCCCTCTGGCGCACGTTGCGTTCGAAGATGCCGTCGTTGTGCGCGGAAATCAGCGGCGGCAGGATGCGGTTCAGGATCGCGTCCGCCTCCGCGTTCGTCATGGTTTTGAGGTCTTTGCCCTCGTCCTGCGCGGTCTTGACGAACGTGTCGAGCGCGTCGTGCAGAAACGTGCCCACGTTGTCCGCGCGTTCCGTCGCTTCCTTGCGCTCCTCGGCGCGAAGACCGTATTTCAAATACTGCGCGAACGGACAGCGGGCGAACTGCTCGAGCCGGCTGGCGCTCATCATGGGCGCGTCCCCGTACAGCTTGTGCGCAAGCGTCTTCCCGAGCTGTGCCTCCGCCTTCGTGCCGGCGCGCGCGTCCAGAAGCGCCTTCGTCGGCTCCGCGTACGCGGGATCGGTTTCAAACCAGTCCAGAAGAACCGGCAGCTGTTTTCCGATATATCCCTCGGTGCGGTACGCGCGAAGAAGCTCCGACAGCGCCGAAAAGCCCACCGGCGGGTTTGCGGGGAGCGCGTCGCCTGCGGACAGCACGATCTGCGTGCGGTTTTCGGGGAACAGCGCTTCGACGGTTTTCAGAACCGGCGAAACGACAAGCTCGCCCGACGCGCCCGCGCAGGGGTACGAGAAGAAGATGCGCCCGGTCGCCTTGGTAAGCAGGGTGTAAAGCTGCAGGCGATCGGCGGCGGACAGCAGCGCCGTATTGCCCCATACCGAAAGCCCGCTGTTTTCCATGCGTTTTAGCTCCGCGTCGTTTAAAAGCGCGTCGTCGCTGCGCGCGGGCGGGAACACGCCCTCCGTGCAGCCGAGAAGAAACAGCACTCTGCTGCGGTTCAGGCGCGTGCGGACGAGATCGCCGAGCACGACCTGATCCGAGCTTCCCGGCAAAACCCCGATCGAATAGCTTGAAAGCCCTTCCTCGAGCAGGGCGCAGAACTCCTTTTGCCCCATCGGCACGTCGCCCATGATCGCGTCGATCTGCGAAAACAGCGTCATCAGCGTGTTCCACATCTGCGCATAGGTCTGCGCGTCCTGCGCTTCGCCGGTTTTCAAAAGCGCGTCCGCCTCGGTTTCCAGCTGTTCTTTGAGTCCCGCATCCCTGAGGTATGCGTATACGCCGCGGACCTTTTCGCCCGCGGTCTTGCCGGAGAGCGCGTCCTTCAGCGACAGCAGCTTCGGCACGATCGTTTTGCGCGCGCGCTCCGCCGCCTCCGGCACCTCGCCGATCGTAAGCGGAGAACTCAGCGCGCTGCCGAACAGACCGTAGCGCAGCAGATAGTTTTCAAGGATCTCGGCGTCGGAAGCGGACACGCCGGCGTAACCGCTTTTCAGCACGTGCAAAAGGTCGTTCACGTTCAGCGAAGCCGTTGCCGCGCGCACCGAGGACAGAACGAAATCGGTCGCCGCATGCCCGAGGATCGGGCGCGACGCGTCGAAAAACAGCGGGATGCCGCGGCGCCGGAACGCACGCTTCAACAGCGGCGCGTACGTTTCCAGCGAGGATACGACGATCGCGATATCGGAATACCGGAGCGTTTCGTCGTCCCGCACAAGCGTTAAGATCCGGTCGGCGGTCTGCTCCGCCTCCAGCGCCTGCGTGGCGTAGCCCGTGACGCGCACGGCGCCGGTCTCCTCCGGATACGGCTTCGGATCGGGCGCGAACAGTCCCCCTGCAAGGTGATTGAGCGCCGGATCGACCGGTACGCTCTGTTTTTCAAACGTGCGGACGGAAACCGGAAACCCGCGCTCGGCGCAGAACGCCGTAAGCGCCGCGGCACGCGCCTCCTCCGGCTCGAACAGCGAAAGAAGCGCCGGATCGGGCTCGGCGCGGAGCGTGATCGTGACATGCTTTGCGTGGGTGATGATCCCTTTCAAGAGCCGCATGACCTGTTCGCGGGTGCGGTCGAGGTCGTCGACGTAAACGAAGGTATCGGAAAGTCCCGCGTCCGGCAGCACGGCGAGCGCTTCGGTCAGAAGGTCCTGCGCGGTGAGATAGCGGGACGCTAAAAAGTCCTCGCTTTCGCGGTAGATGAGAAGGATATCGTGCAGCTTCTTATACAGCAGCGAATCGGGATCCATCGAGCCGAGCGCGGCGGAAAGATCGTCCGGTGTGATGCAGCTCTGCTTGAACCGTCCGATCCATTCGTCCATCGTCTGCGCAAAGCCGTTCGCCTGCGACACGCGCGAAAAGACGGTGAGTTTGCTGCGCTGCCTGTACGCGGCGCGGCGCAGCACCATGTGCCGCCCCTCGACGGACAGAAACGGCCGCGCGTGCCCGAACCGCTCCAAAAGCCGCTCGGAAAAGCGCTCGAAGCTGAACACTTCGACGCCCAGAAGCCCGCCGAGCGCACGGCAGAGCTTTTGCTCCGCGGCATACGTCGCCTGCTCCGGAACGAGCAGGATCGCGTGCTCGCCCGCTTCACGGTGCGCACGGATGCGCTCGTACAGCGCGGTGCTCTTTCCGGTGTGCGCGCCGCCGCGGAAGATCGTTAACGCTCCCATGCCGCCTCCTTAAAACGTCTCGGTGTGCACGGGCGTATAGACCATGCGCCCGTTTTCGTTGGTGCTTTCGAAAAGCACGATCGAACGCACGGTGAACGCCGCGTTCGGAATATGGATGCGGGAAAGGTCTCCGTGCTCGACCGCGCGCGCCAGCGTGATATGCGGCGAAAACCGCACCTTGCCGCCCGCAAAGCCGTACTCGAAGAGCGCGGATTCGAGCATCTCGTGGATGCGGTTCAGCTCGTCGAGATCGCCCGCAACACTCAAGTAGCTTGTCCGCGCGCCGCCGTGCGTGAACGAACCGAGCGCGCCGAGCCGGAGAACGAACGGACGCGCGTCCTTCACCGCCTCGTGCATGGCTGCGGCGATGTCCGCAAGCGCGTTGCTTTCGCCCAGAAACCGCAGCGTGATATGATGATTGCCCGCGGGCACGAAACGTCCGGCGGTGCTTGAAACGCGCAATCCCTCCTGCGCGGTGAACACGGCGCGCTGCACATCCTTCGGCAGCGGCACGGCGATAAACAGGCGCATACTTTTCCCCTTTTCGCATTGATACTGTTATTATACGATTTTTTCGCGGGTTTGTATAGGTTTCTCTTTTCTATTTTCGGAATGTTTGTTATAATATGATCGGAGTAGGATGAAACGTGCGACGCACGGCGTCCGTTCATGATGCATGGAAACCAAATTCAACGAATCTCTACAACCGAAGAAAAAGCGGCTGCTGCGGCCGGGATGGCAGGATCGGCTTCCGATCAAGCCGATCCTTGTCGCCGCGCTGATTCTGCTGCTCATCACCGTGCTGGTTTTGATCAACCGCCCGACCGCGACCGCGCTGTCGAGCCCCGAGCTGGACGTGATCCGCAGCGCCGGCGTGCTGCGCGTGGGCGTGGACGAAAACCTTGCGGGCATGTATCAGAACGGAACCGGTTATGAGCGCGCGGTTGCCGAACAGCTTTCCACGCTGATCTTCGGGCAGACCGAGGGACTTTCGCTGGTGCCGGTCGACCGGTATGCCGCGCCGTGGCGCATGGCGGACGGCGAGCTGGACCTTGTGCTGATGAGCATGCAGGAGTTTCCGCAGGACGGGTACGAGCGCAGCACGGTCCCGTTTTTCACCGACCGGTGCGTGATCCTCGCCTACGAGCCGTTCGATTCGCTGGCGAAGAAGACGATCGCCGTGCTCGAGGACACGCCGTCGGAAAAGCTGCTGTATGATTACCTCGACTCGACCGAGCCGGAAATGGCCGTGCACCCGTGCGCGGACTACTATACCATGCGCGTGATGCTGCGCGCGGGCACGGTGGACGGCGTGTGCCTGCCGCGGACGGTCGCCGTGACGTGGCACGAGTCGCGCACGCAGATCCTGCCGTTTGCAATCGGCTCGATCCCGTACTACGCGATCGCGAAAAAGGATTCCGTGCTGATCGACCTGTGCAACGAGGTGTTCTACGACTGGCATGTCGACGGCACGCTAGCGAGCTGGGGACGGCAATTCAACGTGGAATGGGGCGCGAACGGTTGACGGAACGCCCGAAATCCGGTAAAATATACAGAAAGCCACCTTTGCATCCGCAAAGAGGAAGGATTGTGAACTTTGAACTCTTTTTACAGCATTCACGGCGGTAAACGGCTGGAGGGCACGGTGACGATCAGCGGCGCGAAAAACGCCGCCGTTGCGATCACTCCCGCGGCGATCCTCGCCGGAGAACCGTGCGTTCTCGAAAACCTGCCGAACATCGCGGACGTGGAAAGTCTCAGAGACATTCTGCGCGGGCTCGGCGCGAAGGTCGACATGACCGAGGGCGGATGCATGCGCATCGACCCGTCTTCGATCGACACGCACGACGCGACCTCGAATAAGGTAAGCTCCATGCGCGCGTCCTATTATCTTCTGGGCGCAATGCTCGGCGCGTACGGCGAGATCGAGCTCGCCCTGCCCGGCGGCTGCGTCATCGGTCCCCGGCCCATCGACCAGCACATCAAGGGCATGCGCGCGCTCGGTGCGAAGATCTACATGGACGAAAGCCGCAACGTGCTGCGCGCGCAGGCGACGAAGCTCAAAGGCGCGGAGATCTTCTTCGACGTCGTTTCCGTCGGCGCGACGATCAACGTGATGCTGGCGGCGACGAAGGCGGAAGGCACGACCGTGCTCCAGAACGTGGCGAAGGAGCCGCACGTCGTCGACGTGGCGAACTTCCTGAACATGATGGGCGCATCGGTCCGCGGCGCAGGCACCGACGTCATCCGTATTCAGGGACGGAAAAAGCTGCACGGCTGCTCCTATTCGATCATTCCGGACCAGATCGAGACCGGCACATACATGATCGCGGCGGCGGCAACGCACGGCGACGTGGTGATCAAGAACGTGATCCCGACGCATATGGAGGCGATCTCCGCAAAGCTGATGGAAAGCGGCGCGCGCGTGATCGAAGGCGACGACGGACGCGACTTCTTCCTGCGCGTCACGATGAACGACCGCCCGCGTCCGGTGAGCTTCCGCACGATGGTCTACCCCGGCTTTCCGACCGACCTGCAGCAGCCGATGATGGCGTACCTGACCGAAGCGACGGGCACGAGCGTCATCACCGAAAACATCTTCGAAAACCGGTTCAACCACGTGAAGGAGCTTCGGAAGCTCGGCGCGAGCATTTCGATCGCCAAGCGCGTGGCGCGCGTCAAGGGCGTGGAAGCGCTGCGCGGAACGGACATCACCGCAAGCGACCTTCGCGCCGGCGCGGCGCTGATCATTGCGGGGCTGATGGCGGGCGGCGAAACGCGGGTGCACAAGATCGAATACATCGACCGCGGCTACGAATACCTCGATTCCAAGTTCAGAGCGATCGGCGCGGACATCCTTCGCGTCGACGAAGAATAACGGGAGGAAACCATGTATCTTGCTTCCGGATGGAAAGACTACGCGATCCTCGACGCGGGTAACGGTTTTAAGCTGGAGCGCTGGGGCGGCGTGACGCTCCTGCGTCCCGATCCGCAGGCGGTCTGGACGATGGACGGGCGCGCGGCGGACCGTGCCGACGCGGTCTATTTCCGGAGCAATTCCGGCGGCGGACACTGGGAATACAAAAAGACGCTGCCCGAGCAATGGACGATCGCCTACCGCGATCTTAAATTTATCGTGCGTCCGACCGGTTTCAAGCACACGGGGCTCTTCCCCGAGCAGGCGGTCAACTGGGACTGGATGCGCGAGCAGATCCGCGCGTTTTCGGCGCGAACCGGACGGCGGGCAAGGGTTCTGAACCTGTTTGCATACACCGGCGGAGCCACCTGCGCCTGCGCAAAAGCCGGCGCGGAGGTCGTGCATGTCGACGCGGCGAAGGGCATGGTCGCCTGGGCGAAGGACAACGCGGCGGCGTCCGGGCTCTCCGACGCTCCGATCCGCTACATCGTCGACGACTGCGTGAAGTTCGTCAAGCGCGAAATCCGCCGCGGCAGCCGCTACGACGGCATCCTGATGGACCCGCCGAGCTACGGCAGAGGTCCGACCGGCGAGATGTGGAAGATCGAGAACGATCTTTACTCGCTCGTCGAGCTGTGCGCCGAGCTTCTTTCCGATGACCCCTGTTTCTTTCTCATCAATTCCTACACGACCGGGCTTGCCCCGACCGTGCTTTCCAATGTATTGAAGCTTGCGGTGAAAGGCGGACATGCCGAAGCCGCCGAGATCGGGCTTCCGATCGCGCGCGGCGGACTTGTTCTGCCCTGCGGCGCAAGCGGAAGATGGACAAACGCATGATCGCGCCGCATATCCTGTTTGAAGACAACCACCTTCTCGTGGTCGAAAAGCCCGAAAACCTGCCGGTGCAGGCGGACGCTTCGGGTGACTTGGACCTGCTTTCCGTCTGCAAGGCGTACATCAAGGAAACCTATCACAAGCCGGGCGAGGCGTATCTCGGACTCGTGCACCGGCTCGACCGCCCCGTCGGCGGCGTCACGGTCTTTGCAAAGACGAGCAAGGCGGCGGCGCGGCTGACCGCGCAGTTTAAAGACCGCACCGCACACAAGCGCTACGTCGCGATCGTCGACGGCATTGCTCCCGCACACGGCGAATGCGTGGACTGGCTTAAAAAGGACGAGAGCACCAACACGACGCGCGTGGTGAACGAGGGCACGGAGGGCGCGAAGAAAGCGATCCTCCGCTACCGTACGATCGCGCGGGAAAACGGCACGTCGCTGCTCGACATCGAGCTTCTGACCGGCAGACCGCACCAGATCCGCGTGCAGCTATCGAGCCGGAATCTACCGCTCGTGGGCGACATGCGCTATCATCCGAACGCAAAACCGGGCACGCAGATCCGGCTTTGGTCGTATATGCTCACGGTGAAGCATCCGACGCTTTCGGAACCGATGACCTTCTATTCGCTGCCGAAGTGGCACGAATACCCCGCGGCGATCAGGGTTCTTCCCGCGCACGACGTGTGCAGCGGCGTGTATTTCGACGACGGCATGCTCGTGGTCGACAAGAACGCGGGCGCGGAGGTCGAGGGCGAACTTCTGGGCGAGCTGTCCGCGCTGTTCGATCCGCTGTATCCGGTGCACCGGCTCGACGCGAACACCGAGGGGCTCGTGTGCTTCGCCCGTACCGAGGCGATGCGCGACACGCTTTCGGACGCGTTCTACCGGCACGAAACGCAGAAGATCTATCACGCCGTCGTCGTCGGCCGCCCGAAGGACGGCGCGTATACGCATTTTGCAAAAAAGGACGCGGATGCGGCGTATATGCGGCTTTGCCGCGAGACTGATCCCGACGCGCTCCGCATGGAACTTTCGCTGCGCGTGCTCGAAACGAAGCGCGACCTGTCCCTTTGCGAGATCCGGCTTTACACCGGACGCACGCACCAGATCCGCGTACAGCTTGCCGCGCTCGGTACGCCGGTGCTCGGCGACGACAAGTACGGCGACCGCGACGCGAACAAACGATACAAAAGACGCCGTCAGGCGCTGCTTGCAAAAAAGCTGACGGTGCTCGGGAAAACCTTTGAAAGCACCAAAGAACTGAACTGGAACGATTTTACGGAGGAAAAACGATGAACGCTTCTGAACGCTATGCACTCTGGATGAACAGCCCCGATATCGACGAACAGACCAAAGCGGAGCTTCGGGCAATTGAGAACGACCCCAAGGAGATCGAGGAACGCTTCTATACCGAACTGGAGTTCGGCACGGCGGGTCTTCGCGGCATTTTGGGCGCGGGCGACAACCGCATGAACATCTACAACGTCCGCAAGGCGACCGAAGGCCTTGCGCGGTACCTCGAGGAAAGCGTGCACGGACAGCCGCGCGTGTGCATCGCGTACGATTCGCGGCATTGCTCCGACCTGTTTGCGAAGGAGACCGCCTGCGTGCTCGCGGCGCACGGCGTGCAGGTCTTCCTGTACTCCACGCTGCATTCCGTGCCGCAGCTCAGCTTCACCGTGCGCGAGCTCAAATGCGACGCGGGCGTCGTGATCACGGCAAGCCACAACCCGCCGAAGTACAACGGCTACAAGGTCTACGGACCCACCGCGGGGCAGGCGGCGCCGGATCTTGCGAACGAGATCACCAGGCGCATCCGCGCGGTCGAAGGCTTCAAAACCGGCTATAAGCCGTTCGAGGAAGGCGTGAAGGACGGCTCGATCGAGCTCATCGGCAAGGAGATCGACGAGATCTATTATCAAAAGACGATGTCGCTTCTGACGCAGCCGCAGCTGATGAAGGAAAAGGGCTGCGAGCTGAAGCTCGTCTATACCCCGCTGCACGGAAGCGGCAACGTGCCCGTGCGCGAGATCTTGAAGCGCATCGGCGTCACGAACGTCACGGTCGTCAAGGAGCAGGAGGCGCCGGACGGCAGCTTTCCGACGGTCAAGGCGCCGAACCCCGAGGACCCGAACGCGTTCACGCTGGCGTTTCGGTACGCCGAGCAGGTCGGCGCAACGGTCATCATCGGCACCGACCCGGACAGCGACCGGCTGGGGCTTGCGGTGAAAAAGACCGACGGCGACTGGGCGGTGCTCACCGGCAACCAGATCGGCGCGATCCTGATCCACTCCCTGCTTTCAAGTTACAAGGCGACCGGCAAGCTCCCGGAAAACGGGCTTGTCGTGCGCTCGATCGTGTCCACGCAGCTTGCCGACGCAATCTGCGCAAAGTTCGGCGTGGCGCTCAAGGAGGTTCTGACCGGCTTCCGCTTCATCGCGGAGGAGATCGCAAGGTGCGAGCAAACCCGGGAACAGACCTTCCTGTTCGGCTTTGAGGAAAGCTACGGCTTCCTTGCGGGCAGCTTCGCGCGCGACAAGGACGCGATCTGCGCGGCGATGCTCGTTGCGGAGGCGTGCGTGGTCTACAAGGAACGCGGCATGACGCTCTACGACGCTTTGATGGAGATCTACGGGATCTACGGCTTCTACCGCGAAAAGGTCAAGTCCTACACGCTCGAGGGCAAGGCGGGCATCGAGGCGATCCAGAACGCAATGGCGCTCCTGAGAAAGTCCCCGCTCGACGCGATCGCGGGCGTTTCCGTCGCAAAGACCGAGGACTTCAATAAGCCCGAACAAACGGGACTTCCGAAATCGAACGTGCTGCGCATGACGCTCTCCGACGGCGCATGGGTCACGGTGCGTCCCTCCGGCACGGAGCCGAAGCTGAAGCTGTACATCGGCGCGCATGCGGACACCGATGCGGCGGTCGAAGAAAAACTCACGAACCTGATGAACGATATGGACGCGAAGCTTTCCAAGCTTCTGGGTCTTGCATAAGAAAGGAGACAAAACCATGTATCTGTACACCATCGAATCCGTTCCCGGAAAAGAAATCGCCCCGCTCGGTCTGGTAAAGGGCGCAACCGTTCAGACGAAGCACTTCGGAAAGGACTTCCTCGCAGGCTTCAAAAATCTGGTCGGCGGCGAGATCACCAGCTATACCGAGATGCTGAACGAAGCAAGACAGATCGCGACCGACAGAATGGTTAAGGAAGCGGAAGCACTCGGCGCGGACGCCGTCATCGGGATCCGTTACGCATCCTCCGAGGTCATGCAGGGCGCTGCAGAGGTCTTCGCTTACGGCACCGCGGTCAGGTTCCTTTCATAACCGGAAAGGAGCGCGACAATGGCAGCCATCACGCCCCACAACGGCGCAAAGCCGGGTGATTTTGCAAAAACCGTGCTGATGCCGGGCGATCCCCTGCGCGCAAAGTTCATTGCGGAAACGTACCTTGAAGATCCCAAGCTCGTGACGGGCATCCGCAACGTCTACGGATACACGGGAACCTACGAGGGCAAGCGCGTTTCGGTCATGGCAAGCGGCATGGGCAACCCCTCGATCGGCATCTATTCCTACGAGCTGTTCCATTTCTTCAACGTGGACAGCATCATCCGCGTCGGCTCGGCGGGCGCCTATCACCCCGACCTGAAGCTGTTCGACATCGTCATCGGCATGGGCGCCTGCACGAATTCGAACTACGCCGCGCAGTTCAATCTGCCCGGCACGTTCGCGCCCATTGCGGATTTCGGACTGGTCCGAAAGGCGGTCGACGCCTGCGAAGCGATCGGCGCGCGATACATGGTCGGCAACCTGATGAGCTCCGACGTGTTCTATGACGACGATCCCGAGGCGTGGAAACAATGGCGCAAGATGGGCGTACTCGCGGCGGAGATGGAAGCTGCGGCGCTCTATATGAACGCGGCGCGCGCAGGCAAGAAGGCGCTTGCGATCGACACGATCAGCGACCACATCGGCACGCACGAGGAGACGACGCCGGAACAGCGGCAGACCGCGTTCGATCAGATGATCCGTGTGGCGCTGACCATCGCGGACTGATGAATCGCCCCCGGCGTCCCGCCGGGAGAAGAAAAAACGCGGGGGATCAACTACCCCTCCGTCAACCGCTCCGTTGCCGACCTCCCTCTGTACAAAGGAGGCAAGAAACACAGGACCGTAGGGGCGGATATCATCCGCCCGCCGCGTAACATGCGAACGAACCATCGTTCCGCCCTGCCCCCGGCGTGTCATCCTGAGGAGCGCAGTGACGAAGGATCTTTTAAGATTCTTCGCTTACGCTCAGAATGACACATCCTTGGCGTCCCGCCGGGAGAAGAAAAAACGCGGGGGTCAACTACCCCTCCGTCAGCCTTGCGGTCCCCCTTCTCCATATCAAGGGGAAGGCTTTTGGGGTGCGACATTCTTGCCAGCGGACCGTAGGAGCGGATATCATCCGCCCGCCGCAACAGCGGAACGGGAAGATACGATCTTCCCCTACGGGTTGCATGGCGTGCAGGGGAGACGGACGCGCCCCCTTATCCCTTTGGCGCGTTGTCGAAATAATCCGCAAGCGGGATACCGCCGACCGTGTAGGGCGCCGTGCCGTCAAGGTACACCGTGATCCAGCGGTCGTCCTCGGTCAGGAAAACGATCCGGTCCATGGATTCGTGCCATTCCCGCAGATGCAGGTATACGCCCGGTTCGAGCGTTGCGGGCTTGCCGTCGATCTCGCACGGCAGCGCGCGGACAAGGTGTAAAAGCGTTCCGTCCCCGATGTTTTCTTCCCGCTTGACGAACATAATCCTTTCGATCAGCGCTCTCGCCTGCAGCCATTCGTCCACGGGCTCGAGCGCTTCGCCTCGGACCTCGCGATAACCGAACTTTGCGCCGAGTAAATCGGTGGGCGTTGCGAGCATCAGCTCCTGCTGTTCGCTGTCATTGAGGAAACAATAACCCTCGACGGTATGTCCGCAGACGATCGCATCGCCTTCAACGTGCAGCTCATAGGTCCTTTCCGTTCCGTCCGCGCGCGTCGCGGATACCAGCAGGTTCACCCGCCCGTCGTTCGAATCAAGATCGATGAGGATCAGATTGCCGGGGTCGGTCACGTCCTCGACGGTATAGAGGATCGCTTGCTCGTCGCTTGTGAATACATGCGGCATCACCGGCAATTGGACCTCTTTGACTTTGGTTTGCGGCTTGATCACCTTGATCTGCATGCTGCGGCTTGTCTCATCCCAATACAGCTCGATCAATTCCTTCTCGCCGTCGCCGTCCAGATCGAACATGCAGAACGGCATGTCGCGCCAATTTGCAGACGTCTCGGTCCGCACCGGAAGAATCGGCTCCGCATACGGCAGGTCCGCCGCTTCATAGCTCGGAACAAAGGTGTATTCAAACGCCGACCGCTCGCCGTTGACATGCGGCGCGCTCTCAAACGTCAGCGTTGTGCCGT
>JAEEGI010014346.1_pt1 | contig 16677 bp, 14 predicted proteins | sample 8958751 | NCBI WGS metagenome assembly JAEEGI01 (sample SAMN16246545, study PRJNA631951) | gut metagenome | biome: gut microbiome; feature: rumen; material: KS-attached | host: Bos | place: Iran: Karaj | collected 2018-10
AAAGTAAAGGCCAGTCTGGATCATACGGTGATGTTTCCGGCCTCTCATTACGTGGTAGCGCATGAGGACATGATACGCGCGACGAACGATATCGAAGCGGAACTGAAAGAACGGGTCGAATATTTCCGGCGTCACGACAGGCTGATCGAAGCGCAGCGCATTGCCGAGCGGACGCATTTTGACGTGGAAATGCTGCGGGAGACCGGTTTCTGCTCTGGGATCGAGAACTATTCGAGACATCTGGCGGGGCTCCCGGCCGGTGCGACGCCGCACACCCTGCTGGATTATTTCCCGAAGGATTTCCTTCTGATGATCGATGAAAGCCACATGACCGTGCCGCAGGTGCGTGCCATGTATGCCGGTGACCGCAACCGGAAAACGACGCTTGTCGAGTACGGCTTCCGCCTGCCTTCCGCGCTGGACAACCGGCCGCTCAATTTCGAGGAATTTGAAGAGCGTCTGAATCAGGTGCTTTTCGTTTCCGCCACGCCGTCGGTTTACGAGAAGGAACACGAGCAGCTTCGCGTCGAGCAGGTGATCCGCCCGACCGGCCTGCTGGATCCTTCCGTAGAGGTCCTGCCTGTGAAAGGACAGGTGGAAGATCTTGTGGCCCGCTGCCATCAGGTCACGAAGGACGGCGGCAAGGTCCTGGTCACGACGCTGACAAAGCACATGGCGGAGGATCTGACGGATTTCCTGCGCGAAGCCGGCGTCAAAGTCCGCTATCTGCACTCGGATATCGATACCCTGCAGCGCGTGGAGATCATCCGCGACATGCGCATGAACGTTTTCGACGTGCTGGTCGGCATCAATCTGCTGCGCGAAGGCCTGGATATCCCGGAGATCTCGCTGGTCGCGATCCTTGACGCCGATAAAGAAGGCTTCCTGCGCTCGGAGACCTCGCTGATCCAGACTATCGGACGGGCGGCCCGCAACGTTGACGGCCACGTCGTGCTCTATGCGGATACCGTCACGGATTCCATGGCCGCCGCCATCGGGGAGACCAACCGCCGCCGCCGGATCCAGCAGGCCTACAACGACGCCCACGGCATTACGCCGACCTCCATCCGCAAGGCGGTGCGCGATCTGATCGCGATCTCCCATAAGGTCGAATCAAAGTCGAAGCTGGAGCTGGACAAGGATCCGGAGTCCATGAGCGAGCAGGAATTAAAGAAGCTGATCGCGGAGGTGACGCGGCGCATGAATCAGGCTGCCGTGGAGCTGAACTTCGAGGAAGCCGCCCTGCAGCGCGACCGCATGCTGGAGCTGAAGAAGTATCTGAAATAAGAGACTTCTTCAGCTTTTCTATTTATTCATTTCACTGTTTAATCCCGGCTTAATCATCAATTTACCGTATCTTTTATCTTAAGCGTCTTTCTGACGTCTGTTTGTGACAGATCCAAAGTTTCAGGGTATAAAATGAAAAATATTATCTTTTTGTCAATACTATCGGCACTGCTTTCCGTTGCTTCCGGTTTTTATATCGGCTGCCGGAGAGAATACGTTTCTGGCAGAGCAGAAGGAGAGAGAGGGTTTTATAAAAAGCGAAGGGAAGCGGAATGCTTTTCAAAGAATGGCTTCAGCCTTCGCTGCGGCCTCCTCTGTTTTTTTCTTCTGAGCGGATTAACAGTTCTTTTTTGTCTGAAGCATTCCGGCCCCGCATCAGAAAGGATCCGCCTGCTGATTCTCTCATCCGTTCTTTTGACCGCTGCCTGCACGGACGTAAAATGGCGGCGGATCCCGAACGATCTTATCCTGAGTGCGTTGGTGCTGCGAATCATCCTGTATTTTCCGGATCTGTTCTGCGGAAGGATCCCTTTCTGGTATCCGCTCATCCGACTGGTGATCAGTTCGGCGATCCCTATACTGTTTTCTGCAGTGGCTTTCCGGATCGTTCCGCGCGGTATCGGGATGGGAGACGTAAAAATGATGGCCGTCATCGTTTTTTATCTCGGACTTGGGGAAGGACTTGAAGCCTTCCTGCTGTCTTTTCTTTTGGCTTTGCCCGAGTCTGTCTTTCTTCTTTTCAGCAAAGAAGGGAAAAAGCCTTTTCCGCTCGCGCCTGCTTTTCTGGCGGGAACGATCTTATCAGTTTTCTGCAACTTTTTCTGAAAACGGATTGTTTTTATGATATAAAGGCATTATCCGGGAGGTGGCTTCCATGAAAAAGACGTTGATCCCTTTCATAATCGCCGTAACAGTCTTACTTCTCTTTACTGCCTGTACGAAAGAAGGGGCTGTTATTACCGATGCAGAGACGTCTCCGAAAGAAGTATCTGCGCAAACGGTTCCCGGCCAGCTCATGACCGACACTGCCAACACTGCCGCCAAAAGCGCTTCCGAGACTGAAACCTGCCGGCTTGTATCTCTTAAGCTCTGCGCATATGCGGGCGGTCCTCCTGCGGAAGGTGAAGACCTTCGATATATCATAGAGATCCGGAAGGACGGCCCCGACTACCTCGGCAGTCTGAACAGATACGGAAAACTGTATTCCCGCGCGCTGCACGAAACGGAACTGACCCGGATCGAATCACTGCTGGAAGACGAGAAAATTTCAGAATGGGACGGCTACGATATCCAGGAGACAGGTTTATTTGACGGCTTCACGATTTCCTTCGTGATCGACTATTCCGACGGAACACGGGTTTCCGGTAAAGGATACGGGCATATGCCGCGGAACTATTCGGACGTTATGGATCGTCTGGCAGAGATCCTGAAAGGCGAAACGGCGGATCCTGATGTCGTCCTCAGCCTGCGGAACGGCCCTGCGCTGCCGTCAGGAACAGACGTCATCAACCTTCAGCTGGAGAATCATACGGATTCTTTCGTGGGTTACGGCCGCGGCAGTCTTTCGCTGTATCGGTACGTCGAAGAAGAGTGGCGCGCCTGTCCGTTGAGGGACGGAGCAACCGTTACGGCCGAGTGGATCGTGACAGAACCGCAGTCTTTCTCCTGTCTCAGCTTTGATATCGGTTATCTTTGCGGCGTTTCTCTGATGGAAGGAGAGTACCGCATTGAAATGCAGCTGTCCGTGGATAACGTGCCGAAACGTGTTTCCGCATACTTTTCCGTAACACCATAGATCTTTTTCGGGACAGGTCCGGCTCCGCGCTTCAGGCATCCTGAAACAAATGCTCGCACAGATCGATGTTTTATGCTATAATAATATGAGTGTCTGATCGGGGGGAATCTGTCAGGCACTTCAGGAGTATGCATGGAACGTCTGGAGAAGCAGTATATCCGTGTCAGAGGCGCGGGAGAACACAATTTACAGCATATCAACGTCGATATTCCCCGGAACGAGCTGGTCGTTATCACCGGCCTTTCCGGATCCGGGAAATCCTCGCTGGCTTTTGATACGATCTATGCCGAGGGACAGCGCCGCTATATGGAGTCTCTTTCTTCGTATGCCCGCCAGTTCCTGGGCCAAATGGATAAGCCCGACGTGGAGAGCATCGAAGGTCTTTCCCCCGCCATTTCCATCGATCAGAAATCCACGAACCATAACCCGCGTTCGACCGTCGGGACCGTGACGGAGATCTACGACTATCTGCGGCTTTTATATGCCCGGATCGGGATCCCGCACTGCCCGGAATGCGGCCGGGAGATCCGGAAAATGACCGTCGACCAGATGGTGGACCAGCTGCTTTCGTATCCCGAGCGTACCCGGATCCAGATCCTGGCGCCGGTCGTACGGGGGAAGAAGGGACGGCATGAGAAACTGCTGGCCGACGCGGTGCGGCGCGGCTTCGTCCGGGCCCGGATCGACGGAGAAACGACGGATCTCGGCGAAGAGATCGCGCTGGATAAAAATATAAAACATAATATCGAGATCGTGATCGACCGGCTGACGGTCCGCGACGGGATCGCATCCCGGCTCACGGATTCCCTGGAAACGGCGCTGGGCCTGACCGACGGCCTGGTCTGGGCGGACGTGGACGGCACGGTCTTAAGCTTCAGCCAGCACTTCGCCTGCCCGGACTGCGGCATCAGCATGGAAGAGATCGAGCCGAGAAGCTTTTCCTTCAACAATCCCTTCGGCGCCTGCCCGGAATGCGCCGGCCTGGGCTATACCATGAAGTTCGAGCGCGATCTTGTCATTGATGAAACGAAGAGCTTTCACGAAGGCGCGGTCCGCGCCCTGGGTTGGATGAGTTCCAAGTCCGGCGGCAGCTTTGCCGGCAGCCTGCTCACGGCCCTTTCCGAAAAGTACGGCCTGGATCTGGATACGCCGTTCGGGGAGCTGCCGAAGGAAATGCAGGACGCCTTTCTGTATACGGGTTTTCCGGAGCCCGTCAAGGTCCACTATACCGGTCAGCGGGGAAGCGGCGTATATGACGTCAAATTCAACGGCCTGATTGAAAACCTGGAGCGGCGCTATGAAGAAACGCCGGCCAGCTTCCGGGCGGAATATGAGAGCTTTATGCGCTTTACGGCCTGTCCGCTCTGCGGCGGCAGGCGTCTGAAAAAGACTTCTCTGGCCGTTACGGTCGGAGGTTTCAATATCATCGATCTCTGCGACAACGCCGTCGGCCGGCTGAAAACGCTTCTGGAAGAGATGCGCTTTACGCCGAATGATTCCGTCGTGGCGGCGCCGATCTTAAAGGAAGTCAAAGCCAGGCTGGGCTTTCTGGTGGACGTCGGACTGGATTATCTGACCTTGAACCGGGCCGCTGCGACGCTTTCCGGCGGCGAAGCGCAGCGCATCCGCCTGGCGACGCAGGTCGGTTCGGGCCTGGTCGGCGTCTCCTATATTCTGGATGAGCCGAGTATCGGCCTGCACCAGCGGGACAACGCCAAACTTCTGGCGACCTTAAAGCATCTGCGGGATCTCGGCAACAGCGTGCTGGTCGTGGAACACGACGAGGATACGATGTGGGCCGCGGATACGATCATCGATATCGGGCCCGGCCCGGGCGAACAGGGCGGGCAGGTCGTGGCGGTCGGCACTGCGCAGGATATCATCAACTGCCCGGAATCCGTGACCGGCGACTATTTAAGCGGCCGGAAATTCATACCCGTTCCCGAAAAGCGCCGCGCGCCGCAGGGTTGGCTCACCGTCCGCGGTGCGGCGGAAAACAATCTGAAGCATATTGACGTGAAGCTGCCGCTTCGGGTCTTTACCTGCGTGACGGGTGTGTCCGGTTCGGGCAAGAGCAGCCTGATCAACGAGATCCTGTACAAAACAGCCGCGCGTGAGCTGTACCGTGCCAAGGATGAACCGGGAAAAAGCGACGGCATCGAAGGATTGGAGCAGATCGACAAGGTGATCGCGATCGACCAGTCACCCATCGGGCGTACGCCGCGCTCCAACCCGGCCACCTACACCGGCGTCTTCGACATGATCCGGGATCTGTTCTCGGAAACGCCGGATGCCCGGGAGAGAGGCTTCAAGAAGGGACGCTTCAGCTTCAACGTCAAGGGCGGACGCTGCGAGGCCTGCCGCGGCGACGGCATCATCAAGATCGAGATGCATTTCCTCGCCGACGTCTACGTGCCCTGCGAAGTCTGCGGCGGGAAGCGCTACAACCGCGAAACGCTGGAAGTCCGGTATAAGGGAAAAAATATCTCCGACGTACTGGACATGACGGTCGATGAAGCGTTACAATATTTTGATAAGGTCCCCACGATCGCCCGGAAGCTTTCCTGGCTGGCCTACGTTGGCCTGGGCTATATCCGGCTGGGACAGCCGTCCACGACGCTTTCCGGCGGCGAGGCGCAGCGCGTGAAGCTCGCGACCGAACTCTCCAAGCTGGAAACGGGGAACACCTTATACATACTGGATGAGCCGACCACCGGCCTGCATTTCGCGGACGTGCACAAGCTGACGGATATCCTGCAGCGGCTGACGGACAGCGGCAACACCGTTGTGGTGATCGAGCACAATCTGGACGTTATCAAGACGGCGGATTATATTCTGGATCTGGGGCCGGAGGGCGGCGATGCCGGCGGCCGGCTGATCGCGGAAGGGACGCCTGAGGACGTGGCGGCCAATCCCGCTTCCTATACCGGGGAGTTCCTGAAGCGCATGCTGAAAAAGAAGTAAACGGTACCGGAAGGAACCGTCCCCAACGGCACCGCTCTGCGGATCCGAAGCATAAAGAAAGAGATACAATGAACGAATACGACGAGAACAGCAAGAATACAGAAGAAGAAACCGATCCTCAGTCGGATAACAAAGAAAGCAATAAGCCCGACGGCGGTTCCGGCGGAAACGGCGGCGGATACGAACAGGTCTGCAGCATGTGCCACAGGCCGGAAAGCCGCTGCGGAAAGATCATGCGTCTGCCGGGCGGTCTCAATATCTGCTCGGACTGCATGCAGAAATCCTTTGACGCCTTCAATCAGCCCGGCGGCCTGGATATCAACAGTCTGACGCGGATCCCGATCGCAAGGATCGATCTGAGCCAGCTGAACAAAGGCGCGGGGCCGCAGCAGGGCGTCAGGAAAAAACCGGCGGCGGATAAAAAGCCGGAGCCCCAGCTGAAGTTCTCCGACGTCCCGCGTCCTCATAAGATCAAAGCCATGCTGGACGAGTACGTGGTCGGCCAGGAGAAAGCGAAGAAGATCCTTTCCGTCGCCGTGTACAACCATTATAAACGCGTCTTTTCCGACGCAAAGGACGGCGTGGAGATTGAAAAATCCAACGTCCTGCTGATCGGTCCGACCGGCAGCGGCAAGACCTATCTGGTCCGGACACTGGCCAGGCTCCTGAAAGTCCCGCTGGCGATCGCCGATGCGACCTCGCTTACCGAAGCCGGCTATATCGGCGACGATATCGAAAGCGTATTGTCCAAGCTGCTGATGGCGGCCGACAGCGACGTGGAAAAGGCCGAGCACGGCATCGTTTTCATCGACGAGATCGATAAGATCGCGAAGAAGCAGAACATGACCAGCCGCGACGTTTCGGGCGAGTCTGTCCAGCAGGAGCTGCTGAAAATGCTGGAGGGCAGCCGGATCGAGGTGCCGGTCGGCGCGACGAGCAAGAACCCGATGGTCCCGACGGCCATGGTGGACACCAAAAACATCCTCTTTATCTGCGGCGGCGCCTTCCCGGAGCTGGAGGAGATCATCCGGAACCGTCTCAAGGGCTCGAACAGCATCGGCTTTGCTTCGCAGCTGGGCGAGGCTTCCAAAACGTCGGATCAGATCCTGGCTCAGGTCACGATGGACGATCTTCGCAAGTTCGGCATGATCCCGGAGTTTATCGGCCGTCTGCCGGTCATCGCGACGCTGGAAACGCTGACGGTGCAGTACCTGGTCCGGATCCTGAAGGAGCCGAAGAACGCGATCCTGAAGCAGTACCAGAAGCTGATGGCCATGGACGAAGTGGCGCTGGAGTTTGAAGACGAAGCGCTGGAACTGATCGCGGAAAAAGCCATGAAGAAGGAGACCGGCGCCCGCGCCCTGCGTTCGATCCTCGAGGAATACATGCTGGATATCATGTACGAGATCCCGCGGGACAACGCGATCGGCCGCGTCGTCATTACGAGAGATTATCTGGAAGGCAAGGGCGGGCCGCGCATCATCCTGCGCGGAATGGAGCAGCTGCCGGAGTAAGGAAATCATATGAAGCGTGAACTGAAAGAGCATTACAGTTTTGAAGAACTGCGGGCGATCGTCGCCGAGCTGCGGGAACCGGACGGCTGTCCCTGGGACCGGGCGCAGACCTACGAAAGCCTGAAGAAATGCACGGCCGACGAGGCACAGGAAGTGCTGGACGCCGTGGATCACAAGGACATGGAAAATCTGAAGGAAGAACTGGGCGACCTGCTTCTTCAGGTGATCTTTTACGCACAGATCGCGGCGGAGGACGGATACTTTACGCTGGACGACGTCATGAACGGCCTCGGCCGGAAGCTTGTGCGGCGCCATCCGCACGTTTTCGGCGACGAGAAGGCTGACAGCGCCGAGGAAGCCCTGCAGCTTTGGTATAAGATCAAAGCCATGGAAAAGGAAGGATACCGGTAAGATGCGGATCGACAAATATCTGAAACTGACGCGCCTGATCAAGCGGCGGACCGTCGCGAACGAAGCCTGCGACGCCGGACGGATCTCCGTGAACGGTAAGGTCGTCAAGGCCTCCTATGACGTTAAGCAGGGAGACGAGATCACCATCGGCTTCGGCAACCGCAGCGTAAGCGTCCGGGTACTGGATATCAAAGAGACGGTGCGGAAAGAAGAAGCGGAAAACCTTTACGAATATATCTGATAAACGTGAGCGGCCGGCTGCCGCAGGGAGTAGGATATGGCCATACAGCACAAAGCGCAGAAGAGAAAACGGAACCGGACCTGGGCGATCCTGATCGTGATCGTTCTGTTTCTGGTGATCGGCATGGGGCTGGCGATCCATAATCTCTCGGACAAAGCCGCCTCCTATGCCGCGAGAGAAGCGGAGCTGGAATCCCTGATCGCGGCGGAAGAAGGCCGCGCCTACGAATATCAGGAGGAAGGCAAGCTTCGTCAGACGCTGAAATATATCGAAATGCTGGCACGGGAAAAGCTTGGACTTGTCTACCCGAACGAGATCGTGGTCAAGCCCAGCGAATAGATCGTATGAGAGAAGAACTGATCAGAATGATTCGGCAGGAGGATCTGATCCCCGCCGGCGCGCGCTGTCTCTGTGCGCTGTCCGGCGGCTGTGATTCGGTCAGCCTGCTTTTGCTTTTAAACGAGCTTCGGGAAGAGAAAGACCTGACTCTCTGTGCCGTCCACGTCAATCACGGACTGCGGAAAGCCGCCGCGGAAGACGAAGCGTTCTGCATAGATCTCTGTCAGAAGCTCCGCGTCCCGCTGGCGGTGTTCCGGGAGGACGCGGCCGCCTTTGCCGCGCAGGCCGGTCTTTCCGTGGAAGAAGCCGGCCGGAAGCTCCGCTACGAGCGTTTTCTGCAGACCGCCCGTGATCTGGGCCTGGACTGCGTCCTGACGGCGCATCAGCGGGACGACCAGGCCGAAACGGTACTCTTCAACCTGTTCCGCGGAGCAGGCCTCTCCGGGCTCTGCGGCATCGGCAGAAGCCGTGAGTTTGCCCCGGGCATCCGTCTGATCCGGCCGCTGCTTTCGTTTTCCCGCGCTGAGCTGGAAGCGTATCTGAAGGAAGCGGGCGCTGCCTGGCGGGAAGACGAGAGCAACCGGGACGCAGCCTATACCCGCAATTTCATCCGTCTGGAGCTTCTTCCGGCCGTTGAAAACCGCTTCCCCGGTGCCGCGGGCAGGATCGCCCAAACGGCGGACCAGCTGAAGGAAGCGGAAGACTATCTGGAAGAACAGACGGAACGCCTTCGGCAGGAAACTGCCCCTTCAGGTGAAGACTGCCTGCCGGTCCCGCTGCTTAAGAATGCGCAGCAGGCGCTCAAAACGCGCCTGCTGCAGGATCTTCTCCGCGAAAACGGCGGACTGAAGGACATCACGGCGCTGCACTATAAAGAAGCGCTTGCCCTGATCGGCCGGCAGTCAGGCAGCCGTCTTTCCCTTCCGGGCGGCCGGATGCTGCTGCGGGAGCAGGAATCGATCCGGCTGCTGCCGCAGGAATCTCCCGAAGACCGCGGAGACAGCGGCACTGATGTGCCGCCGGCGCTTTCCGTACGGCTTTTTCCGTATGAAAAGGGTATAAAAATTCCTGATGAAATATACACGAAACGGATCGACTATGCTATAATGAACGATCATGTGTGTCTGCGGAGACGCGCTGACGGCGACTATTTCTATTTGCCCGGCGGCGGGAAAAAGCTTCTGGCCCGTTATCTGGTGGATGAAAAGATCCCGCTCAGCCGGAGAGAGAAGGTCTGGGTCCTCGCGGACGGTTCCCACGTGATCTGGGCGATCGGACACCGTCTGAGCGCCGCGGCTTATATCACTGAACAAACTGAAACGGTTGCCGAACTGACGGCCGTCTTTAAGGAGGAAAGAAGCGAATGAAAGAGCATGTTGTCAAGACCCTGATCACCGAAGGGGAAGTCGAAGCCCGTATCCGGGAGGTCGCTGCGAAGATCAATCAGGACTATTCGGGAAAACCGCTGCATATGATCGGGATCCTGAAGGGCAGCGTTCCCTACATGTGGTCGCTGGCCCGTCATCTGACCATGCCGCTGACCATGGACTTTATGAGCTGCTCCAGCTACGGCGGAGAGACAAAGTCCAGCGGTATCGTACGCCTGAACAAGGATCTGGACGAACCGATCGAAGGCAAGAACATCCTGATCGTTGAGGATATCATCGACAGCGGCCATACGCTTTCCTACCTGAAAAAACTGCTGGAAGACCGCCATCCGGCTTCCGTGAAGCTGACGACGCTGCTGGACAAGCCTTCCCGCCGCGTTGTGGACGACGTTACGGTGGATTACAGCTGCTTCGTGATCCCGGACCAGTTTGTGGTGGGCTACGGCCTTGATTACGACCAGATGTACCGCAACCTGCCCTATATCGGCTACGTGGAGTTCGTATAATTATTTACTTTAGTGTTTCGGGAGACATCATTTGAACACGCAGAGAGTTCGCGGCAACTTTTTCCTGATCTTCCTGATCCTGATGATCGGGCTGACGCTGTATCTGGGAACGCGGGCGGCGCGCCAGTCCGCTTCGCAGCAGGAAACGAATTACAGCGCCTTTCTGAAGGCGCTGAAGGCGGATACCGTCAGTTCGGCCGTCATCGAGCAGAGCGAGGACATTCCCAGCGGGATCGTTTATTATACGGTAAACGGCAATGATCAGACCCGCTTTTATTTCGTGACGCCCGACGTCAACAAGGTCCAGGATGAGATCCTTGCGGCGGAAGCGGCCGGCATCACCGTCAAGTGGACGGTCGGCCAGGTGACGCATTCTCCGGATATTCTCGCGATCATCTCCATCATCCTGCTGCTCGTGGTCGGCTTCTTCATTCTGATGAGCTTTCTGCGGAACAACGGCGTAGGCGGCGCGAATTCCCAGATGCTGAACTTCGGCCGCAGCCGCGCCGTTATGGTCCGCGGCAACAAAACGACGTTCAAAGACGTGGCGGGGCTGGAAGAAGAGAAGGCGGATCTGGAGGAGATCGTCGATTTCCTGAAGAATCCCGGTAAATACACGGGGCTCGGCGCCCGGATCCCGAAGGGCATCCTGCTGGTGGGTCCGCCCGGAACCGGCAAGACGCTGCTGGCCAAGGCGATCGCCGGAGAAGCGCAGGTCCCGTTCTTCAGCATTTCCGGCTCCGATTTCGTCGAGATGTTCGTCGGCGTCGGCGCGTCCCGCGTCCGCGATCTTTTCCAGGAAGCCAAGAAAAACGCTCCCTGCATCGTATTCATCGATGAGATCGACGCGGTCGCCAGACAGCGCGGCAGCGGCCTGGGCGGCAGTCACGACGAGCGCGAGCAGACCCTGAACCAGCTGCTGGTGGAGATGGACGGCTTCGGCATCAATTCCGGCATCATCGTGCTGGCGGCGACGAACCGGGTGGATATCCTGGATCCCGCCATCTTAAGACCCGGCCGCTTTGACCGGAAGGTATCGGTCTCCCGTCCGGACATCAAGGGCCGTGAGGCCATCCTGAAAGTCCACGTCAAAAACAAACCGCTTTCCGACGACGTGGATCTGAAGCGCATCGCCCAGACCACCGCCGGCTTCTCCGGAGCGGATCTGGAAAACCTGATGAACGAGGCTGCGATCCTGGCCGCAAAAGAAAACCGGCCGTATATTTCGCAGAAGGATATCGACCAGTCCTTTATCAAGGTCGGCATCGGCGGGGAAAAGAAGAGCCGCGTCATGTCCGACAAGGAAAAGCGCATCACGGCCTTCCATGAAGCCGGACACGCGATCCTGTTCCACGTGCTGCCCGACGTCGGTCCCGTTCACACCATTTCCGTGATCCCGACCACCATGGGCGCCGCCGGCTATACCATGCCGCTGCCGGAAAAGGACGAGATGTTCCGCACCAAGGGCCAGATGCTGCAGGAGATCATGGTATCCTTGGGCGGCCGCATTGCGGAAGAGCTGATCTTCGGAGACGTGACGACCGGCGCCAGCCAGGATATCCGCCAGGCGACCGAAGCGGTCCGCGCCATGGTCATGAAATACGGCATGAGCAGCGAAGCCGGCATGATCAATTACGGCAGCGAGGAATCCGTCTTTATCGGCCGGGATTACGGCCACACCCGCGAATACGGGGAGGAGACGGCTTCCATCATCGACGGCGAGATCCGCCGCATCATGAACGACTGCTATACGAAGGCAAAGGCGCTCATCGTCGAAAACCTGGATGCGATGAAGGCCGTCGCCGAAGAGCTGATCGTCAAGGAAAAGATCGGTCAGCAGGAATTTGAAGAGATCTATAACCGCTTTACAAAAGAGGACTGACAGTGAACCGACAGCTGATCTTTTGCGATGAAACGGAGAACTTCCGCACACCCGCAGAGCCGAAATCCGGAGAGCCTTTTTCTCTCCGGATCTGGACGCCGCGGGACAGAAGTCTTACCGTTTCTTTTTTCTTCCGGGAAGATGAGACCACACGCGAGATCCCGGCCGTCAAGTGCGGCGAACGCGGCATTCTGGACGTTTATGAAGTCAGACATCCCGGGACCCGGGAAGGACTGCAGTACTTTGTGTATCTGAACAGCCGCGGGGAGGAGATGGTATACGGACGGAACGGCCTGCGCGGCAAGCAGGATCTTTCCGACGTCGTCCCCTTCTCCGTCAATCCCGGTGCGTCGGTGCCGGAGTGGGCGCGCGGCGCCGTCTGGTATCAGATCTTTCCGGACCGCTTCTGCAACGGCGACCCGTCCAACGACGTGCAGACCGGCGAGATCTTTGACGACGTGCATCTGGTCAGCCGGAAGATGGAATGGTTCGATCCCGTGACGCCGCTGGACGTACACCATTTCTACGGCGGCGATCTGCAGGGCATCATACAGAAACTGGAATATTTAAAGGAGCTCGGCGTCGAGGTCCTGTATCTGAATCCGATCTTCGTTTCCCCTTCCAGCCACGGCTACAATACGCAGGATTACGGGCACGTAGACCCTCATTTCGGCCGTATTCTGGAAGACGGCGTAGGAATGGACAAATATCGGGCCAGAACGGCTTCACGGGCCAATTTAGAGGCTTCTGACGCCATTCTGGCGGAGCTGATCAGCAAGGCGCACGCGCACGGCATCCGCGTGGTGCTGGACGGCGTCTTCAATCACTGCAGCAGCTTCCACGCCTGGCAGAACGACGGGAAGATCTATCCGCCGGAAATTGCGGAGCGCTGCCGGGATTATTTCCGGACGGACGATCAGGGCGCGAAGGAATGCTGGTGGGGCAACAAAAACCTGCTGAAGCTGAACGTGGACGGCTCCGAAGAGCTGCGGGAATATCTGCTGGGCATCGCGGAAAAATGGCTGAAGCCGCCGTACAATGTCGACGGCTGGCGCCTGGACGTGGCGGCGGACGTCGGCCACAGCGAAGCGGCCAATCACGCCTTCTGGCGCGCCTTCCGGGAGCGGGTAAGAAGCGCGAATCCGGAAGCCCTTATCCTGGCGGAGCACTACGGGGATCCTTCTGCCTGGCTGGAAGGAGACGAGTGGGACAGCGTCATGAACTACGACGCCTTCATGGATCCTTTAAGCTGGTTCCTGACCGGCATGGAAAAGCACAGCGACCGCTACCTGCCCTGGATGGAAGGCGCCGGCGAGGTCTTTGTCCGGTCCATGGAGGACGCCATGGCAAAACTGCCGCGTCCCAGCCTGGAATCCGCTCTCTGCCAGCTTGACAATCACGATCACTCGCGCTTCCTGACCCGTACGAACCACGTGGTCGGACGGCTCGGAGAACTGGGTTATAAAGCGGCGGAGCAGGGCACCAGCAAGGGCCTGTTCCGGGCCGCGGTCCTGGTCCAGATGAGCTGGCCCGGCGCTCCCGGGATCTATTACGGCGATGAAGCCGGCGTCTGCGGCTTTACGGATCCGGACAACCGCCGCCCCTATCCCTGGGGCCGCGAAGATCAGGGGATGATCGATTTTTACGAAAATCTGATCCGCCTGCGCCGGCGGCATCCGGCGCTGCGGAAAGGTTCGCTGCGGATCATAAAAGGGGAGCAGGGGCTGCTGGTCTTTGCCCGCCTTACCGCAGAAGAATGCCTGCTGACGGTCGTTCATCAGGGGATCCAGGAAAAGGAGATCACGCTTGACCTGAAGGAGATCGACGGGATCGGCGCAGCGAAGCTGCACCGGCTGATCCGCAGCGATGAAAACGGCTACAACCTGGGCTGGGAAGAAATTGCAGCTGAGAACGGCAACGCCGATCTGACGCTCGCTCCGCGCGAGTCTGATCTGTACCTGCTCAGCCGGTAACTGAAGAAGCGCTCCCCTGTTTTGCGGGATAACGAAAGGCGAAACGTATGACATCCTTCGAACAGAAAATATATGACGAGGTCCTGCGGGATCATCCTGCAGTCGTTGAATTCCGGCGCGATCTGCACCGCCATCCGGAGATCGCGCGGGAGGAATTCCGTTCGCAGGCGCGGATCGAGGAAGAACTGGACAAGATCGGCCTGGCACACTGGCGCTCTGCCGGGACGGGCGTTATGGCGAAGCTGGAAGGCACGAAGCCCGGCCCCGTCCTGCCTGCCGGAGACGGCCGCCCCCGCTGCCTGGTGCTGCGGGCGGATACCGATGCGCTGCCCGTCGATGAAAAACACGAGTGTGAATATAAGAGCGAGATCCCGGACCGCATGCACGCCTGCGGACACGACGGCCACACCGCGTCGCTGATCGGGGCGGCACGGCTGCTGGCAGCACACCGCGATCTGTTTTCGGGAACCATCCTTTTTGCCTTCCAGCCGGGCGAGGAAGTCGGCTACGGCGGCTACGCCATGGTGGGAGAAGGACAGGTCGACGAAGCGACCCGTTCCTTCGGTTTTCACACCGCCTCCGAGCTGCCGGGCGGAAAGGTCGTACTGATGCCCGGCCCGAACAACGCCAGCGTGGACTGGTTCCGCATCACGGTGGAAGGCTTAAGTGCGCACGTCTCCAAGCCGGATCTGGGCGTGGACGCGCTTTACATTGCCTCTCAGATCGTCGTGGCGCTGCAGTCGCTGGTGACCCGCATGAGCAGCCCGATGGAACATCTTCTGATCGGCGTCGGGAAGCTGAACGCCGGCACCGCTTACAACGTCATTGCGGATCACGCCGAAATGGAAGGCACCGTGCGCAGCCTGGATCCCGAACTTCGGATCCTGACACAGCAGCGGATCGAAGCGCTGGTTCAGCATACGGCAGCGCTCTACGGCGCTGAAGGCAGCGTTGAATGGGATGATTTCACGCCGGTCCTTGTCAACGACGAAGCGGCCACGAAAGAGGTGCAGAAGATCGCGTTCTCGCTCTTCGGAGAAGAAAACGTGATCACTTCCCGCAAGCCCTCCCTGGGCGGCGACGATATGGCGGTCTTTATCGATAAGGTGCCCGGCGCCTATGCGTACGTCGGCTCCTGCGATCCGAAGCTGCCGGAAAGCGGCCGCTCGCACCACCATCCCTGCTTCGATATCGGGGAGGACTGCCTGATCCTTTCGGAAGCGCTGACCGTCTGCTACGCGCTGGCCTACATGAACGGGGAAGTGTAATATCCATGTTCGGAAGAAAAAAGAAAGAAATACATGCTTACGACCGTGAGACTCTGCAGCCTATGATCCGCTGCAGCATCTGCACGGGCGAAAAAACGGCCGGCTTCCGCGAGAAGAAAACCGGCCGTTTTAAAGAAATGATGCTGATCCGCAGCGACAGGGACCTGAAAGAATTCCGGCGTCAGTACGGGATCCCGGAGGGCGAAGAGATCCCGACCGAGTACTGATTTGAAGCTTATTCGGGAGAACTTAAATGGTCGAAATAAAAGCTTTTGAAAAAGACGATATCGACAGGGTAGTCGCTTTTGAGCGCGATCTTAGAGAGCAGGAACCGGACACCTACTACTGGGATCCGGATGAAGCTTACAGAAAACATCTGGAGCAAAGTTTTGAGGATGAACGTTTCAATACGGCAATATCATTTATCGCTGTGAAAGAAGATAAAGTTATCGGCAGAATTGACGCTTCTCTGATCAGCAGCCGGAGCGACGCATCTTGCTTCAGCGCTTATATGGATTGGATCTGCGTGCTGAAAAGCGAAAGGCACAACAAAGTTGCTCAGGCACTGCTCAACGCATTGAGAGAGGAATGCAAGAAACGGGACGTCGGCGTATTGATCGCCTTAATGGCAAACAATGAAGAAGCACAGGCTTTTTATAAGGGTGTTGAAGACGCCTCGATCCATGACACCGGCATCTGGATCAACGTCAGATAGGAAACCCGAAACCATTAAAAAACAGACTGTTGGGATCAACAGTCCGTTTTCTTGTCAGACAGGCCCGTCACACGCTTACCGTATCTTCCTGGCTTCCAGCAGCTGCCGAAGGTTCCTCCGTCACGCCGTCTTTGATCCGGATGATCCGGTCCGCGTACGAAGCCATGCCAGGATCGTGGGTCACCAGGATCACGGTCTGACCGAAGTCCTCCGTGATCTTCCGGAAGAGCTGCGCGACCTTTTCCGCATTTTCGGCGTCCAGGTTGCCGGTCGGCTCGTCCGCCAGCACCAGGGCAGGAGAGGTCACGAGCGCCCGCGCCAGCGAGACCCGCTGCTGTTCGCCGCCGGACATTTCATGCGGGAACTTATCGCGGCAGTAGCCGATCTCAAGCTT
>JAEEGI010014347.1_pt1 | contig 16676 bp, 21 predicted proteins | sample 8958751 | NCBI WGS metagenome assembly JAEEGI01 (sample SAMN16246545, study PRJNA631951) | gut metagenome | biome: gut microbiome; feature: rumen; material: KS-attached | host: Bos | place: Iran: Karaj | collected 2018-10
GGTTTGGATGGAGAAGCATCTTTGGGCGATATGCAAATGCAGTTCAGTATTTATGATGAGGATAATGTGTTGATAGATGACATTGAGAGCTATGCTTACGATGAGTTTATGTCAGATATGTAAATCATCAGTATAGATAACTTAATCATTTGAAAGTGCAAATAAAGGGAGAGAAGACATTATGACATCTGAAGAATTTGTAATGAACTTCCGTAAAGAAAAGGATTACATGTTGAATAGAGTGTAGCGAAATATGTTCAGAATCAACTACAGACTTAAAAAGCCATCAGAAATAACTCCATGGGGAGGGGCGCATCCGAGCCTTCACTGGTTTGGCCTTACAGACAGTCTTTTGTGGATCGAGATCGGTGATTCAGTGATTTATGAGTATGCCGAAGCACATGCAGATGAGCACGGTATGCCTGTAAAATATAATGATTACCAGCTTTCGCGTTTCCTGGAAGATTTTTCCGATATCCTTCCGCATGTTTCTGAGCCGGTGCCGGAATCTCTTTATGACGTGATCGATAGCTATGAGTCTGATCTGGAGCTCTGGAAAGAACTGTATGCCGATAAGGATGACGAGACATTTGATAAGTTCTATTTCGGTGAATATGAGACGATGACTTCATGGTTCTATGAGCGCTGCCTTGATTCGGGTCATCTGGTCGAAGGTCCTCTTATCGGATGTTTCAGATGCGATGACAGGATTAAGATTCTGTGGGGTAATGTGCCCTCAGAAAATGACGAGCGAAGAAGTATCTGGAAGTATCCGTCAGGTTGTGTCGAAATATCTTATTCAGAGTTCGTTTCTGAGGTGGAGAGATTTTTCGCTTCCTTTTATGCAGATATGGACAGACAGGTCGGGGATGTCGTAAGCAAAGGGATTCCCGGAGTTGATGTTGATAAAGACGCACTTGTAAGGGAGAATGATCTTCGTAAAGATGCTTTCTCTCAGAAAGTGGAGTCGCTTAGAACTGAGAAAGCATCATCAATCGATTGGAAAGTGATCACGGATCTATATAAACGGATGAAAACAGAGATAGTTAATCGGACAACGGCAGTATGATAAAGACATTAATTTACTACAAGCCTGAATACAGTGATTTAGCAAGGAACTTGCGCGAAAACTATCTTGCACATGATCATGAAAAAGTTGATATCATTTCTGAAGAAGAACAGGATGACATTGAGTATGCACGGAAAATGAAATATGACGAGGCTATATTCATAGAGGACATTGATAACGTTATTATTCATTACATTAAATCCGATTATACGAACAGGTGTCCTATATCTGATGTGTATTATAGAGATCTGTAATAGGGTTTAGTATGAAAAATCCTGAATAAATCATACTAAGGCCTGAGTTCGCTCAGGCCTTTTTCTTCCAATAAGAAAATCTCTTTCTAAGAAGCTCAAGATCAGCCTCAACAGTTGTATGTGAGTACACATGAGCATCGAAAAAGGCATTTCTGACTATACTAACAACCTCTTCCTCAGGTATTTTTCCTGGAATATTTATATAAGTGATTCCTTTAGTCATGCATATGTATTCTTTTATAGTAATTACCTTTTTAGCGCAGCACACATCGATTGCCAGTCCGATATCAGGAATATATGCCGATAAAGGGAAGCCAACTAAGTCTTCAGAATCCAGAAATACTTTTATTCCATGTTTTCCAGCGTAGTAGATTGAAGCCAGTTGGGGAAGGAAGTAATTGAAGTCTTTGGCTATCTGTTTATCTATCAACCGTTGCTCGCGTGCCTGTTTAATCCCATTCGCTATACAAAAAGGGCAGATTCGACCATTGGCTCGGGAATAAACAACAGCCTGATAGTCGTTTCCACACTTGCTGCAGTGCCACCAGACATTGGAACGGTTCTTATAAGTAATTGATTCAGGAGAGAGTGCGATATTCTTGTCGGACCACTCAGCAATAAGAGTAGGATGAGTGGTTGCCAGGTCATTAAAGCCTTTCCAGACACGTTGACCGGCACAATAAGGGCAGCCGTGGCCTTCTGTTCGATCAGCAACACGGGATTTCCACTCGTGACCATTTTCACACAGCCAGAAAACATCAGAATTTGAGCGTGAAGATACCTCTGAAGGCTTCTTTACATTCTTGGGAGACCATGTCTTAGCAATTTCGGGAAAGAGCGTCTGAAGGTCGTTATAGCCTTTTAGAACCGCTCTATGCTCACAATAAGGGCACTTACTTCCTATCAGAGCTCTGTTTTTGACAGTAGCAGCCCAAGTATGACCTTTAGCGCAGATCCATAGGACTTTCTTATGGGAGCCACAGGAGACATCAGAAGGTGAGAACTCGTTATCAGGAGACCACTGAGCCAAAAGATCCGGTCTTTCTTCTGCCAGCGATTTGCGTCTCATAGTGGAAGATCGTCGATGCACATGTAATAGACGCCGAGTCTCTTAATCCTATCCTCGACGCTGCAGCTGAGTTTATCTACCCGGAACAGACTCTTTTTGAGCCGGGCTAAGAGAACAGCAAGGGTTCCAGCCCATATAATAGTCATTTCTTAACCTCCAATTCCTTATAGTAAGAATATGAAGAAGAGCTGTTTTTTTCCAATGTGCGATTTGAATGCAGCAAATTCTAATAATAAACGTGACTTGGTTTTTAATAGCGTTCTATACACCTGGCATAAGTTGCTATAACTTGATAAAAAATAAGCCACGAGTTACGAAAACTCATGGCTTATAGAAATTAATGCTTCAAAAATGTGCGATTTTATAGTGGTTTGGGAACTTTGTCGTGCGATTGTCGTGGATTTGTCGTGGAAATCGCAGTTCTCGAAAAGTGCAAACTCAATAAAATCAAGGGTTTCAGGCCGATTTATTAGTCCAAAGGACGCATGGTCGGGACGGCGCCCGAGAAGTCAATATGTTTTCGATTACTTTCGAATAGGTTCTTTCGAGTGTAGTTTTTGCGAACGTTTTCGGCACGTTTTTTCGATTACTTTCGATTGTATTATCATCACTCAGGTACATAAAATGGTGTCAAAGGTGTAGAGGGTTCAAGCCCATATGATTCTTGCTGTTGTTTCCCAAATGGGACGGCGCCATTGGAAACGGCATGCTTTACGATGCGACACGCTCCTTGTTTATTATTCATTTACAAAAAATATTAGATAAACAATGAGTATCTGATATATAATTATTATGCGACACAAATGAATAGATTTCAGCGGGGTTGACGTTTGGTAAAAACGTCAGTCTTGTGTATTCCCTCGCTGGAATCATTTGTGTCGCAGCAATTGAGGCTGACGATTTTCGGTGCGGTAGCTTCGGTTGCCGCACTTTTTTGTTGGTGCGCAATCAGTTGAACAATTATACGGAATGTATAAATGTCGAGATTGTGGAGGTGGCAAATGTCTGAATATGAACCTAAGAATGGTGATAACGGCTGGTTTACTAAAGCCGAGAATCTCGATGGATTTTCAGATAATAGTTATGAATCTTCTTGCCCAACTCTAAATAATTTAGCACCCAAAGGGGAAGCTATTAATGAATCAGACACTTTTAGTTCAAAAGGTAGGGTATATATAAAACCAGTTAAAGGAGTAAAAGACAATCCTTCAGTTCCTGTTCGGCGCGAACAGGAACCGGATTACTCACCCTCTTCTCCAACTGTTTCCTCTGCATATACAAAGGAAGAATATAGATGCAAGAAATGTGGATCAGTAGTACCCGAAGGTACATCATTATGTTTTAAATGCTCTGTTTCTGAAAAAATACCCAATAAGGACGGCTTCAAAAAGGCAAAGGCAGATATTGTTTCCGTTGTCGTGAAAAACAAGAAACCCGTTATTATTGGTGTAGCTTGCGTGACTGTGGTTATCCTTTTACTTATCGTTTTTGGAAACATGCATAAACTTTCAGGTAAATACTCATATACTGAGAATGGTTATAAGACGACTGCATCCTTTAAAACGGATGGAACGGTGTCATTAAGTTTTTCAAATGATGGAAATAGTTATAGCACATTAGATGGCCATTATTATTGGAATAGCAATGAGCATCGCTACTATTTAGAATTTCCGGGACAAAACTGGTGGGGAGGAAGTACCGCTTATGTTATAACTGCCGAACCCATCTTTGGAGGGATTCGGCTTATGGTTGATGGAGAAACAGCGGATCTAAAAAGAGGAGGATGATTCTTAAATCTATCACCATAATCCAAGTTTTACCTAATATTAACGAAATAACAAACATCTTTTTTTCAAGGTCAGCCTTATAAACGCTATTACAAAGCATATAACACTCAGAAAGAGAAAAAATATGGATAATCAAACAATCTCAATTCTTACTGTTCTTGGCATTACTGTGTTTGTTATTGGTTTGTTGATTTTGTTGTTCTATATGCCCTCACGTCAAGACAGCTATAACGATGAGCATACAGAAATGGCTGAAGAAAGTGATTCAGAAACAAATACTCGTATCACTCACGAAAAAAAGTCTAGTTCTTCTCAAAAAACGATTTATGCGTTTGGAGCGAAAAATGATATACAACGTTGCCCTTTTTGTGACGGCGAAAACGCTATAGAGACCAAGGTTTGTGAAATTTGCAGACGAGAACTGTAAATAGAAAGAGGTAAGAGATTATGTTTTGTAAATGGTGTGGAGGCAATTTGACTTCTTATGATACCAAATGCAAGCGTTGCGGAAAGGAAGTGCCTGCGCTTTCTGATTGTGGTGGATTCTATGATCTAGTACCTAATGTAAAGAAAATCGTCGAGGTTCAATCGGCACCAGTTGAGGTTCAATCGGCACCGTCAGTGATGCCTAAAAGAAAAAACATTAAAAGAATGTTAGTTGGCTTGGTTATTTTGACAGTAGCTCTTGTCCTTGCCATTGCACTTCTGATTCTTGTTATTGCTCTTGGTAAAAAAAGTCAGGCTGCAACAGAAACTGAAGTCATCTCGGATCCTGTTATTGAAGAGACACATGTGATTTCCAATATAGCAATTCAAGTGGATGGATTCGATATATATGTAATAGATGAAGTTGTTGATTTGTCAAACAAATCCGCAACAAGTAAGTTGCAGTATCGTTTTGATGAAACATCTGATTGGAAGGATATTCCTGATGATGAATTTGACCAGATAGTTAACGCAGAGAAGTTCGAATTGATCATTAATGAAACATGGCTACAGGAAGTAATGAATGATAATCCGGAAGGGAAACAATTTGAACTACGATGTGAAATCACTTATATCAATCCGGATGGTAGCTCTGTGACTGTAACTGTTGAGGGGATCAAAAAACACGAGGAATAAATAGCAAGTCAAATAAATATAAATTGGAGGTATCAAATATGGCAATTGCACAAGGTAGTTATGGTCAGTCTATGGACTATACGGTTGATATGGTGTTTTGCATCGACGCAACCGCAAGTATGGAGGACACGTCTGGTTCTCAAACGAAGATAATCAACATGGTTAAGAAGAATGCAATCAACTTCTATGGAGATTTTAACAACATTATGTCAGAAAAGGGAAAGAAAGTTCGACAGCTTCGTGTCAGAGTTGTTGCTTTTCGTGATTATCTTGCTGATGGTGAACATGCAATGATGGTAACAGATTTCTTTCAGCTTCCTCAGCAGGCTACAGAATTTGAGGCTTGTATTAATAGTATTCATGCTCAGGGCGGTGGCGATATTCCCGAGGATGGCTTGGAAGCATTGGCCTATGCTATTAAATCTAAGTGGACGACAGAAGGTGCAAAGAAGCGTCAAGTTATCGTTGTATGGACAGATGCTGACACTCATGTCATGGGTTATGGTAGCGGATCAAAGTTTTATCCTAAGGGCATGCCGAAAAACCTTGGCGAATTAAGCGATTGGTGGGATGATCCCTCGTTAATGAAGCAGAATGAAAAGCGCCTGGTTATATTTGCACCTGATGAAGGTAACTGGAAATACATTTCTGATAATTGGAATCTAACATGGCATATTCCTTCTGTTGCCGGCAAGGGCTTAGCTGATCAGAACTACAGTGAGATTCTGAATCTAATCGCAAATTCTGTTTGATCTGAACATATTGGTTTATTGTGAATTTTTGTTTCAGATAACACTGAAAAGAAATACAAATTTAAGCGAGGTTTGAGAATATGCAAAGCGGTCTATCACTTGATCAGGTAATGTCCTTTTGCAGAGAAAAGATTCCCGGACATGGAGAAGATAGCTATTGCTACAGTTTCTGTGATAGTGCTGGACTTATTGGAGTATTTGATGGATGTGGCGGAGCTGGTGCAAAAAAGCATGATTATTATTCAGGACATACTGAAGCATACATGGCTTCCCGTTTATGTGCAGGTTCTTTTTATGACCAGTTCCGTAAGTTTTTTCCATGCAGTCAGAGTGCGACAAGTCTTGCAAAAGAAGTTTTTGCTCCTCTAACGGCAAAGAGATTGATCGAATTTGGTCCTCCTAAAGATACAACTGGTTTTCAAATTAAAGGCTCTAGTGTAAGAACTTTACCGAGTACGGCTGCTGTAGCTGTTATACAACAAGCCACGGATGGCTCTGCGCTTGTCACAGCGATTTGGGCAGGTGATTCCCGTGTGTATATCATGGATTCTTTGGGTCTTGCTCAACTCACAGTAGATGATACTACTGTTACCGATCCAATGATGAATATATATGAGGACGGAATATTGAAGAATGTTCTCTGCAGTGATAAACCCATAGATTTGCATTGTAAAACTATTAAGTTGAATAATCCCTTCATTGTGTTTTCGGCAACTGATGGATGCTTTGGATATCTTTCAACACCTATGGAGTTCGAGGGTGTACTGTTGGAAACACTTTTAAAATCAAACTGTTTTGCGGAATGGGAATGCAATTTGGCTGATGTTATTAGTTCTATAGCAGGGGATGACCATGCCTTATGCTTGGCAGCATATGGATATGGGAGTTATCCAAATATCCAAAAGAGTTTTATCGAAAGAATGAATTATATTGAGAAATACTATCTTCTTCCAGTATCAAACATTCCGGTTGAGGATCGTGACAGTCGCTTTGAACTTTGGAGTTCATATTGTGAGAATTACATGAGATACATAAAGGAAGGTTTGTCATAATGGTGAAGTTGGGCAATTACAATTTGATAGGTTCTTTGACAAATCAAAATGCAGGATACTCTGTGTGGGGATTTGCTAAGAAAGATGGTAAAGATTACTTTGTTAAAGAATTTGTTGATCAGAAGTATCCAGCAAACGATACTATATCAAGTCCTGAGCGATTAGCAAAGAAAATCAAGGCTTGCGAGCTTTTTGAGCAACGAAAGAAAGCTCTCTACCAAAAATTAAATGAGAATTCCGATGGAAATGCTGTGCGAGTGGAAGAATTCTTTCGTATTGAGTCAAAATACTACATTTCAATGCGGAAGATCAATTCATTAAATTGGGGTGTTGATGATGTAGCAAAACTTCCCTTGGGTGAAATTAAACGGCTTTGTGCGATTATAGCTCATGGTGTGGCAAGCCTACACAAAGGAAATCTTATTCACGCGGACTTAAAACCGGATAATATTCTTTTTATGAAAACGAGTAAAGGATATACAACTGCCAAAATCATAGATTTTGACAGTGGTTTTTTGGAATCAGATCCTCCGGGACCAGGAGAAACCATAGTAGGCGACTTCCATTATTTCTCTCCAGAGGCATGCAGAAGCATTTGGGGAGAAGAAGTTAAATTGACTTGCAAAATGGACATCTTCGCACTTGGTGTTCTTTTTCATCAATATTTTTACGGAAACCTACCAGGATTTAACACTAAAATAAGTTCTTATTCCGGTGAAGCTGCTGCAAAGGGAGATATTCTACAAGTATCTGATACAATTCCAAAGGATGTTCGAAAGTTATTAAAAAAAATGTTGGATAACAATCCGGAGAAAAGGCCGACGGCAATAGAAGTCTATAATTCATTGCGCGGAAACGAAGTTGCTACTGATTCTGGGTCTGATACATTTCATCGAGAGAAGTCTAATACTGTACATAAAGCCCCTGAAAATAAAGGTGAAGCCAATCCTTCGATTGAAAACTCAACAACAGAAGGAACCCCTTTCTTCCGCCCTGGAGATTTGTAATTTATTGAGAATACAAAAGGATTCATTTTGAGGTTATCTATATTTGTTTGATGAAATTTGTATGTGCATGTAGAAAGCTTTCGCATGACAGAATAAGCTTATTACTCTGTGCTAACTGGTAACTGAAGAGGTTGTATAGATTGTGTAAAAGTGTAGAAAAGAAAAGAATTGTCGCATTAAAGATTATTGCTGTCTCTGTAGCAGTTTCATTACAGCTTTTATTGCTGACATCTTGTGGTACCAACTTATCAGGAAAGTATACAAGCGAATCAGGAATATATTCAATAGAGTTTTTCCCTGATGGAACATGCACCTGGTATCAAAGCGGTTTGCAATTTGACGGAAAATACTATTGGAGTAGTCAGTGGGAGCGATATTGTCTCGAGATTAGCGGAAGTGGTTCTTACGCTGATACTACATTTATAGCTATATCTTTAAATTCAAGAGAATTAATGATTAACGGAGGCAAGGTAAATTATGAGACGTTCACAAAGGTCGGTGCGAAAACGAGCGATATTATAAAGATAATAATTTGCATAATTATAATCGGCGCATGTGGTGCTTTCATATTTGTTTTTGTTCGAAGAAACAAAACAAGCGTTACACCGACTAGTTATACTGACACAAGTGATTTTGCAAGTCCTCACAAGAATAAAACACATTGCAAAACCGAAAAAGAATCAATTACTGATTCTTCTCAGATAACAATTTATTATTTCAACGCAAAAGAACAAAAATATATTTGTCCTTTTTGCGATGGAGAAAACAGTATAGAAGTGAAAATCTGTTCTATATGCGGACGAGATTTGAACTATATAGACCAAGAATAGTAATTTGAAATACTACCAAGGAGGATATGAAAATGGCTGAAAAATGGTTCTCACAAGCTGGTAACCTTGATGATTCGTTAGATAGTGAAAGTGCTTCCATAACGACATCAGATGAGCCTGCTCTAATAACTAAGGATTCTGTTAAAACTGATGATGCAAGTCCGAAGCGTTCTACCTATATTAAGCCAGTTAAGGGATTGAAAGAGAACCCAGATGTTTCTATCCGGAGTGAACTCGAACCAAGCAGCACAAATTCTTTGAATCTGCCTATTGCATCTGTAAAGGAAGAAACAAGATGCAAAGAATGTGGTGCGGTTATTCCCAAAGGGACAATGCTGTGCTGGAAATGCTCTACCTCTGCAGGTGTCGCAGACGAGAAAGCTGTTAAGCCCGAGAAGCATGAAATAGTTTCATCTAAGGGAACTGTCATAGGAAAGAATAGAAAACCAATTATGGTAGCTGTTGCGTGCGTTGTTTTGATATTAGTTGTAGGACTAATATTTGTTTTAGTTACAGGCTCTCAAAAATTAGATTTGAAGTCATTAGTATGCACAGATGAAATCTTAAACTATCAGCTCGAAGATGGAACAATGATTAAATCAACAGTTCAATCATTTGAAGTAGTTTCAAGTCAGACAAAGGATAAGCATGATTGCTCAGAAATTAAAGTCGTTTTAAAAGACGATTTTCTCGAAAGAACCCTTTATATAACAGCTGAAAGTTCTAAGTATAATCAAGGGTGGATGATTGACTCTAAGAAAGTTACACAAGCAGATTTCAAAATAATTGGGGAAATAGATCAAAAGTATGTAACCGCTTATCTGTCCAATGAGAGAAACGATACAGAAAATCTTATATTTCAGCAACCTGGATTGGATTTAGTTCAATCTGGTCTGAAAAATTTTTCGATTACAAGCTCAACGGTTCAGGATGATTCATTTTTTTTAGTGTGCGATGTTAATGATTCACACAAATTCGCTGATATTCACGGAACACTGTATGTTCGTGTTAATATCAATATGTTTATAGACCCGGATACATGTGAATGTACAGTCAGACGAAGCGTTCGGCTTGATACTGAAGCTCTTATTACAGATTGGCATGACATATATGGAACATATTTAAGAACAGATCCGGAGAATGAACTCGAGGAATATGTAACAATTGATGAAACAAATTCTGCTTATGGTTACGGAGATTATATGGAATTCGGACAGCAACGTCACAATCTAATTGATGATGCATCGTTCATTCAATATAATTACTCAACTATACTTATCGAATTCTATAGTGTAAATGGATACTCAATAATAAAGATTACCCCCGATGAAATTGCTTACTTTGAATCAAAATTAGATGGTTGGTATAAAGTTGATTCCTTTATAAAAACTGACTGAATTATTGTTGTTAATTGAAATCACGACGGTTTTCGTGATTGGTGTTGGGGCTTTTGAAATAGTAACGTAAAAGCAACCTTCATCGTCTCGGCCAAAATGGTGTTACACCGAATTACAAAGCCCCCTTTTCGGAGAGAGAAAGGGGGCTCTTTTAGGAAGCTGATTATGTTCGAAGGAGGGTCAATCCCTCTTTAATTATTATACCATGCACCAGATGCTCAGATCTCGTCCGGTCCTACGATCTCCAGATAATTCCGATCCTGACGCTCCTGATCGAACTTGAGTATCTCATCTTTCTTCAGCTGATTCGTGACGTCGACATAGATATTCATGGTTGTCTGGATGTCAGCGTGCCCGAGAATGGCCTGAATAACTTTTATGTTAACACCACCCTCGCAGAGGCGTGTAGCATAAGTGTGTCTCAAAATATGACATGAGAAGTATGGAACAAGTAGCGCCTCTTCGCCTTCTGCGGTCTTATCGAGAATTGCGAGATCTATATCTTTTACGATTCTCTGGATGGCATTATTAACGGTGGACTGGTTGTTAACTTTTCCAAAGCGGTTCACAAAGATAAAATCGTCATAACCATCAATATGGTCAACGCTTTTTAAACCGGTAAGCTTCATATATTCTTGCTGCATAAGGAATGCCTCTTTGACAGAAGGCGTCATAGGAATTGTTCTATAACCAGCATCGGTCTTGGGTCTATGTACAGTATAGTAACACCCATTTTCGTCGCGGTGATTATAATATACCAGCGTATGGTTTACGGAAATCGTCTCCTTTTCAAGATCGATATCACACCAACGCAGTCCGCTAATTTCACCAATACGCATTCCGGTATTGGCCATGATATAAAGAAGCGGATACCATTTGCGATAGCGAGGATTCTTAAGGACCTCGCTGAAAAATAAGTTCTCTTCATCTCGCGTTAATGCTCTCTTGGGTTCTGAATCTCGTCCGAATGCTTGCTTTATCTCTTTAAGCATGAGATCTGTCGGGTTCTTTCTGAGAATGTCATCATCTGTTGCCAGCTGAAAAACCTGATGAAGAACTGTATGGACATTATCCAAAGTAGATATCTTTATGCCACGTCTTTCAATAAGATCATTATAAAAAGCTCTCACATCAGATCTCTTGACCTTTGTGATTTTCTTTTGACCGAAGTTAGGCATTACAAAGAGTTCATAGAAATAGATGTAAGATGTTTTGGTTCTATCTCTTAAGCCTCTTTTGGTTTCCTTCCATAACGCAAAAATGTCATTAACGGTTGCGTTAGACATATCTTCGCGTATACCGTCATCTATATCTCTCTGGATTTGCTGCTCCTTTCTGCGCAATCCTTCAAGGGTAGATGCATAAATGCAATGCCTCTTTTTGCCATAACCGGTCCATCTAAAGCAGTATCTCCCATCCTGACGCTGAAATTCCCCTTTATTAAGACGAACACGATTTCTATCGTATCTTACTTTTACTACTTTTTTAATTGAAGCCATATGATTCCTCCAAATGAATCTTCAGAGATAAGTCTGTGATTCTAAGAATTTCTCGAGTTTTGTTCTAATGAATAACCGCTGAGAACCTAAGAAGACAACATAATCACAACCGGGTGCATTTGAAAGCTTTTCCAGCTTCACAATGCCGATTCCGGTATATGCAGCAGCTTCAATAATATCGAGTGTATCCTTTTGACAGATACGAACCCGATTTTTATCTTTAATAATCTGCTTGATCTCAGTGGTTAATGAAATGTTCGTGGATTCTACCATGATCTCATCCTCCAATTTCTAAATGGAATATTGAGATTCTAGGTACTCTACAAGTTTTCTCCTTTTGAACATTCTTTTAGCGCCAACGTGGAGAACGAAATCACAATCAGGAGAATTAGATAATCTTCTGAGTTTGTTAACGCCTATTCCGGTAAAGGCTGATGCTTCATTAATGCTCAGTGTAACCTTTTCCGAAATGCGCACATCGTATTTTCTGTCGCCATATGTATACATTCTTAGGCTCCTTTCGAAAGATTATTGTCTTCCTGAGCCTTTTTCCGAATGTGTGCCCTGCTGAATGTCAGGATAATGACTTGTGAGTACTCTAGAATAAAGTGTTGAACCTTTCAAATGTGCGATTGCATATCTCTACAAATCAGATTGAAAAGTGTGATTCAATGAATTCTTCAAGTTTTTTCCTCTTGAAAGCTTTCCTGGATCCAACATAAAGAATGAAATCGCATCCCGGTTCTTCTGAAAGTCTATACAGAGTGCTCATTCCAAGGCCTGTGTATGCCATAGCCTCAAAAATGGTCAGAGTGACCTTTTCGGAAATTCTGACATCGTATTCTCTGTTTCCGTACTTAGCCATGTCACTTATCTCCTGTTTCTAAAATCTGATAATCGTATCCTTCTGATCTTCCACACCTATCGCAAATGTCCTTAAATCCGTTATGAGGTGTCAGGCGTTTAACCCGATAATGTGGATCGAGCAGATAAAAGTTCACGCACTTATGACAGAGACAGGTTGTCTCGATGTAGCGACGGAATTTCTTCTTGGTCGACTTCTTTTTCCTACGCTTGAGACCGAATGTCGTGGTGATTCCGCTATTAAGTCTGTCGTTTATGACCTGATCCTTAACTCGACCGTAGTAACACTGAAGATCGGAAACGTTTACGGTGCGTGTCTGTTCAATCAATACCATCGATGGCTTTGGAAGTCCGGAAATGTCAGGAAGTAAAATCACATGACTCTTAAGTTCCTGCTTTTTGAGAACTGACGTAATTGGAGCAACTACAACAGTAGGGGAGTGGTCATTTAGATTGCGTTCCTGAATGATCAAAACCGGACGTTTTCCGCTCTGAATAGAACCAGTGCTTTCTCCAAGATCACAGAGATAAATCTCACCGCGCAAGGGATGAAAATCTGGTGTCGGTAAATACTCGTACTCCATTATTCCACCTCCAATGCATTAACTGCCTCAATGTATTTGGCGAGACCGCTTTCGCAAAACTCACGGATGGTTTCCTTGTTTTTTCCTTCATCGCGAGCAATTTCTCTATAGCTTTTCTCGTATACAAAGTGCTGAATGAGATAGTTGCGTTGAAGTTCTGATAATGTCATCAGTGCCTGATGGCTGACTTCATTTATTCTGAGTTTTTCTATAAACTCAGAAGCAATCTCAGCCCTGACGTCCTGATCGTCTTCGACAGACAGTCCGCTGATTAAGGCTTCATCTTCGACATTGCAAGTAATGTTAATTTCTCCTCTTGCACATCGTTTCTGATATTTCTCTTCGTTGCGCTGGAAAGAACGCATCGCTAATCCCATCGCACGTGTGAGAATTACAAACGGCTTATAGCACTCGATCTCAGCTGCATAGCGAGCGTTTAATTCTTCCTCGCTAAGATCGGTGATGATTGCATAACGTTCTTTGCCGACATAGCCTTCATATTCGAGTTCAAGATTAATAATTTTGCATTCCTGTTTAAAACTTTTCTTAATATCTGTATCCATTAGTGGATCTCCTTAAATCTTTAAAATTAGTTAGTGTTCAAAGATCCGTTGGAGATCAGGGATAGTGCTGATATCTAAAAAACATGTTCCTTCCTTTCGGACTTAACCTCGAAAGGAAGGAACTATTAACGACGTGCGAAGCTGGTTATTTCGTAAGGCAAAAGAAAAACGCCGTACGAAATAGAAGAGAAATAATCTCTTCTAAACTTCGTACGGCGCTTGGTAGTATTTTCAGTCCTTAAGCTAAGGATCCTGCTCCGCTTGCTCGGTTAAAGTCGGTTTATTCTTTTGCATCAACGCTGCCTTTAAGGATGGTAGCTGATCCGGTGAAGTCAGGCTGTCAGTTCCTCATCGGGAGGGACATACCAGTAACCGCCTTCTTCGTTGTAGACTTGATTAAGTCGCATTGTTCTGAACATTCCTACGTCAATGACGCCTTCATAATCGCATTTCCAACAACGGTAGTAGATACAACAATGCCTTCTGCCGTAAGCTTGGAAAAGAACGCTTTCGCATTTGGGACATTTAACATCCCGTTTGGGCTGATCTTTTGCGTACTCCAGCGACTTAAGGAGCTTGTTACGGATGTGAGGCTTAAAATCTTCAAACATCGTAATTCGCCTCGCTTCTGAAGTGTGCAGCATATTCGATTAGAGGCCGTTCTTCAAAGAGGGAGAGTTCAAACAGTCTGAGATAGCAGGCTTTGTAGCTGACACCCATACTGTCGGCCATTCTCGAAATGATCACTTTGCCTGATTCGTCAACGACTTTGTCACTTCCGACATAAATTGGAATCTTCTTACCGTTGTTATACTTCTTAAGGGCACCCTTAATGATGAAGTCTGGCATAAGAAGACTGGCAGCCGCCTTGTCGACTAAATTCTCGGTGAACGAGAACATGCTGATGAACATTTCGGGATCGTAGTTTTCTCCGGAAATAAACTCAGTGTGATAGGCCGCAGAGTAGTTTCCTGGAATGTGCTTTTTCATTATGAGATGTGCCGCTTCATGCGCAATAGTAAATCTCATCCTGGCAAGCTCTTTCGGCTTTGTAAGAGAAGAATCAATTACGATAACATTCTCCGGGAAGACAATCTTTTGAATCATGCCGTTACGTAATACCTGTAATGGCTTATTACCGTCTGATATGAATCCGCCTCTTCCTGGACAGTCTTCTGCGAAAACCTCAAATACGATCTTCGTACCGAGATACTTGGTAGCGAAGCTCTCAATATCGATTACTCTCGTGTTTGAGTAATGATATCTAGTAAGGAAATCCTTAATGAGCATGCAGCAAAGTGCATTCATTTCTTTAAAAGATGTGTTGATTTTCATGTTAAACCACCTGTACATACCAACGACGATCTATGAGATAAAGATACGTCTCTGCTCCGTTGAAACTTACTGCGTAACGGAGACCTTCAAACTCGCCGTTTTCTGAGCGAGCACAGAACAGGACCTTAGTGATCTCATGCCTTATTCCGTTTTTGCCTATAAGAGCCTGAGGTATAAGCTGGCTCTTAACTGTTTTACTTTCCACTTTAACTTCCTTAGTCTTCATTTTTTCTTCCTCCTATTAGATTTGCTTACACCGGCTAAAGGGAAAAAATCCGAGTAAGCTTAAAAATAGCCATATTAATCTGAACGCACGAGCATTGCTGCTTTTGCGAAATTCCTTCTGCTTTAGTTGTAGCGGGTACAACTTTTATTGTGTTCTTATTCCCGGTCCGCTGGTTTTGATTCTATCCTTTGAGGTGAGGGAGGATGCAGTTTTTGAAAGGAGGTGTTTCTTAGTATGGGAACACATGACTAAGAATTTTTTGTTTATCTGCATCTTCCTCACCTCGATTGAAGGACTAACCAAAACAAAAGAACGAATGTTCTATTTGCTTTGTGGCTTCATTATACGAGGGCTGATTTTTCATTGCAAGAACAATTTTCTGACCTGTTAGTAATCTTTAACACCTTAACAATCGCACCGCCCGAAAAGCCTTATTTCACAAGCTTTGTAACATTGTTATAAGCGAGCCATCTCCTTGGATATCATACGAACATAATCCATTCTGATGTTGTTGGGTGCTTTGATCTGGACCTTGCCTTCAAAGCCGAAAATCCAGGCAAAAAAGATGTTATTAACCTGAACATCCACCTTTGCATTGCAACTGTCCTTGCCAATAAAAGTGATATCCATTTCTTGTCCGAAACGGTCGACCATGGCATCCATAACATCGCTGTCAAATTGCAAAGTAATACTTGCGGGTTCGCCACTCTTCATATGAAATGATTCCCGGATATATTTATTTACATAAAGATCCTTAGGTTCGGGAATGCATGTCTTATTCAGGATTGTGGGAATACCACTAATACGATCAACCCTAAATGCCGTGACTTTCATACGATCATGTGAGAGGGCCAAAAGATAGTAATAGTCATTGCAGCAGACAAGACGGTAAGGTGAGACCTCGTATTTCTTGCCGTTATTCTTGAGGACCTTCTTGGTAGAAGGAAGATATTCATAATACTTGAAGGCAATTTGGCGCTTGTCAGCGATAGCGTGATGTATCGTATCAATTATGTAATTGAACTTCGCGTTATCTGCGCGAGGTCTAGCATCCACGTCAACAGTTTCCATTAGGAAATCAGCAGAAGGACCGCCCAGATCTGCAAGCTTTTTGATAAGGTTCTTGGCCTGGCAGCTTGGTATGGACTGGAGTGACTCAACGGCATCAATGAGAATACGGAGCTCAGCGATATCGAATTCTCTGGAAAGAACATGATACTTATTCTGACGTCCTTTGATGCACTCGATATCATAACCAGACTTTAC
>JAEEGI010014351.1_pt1 | contig 16673 bp, 13 predicted proteins | sample 8958751 | NCBI WGS metagenome assembly JAEEGI01 (sample SAMN16246545, study PRJNA631951) | gut metagenome | biome: gut microbiome; feature: rumen; material: KS-attached | host: Bos | place: Iran: Karaj | collected 2018-10
GACAGGATTCCTCGTGCCCCGCCCTACTCAGGTGGTCTCTGTGTCTCATCACGGTTACCCATACGGGACTGTCACCCTCTATGGTCGTTGTTTCCACAACGTTCCGGTTTCCTGATGAGACTCTGGTGAGACTCCTACAACCCCTGGGTGTCCGTAAACATCCAGGTTTAGGCTCTGCCCCTTTCGCTCGCCACTACTCAGGGTATCGATGTTTTCTTTCTCTTCCTCCGGGTACTAAGATGTTTCAGTTCCCCGGGTTCGCTCTGACTTGCGTCAGTAGTGGGTCTTCAACCCACTGGGTTCCCCCATTCGGAGATGCTCGGATCACGCCCTGTTTGCAGGTCCCCGAGCCTTTTCGCAGCTTACCACGTCCTTCCTCGCCTCCGGATAGCCTAGGCATCCACCGTTCGCTCTTATCTTCTTTCCTAATCGCTCCGCAACTTCCGTCCACGGCGCCTCACGGCAACCGCGCCTTCCGTCGCGAATCATGAATCATTTCTGATTTTGCTCTTGCCTTGAAATTGCAGTCCCTATACTCTTCAGTTCGAAAAAACTTCTTACTCTAAGATTATACAGACTCTCTTTCTGTCTTTCTTTACCTCTTTGATCTTTTCTCTCAGTATTGTCAATGAACGAAACCCTTTCTGAAACCGCATTTGAGGTGCTCGTTTCAAACGGGACTGCAAAGGTAGGAACTTTTTTGGAACTACCAAAACTTTTTTAAGATTTTTTCACTTTTTTACCATCGACCCGCATATTCGTCCCAACTTCGGACCTCCAAGGCCGACGCGGGGAGGGAACAGAAGGCGTGGATATAGGCCGATGCCAGCCGGGCATCCGTAATGAGCGGGACGTTGAAGTCCACGGCGGCACGCCGCAGATGATACCCGTTCCCCAGTTCGGCGTGCGAGAAATTCTTGGGATTGTTCACCACCAGGTCCACCCGGTGCTCCCGGATCAGGTCCAGCGAAGAAGGCGTCCCGTCATTCGGATCGTCCGGCCAGCGGACGCGGACGGCCGGCACTCCGTTCGCCTGCAGATAGCGGCAACTCCCTTCCGTAGCATATAAGGTATATCCCTTTTCTACCAACAACCGGCAGGCGGGTAACAGTGCCGCCTTCTGGAAAGGATCGCCCGTGGACAGGAGAACCGAACCTTCGGGAATGTGGTGACCCACCGACAGCATCGCCTTGAGCAAGGCTTCGTCGCTGGTCCGGCCCAGGCAGCCCACCTCCCCCGTCGATGCCATGTCCACCCCGGACACCGGATCGGCCTGGTGGAGCCGGGCAAAGGAGAACTGGGAACACTTCACGCCCACATATCCGAGATCGAAGGGATCGGACAGGGAGAGAGAAGGATGCTGTCCCAGCATGCAACGCGTGGCAAGGCCGATCAGGTCCACCCGCCACACCTTGGACACGAAAGGGAAGCTCCGGGATGCCCGGAGATTGCATTCGATGACTTTCAGGTCCAGGTCCGACGACAGGAACTGGATATTGAAGGGACCCGTGATGCGGAGCTCGGCGGCAATGGCTGCCGCGGTCTTCCGGATGCGGGACAGGACCGACCCGTACACCCGCTGGGCGGGAAACTGGATGGTGGCGTCGCCGGAATGGACCCCGGCAAACTCGACGTGCTCGGAAATGGCGCAGGCCAGCAGCCGCCCTCCATCCGCCACGGCATCGCATTCCAACTCCTGGCAGCGCTGAAGAAAAGCGCTCACGACGACGGGGTGTTCTTCCGACACCTCGGCAGCGCGTTCCAGGCAGGACGTCAAATCGTCCGCCGTATAGCAGACATTCATTGCCGCGCCGGAAAGCACATAGGACGGCCGGACCAGCACGGGAAAACCCACTTCCGCCACGAAGCGGTCGATGTCCGCCCGCGAAGTCATCGCCCGCCAGCGGGGCTGGTCGATTCCCAGCCGGTCCACGACTTCGGAGAACTTGTTCCGGTCTTCGGCCCGGTCGATATCGGCCGCCGATGTCCCCAGGATCCGGATTCCGCACCCGTCCAGGGGAAGGGCCAGATTGTTCGGAATCTGTCCGCCCACGCTCACCACGACCCCGAAAGGCTTCTCCCGCATACAGATCTCCCACACCGCCTCCAGGCTCAGTTCATCGAAATAGAGCCGGTCGCAGGTGTCGTAATCGGTGGAGACGGTCTCTGGGTTGTAATTGATCACGATGGCCTTCCGCCCGCTTTCCCGGATGGTCCGGACCGTCGTCACGGCACAGCAGTCGAATTCCACGCTGCTGCCGATCCGGTAGGCGCCCGATCCCAGGACCACGACGCTTTTTCCCGGATCCTCGGGGTCCACGTCGTCACAATCACCCTGATATGTCAGATACAGGTAACTGGTCATGGCCGGGAATTCGGCCGCCAGGGTGTCGATCTGCTTGACGGAGGGGCGGATGCCCAGGAACACGCGGCGCTCCCGGACTGACGCCTCATCCACGCCGAACACCCGGCCGACCTGGATGTCGGAAAAGCCCTCGACTTTGGCTTGCCGGAGCAACGCCCGCGGGACATCCTCCAGGCAGGCGCAGGCCTCCAGGGAACGGTATGTCGATTCGATATGGGCCAATTTGTCCAGGAACCAGCGGTCGATCCGGGTCAGGGCATGGATCCTGTCCACGCTGTAACCGGACTCGAAAGCCGCCGCAATGGCGAAAATGCGCGTATCGGTAGGATGCGAGAGGGCATCGTCCAGGTCCTCGACCTCGTAAGGCTTGTTGCACACGAACCCGTTGGCCCCCTGGCCGATCATCCGGAGCCCCTTCTGGATGGCCTCCTCGAAGGTCCGGCCGATGGCCATCACTTCCCCGACACTCTTCATGCTGGGGCCGATCGTGCGGGAAACGCCCTTGAACTTCGAAAGGTCCCAGCGCGGAATCTTCACGACGACATAATCCAGGGCCGGTTCGAAGAAGGCCGGCGTCGTCTTGGTCACGGCATTCTTGAGCTGATGCAGGCCATACCCCAGTCCCAGTTTGGCGGCGACGGCGGCGAGCGGATAGCCCGTCGCCTTGGAGGCCAGGGCGGAAGAGCGGCTGAGCCGCGCATTGACCTCGATCACCCGGTAATCCTCCCCGTCGGGGCTGAACGCATACTGCACGTTGCACTCTCCGACGATGCCCAGATGCCGGACCAGGTCGATGGCGGTTTTCCGCAGGAAATGGTATTCCGTATTGGTCAGGGTCTGCGAAGGGGCGACGACGATGCTTTCCCCCGTATGGATGCCCAGCGGATCCACGTTCTCCATATTGCAGACCGTAATGCAATTGTCGAAGCGGTCGCGGACCACCTCGTATTCGATTTCCTTCCATCCCCGCAGGGACTTTTCCACCAGCACCTGGGGCGAGAAAGTGAATGCTTTGGAAGCTGTCGCCATCAACTGGCCTTCATCCTCGCAGAACCCAGACCCCAGGCCACCCAGGGCATATGCGGCCCGGACAATGACCGGATAACCGACTTCGCGGGCGGCTGCGGCGGCCTCCGAAACAGAAGTGGCCGCATGGGAACGGATGGACTTGACGCCGATCTCATCAAGCCTGGCCACGAAACGCTCCCGGTCCTCGGTGTCGATGATGGTTTCCACGGGCGTTCCCAGCACCTCGACCCCGTACTGCTGCAGCACGCCGGACCGGAACAGCTCCACGCCGCAGTTCAGCGCCGTCTGGCCGCCGAAGGAAAGCAGGATGCCGTCCGGCCGCTCCTTCCAGATGACCTTCTCCACGAAAGAGGGCGTCACGGGGAGGAAATAAACCTTGTCGGCAATCCCTTCCGACGTCTGGACCGTAGCGATGTTGGGATTGACCAGAATGGTCCTGACCCCTTCCTCCCGCAGGGCCTTGAGCGCCTGCGAGCCACTGTAGTCGAATTCTCCGGCCTCGCCGATCTTCAGCGCGCCGGAACCGAGGACAAGCACTTTCCGGATCATAACAGCGAAATGAATTCGTCAAACAGGAATTCCGTATCCACCGGTCCTCCGGCGGCTTCCGGATGGAATTGGGTGGCGAAGAAGGGTTTCTCCCGGTGGCGGATGCCTTCGTTGGTTCCGTCGTTCAGGTTCACGAAGAACGGTTCCCACTCCCCCGGAAGCGTGGCGGGATCCACGGCATATCCGTGGTTCTGGGAGGTAATGTAGCAACGGTCGGTTCCCCAGCGGCGCACCGGCTGGTTGTGGCTGCGGTGGCCGTAAGGCAGCTTGAAAGTCCGACCACCCGCCGCCAGGCCCATCAACTGGCTGCCCAGACATACGCCGAAGACGGGGCGGTCGCCCCGCAAAGCCTGCCGGAGATGGCCGATGGTCACCGGACAGTCGGTGGGATCGCCCGGGCCATTGGAAATGAACAGACCGTCGTAGTCCAGGGTATTGAAGTCAAAGTCCCACGGTACCCGGACCACTTCCACGCCCCGGGCGACCAGACAACGGAGGATATTGTGCTTCACGCCGCAATCCACCAGGACGACCCGTTTGGAACCCTTGCCATACCGGAGGACTTCGTGGCAGCTGACCTGCGACACAAGGCTCCCTTGCGGAGCGCTGTCCCCTGCCGCTTGGCAGGTCCCTTCGACAACGATGCGGCCGGGCATGGCCCCCTCTTCCCGGATCATCCGGGTGAGGGCGCGGGTATCCACGCCGGAGATGCCGGGTACATGCTGCTCCTGCAGCCAGGTTCCGAGGCTTTTCACCGCGTCCCAATGGCTGTAATGCTCACTGTAATCGGCGATGACAAGTCCCCGGACATGGATCCGGTCCGACTCGGCATTCAAGGCGAGCCCGTCCGGACCGGTCACGGTCTCCGGAATGCCGTAATTGCCCACGAGGGGATAACTGACGCACAGGATCTGCCCCTCGAAGGAAGGGTCGGTAAGGCTTTCGGGGTAGCCGACCATCGAGGTGGAGAAGACCACCTCGCCTCCGGCGGAGCCTTCGTAGCCGAAACTCCACCCCTCCAGGGTTTTCCCGTTCCCGAGAACCAGCGTCGCCTTTTTCCGTTCCATACCTATTCCAATAAAGTACCCGATCCGTCCAGCAGGGCGGAACTGTGGCAGATGCGGACGGATGCCGCGCCCTGTGCCATCGCCTCAAAGGCCTGGTCCAACTTGGGAATCATTCCGTCCGCCACGATTCCCTCCGCCTTCAGGGCGGCATAAGACTGTCTGTCGATGACCGGGATCACGCTCTCCGCATCATTCCGGTCCCGCAGAACTCCCGGCTGCTCGAAGCAGGTGGTCAGGGAGGCTCCGAGGGCGGCGGCCACTGCGCCCGCCATCGTATCGGCATTCGTATTCAGAAGTTGACCCGCGCCGTCGTGGTTGATGGCCGACAGGACCGGAGTAAAACCCTGGTCCAGCAAACCCAGCAGGAAATCCACCCGGACTGAAGCGGGCGTCACGTCACCCACCCATCCGAAATCGACAACCTGTCCGTCCGACAAGGCCTTGGGAGGCCGCTTGGCCGCGGTAATGACCGACCCGTCGCAACCGGATAGGCCCACGGCGTCGCATCCGGCCGCCTGCAGAAGGGCGACCACCCGCTTGTTGCACCATCCGGCATAGACCATCGTCACGACCTGCAGGGTGGCGTCGTCCGTCACCCGTCGGCCTTCGTACCGGACCGGTTCGATGCCCAGGGCTTTCTGGAAACGCCCGGCGAGGGCGCCGCCGCCGTGGACCAGGACTTTCGGCCCGGCCATGGCCGCGAAATCCCGGCAGAACGCCTCCAGGAGGACGGGGTCATCGAGGACCTGCCCGCCGATTTTCACGACCCGGATCATAGGCTCTCCAGCAGACGTTTCATGACGGTCTGGGCCGAAACGACCCGGTTCGCCGCCTCCGGAATCACCAGGGACCGCGGGCTCTCGATCACATCGTCCGACACGATCATGTTCCGCCGCACCGGCAGGCAGTGCAGGAAGAAGGCATTGTCGGTCAGGGCCATCTTTTCTTTCGTGACGGTCCAGCTGCGGTCGCGGCTGAGCACCTGACCGTACTGTTCATAGGAAGCCCAGTTCTTGGCATACACGAAATCGGCGCCGGCGAGAGCCTCGTCCTGGTCGTGCGTGACCCGGGCGTTCCCGACAAACTCCGGAGCAAGGTCGTATCCTTCGGGATTCGCGATAACGAAATCGTAGTCCGTCATGGACATCCCCTCGATGAACGAATTGGGGACGGCCTGCGGCAGGGCCTTCGGGTGCGGGGCCCAGGTCATCACCACCTTCGGGCGGGGCTTGGTCTTGTGTTCCTCGATCGTGATGATGTCGGCAAAGGTCTGCAGCGGATGGCGGGTTGCCGCCTCCATGCTGAAGACAGGTTTGCCGGAATACTGGATGAACTGATTCAGAATGACTTCGTTATAGTCGTCCTCCTTGGATTCGAAACGCGCGAAGGAACGCACGCCGATTATGTCGCAGTAGGAGCCCATCACGGGGATGGCTTCCAGCAGATGCTCGCTCTTGTCCCCGTCCATCACCACGCCGCGGCCGGTCTCCAGTTTCCAGGCGCCCTGGTTCACGTCCAGGACAATGGGATTCATTCCCAGGTTCAGGGCCGCTTTCTGGGTACTGAGCCGGGTACGCAGGCTGTTGTTGAAAAAGACGAGCAGGACCGTCTTGTTGCGGCCGAGCTGCTGGTCGGCAAAAGGGTCCGCCTTGACGGCGGCCGCTTCGGCAAGGGCCTCTGAGAGGTCGCCGAGCTGGAGGATGCTGGTAAAATGCTTCATCGTGTCAATTCTTTCCAAGCTTCAACAAACTGCCGGGCCCCTTCCTCGGGAAGATTCAGGGCCGGAAGCAACCGGATGACCCGTTCCCCGGAGGCTCCGGTGAAAATGTGTTTTTCCCGCAGGAGCCGGTCGCGCAGGCCCACGAATTCCGGCTTGATCTCCAGGCCGATCATCAGGCCTTTCCCCCGGTATTCCACCAGGGCGAGGTCGCCCTTCAGTTGTGCCTCGAACCAAGCGCCGAGTTGCCCAGCCTTGGACACAAGACCCTCCTGTTCAATCACTTCCAAGACGGCGATTGCAGCTGCACAAGCAATGTGGTTGCCGCCGAAGGTCGTACCCAAGAGACCGTAAGAAGCCTGAATGTCCGGGCTGATGAGGACGGCGCCGATGGGAATCCCGCCGGCAAGTCCCTTCGCCATCGTCACCAGGTCGGCCTTTACACCGGCGTGCTGATGGGCGAAAAAACGCCCCGTCCGTCCGCATCCGGACTGGATCTCGTCCAGGACCAGCAAGGTCCCGGTGCGGTCGCAAAGGGAACGGAGTCCCTTCAAGAAAACGTCGGACGGCACCTGGATACCTGCCACGCCCTGGATTCCTTCGATGATGACGGCGGCATATTCTTCGGTCGACAAGGCCTTCTCCGCAGCCTCCAGATTCCCCAGAGGAACGAAATCCACATGGTCGGTCGCATTGAACGGTGCCCGGATCTTCGGATTGTCCGTCACGCTCACGGCCCCGGACGTCCGCCCGTGGAACGCTCCGCCGAAGGCCAGGACCTTGGACCGGCCGGTATGGAAGGACGCCAGTTTCAGGGCGTTCTCATTGGCTTCCGCCCCGCTGTTGCACAGGAACAGATGATACGGGTCATACCCGCTGATCCGGCCCAGCTTCTCCGCCAGGACATCCTGCAGTCCGTTCAGCACGGCATTGGAGTAGAATCCGAGTTTCCCGATCTGCTCCCGGACCGACGCCACGTAATGCGGATGGCAATGGCCGATGCTGATGACGGCATGCCCGCCATACAGGTCCAGGTATTCCTGTCCCGCCGCATCCCACAGCGTGGAACCCGCCCCTCTTACAGGTTCGATGTTCCACCTTTTATATACATTGAATAAGTCCATTTTCTTCTCATTAGGAGGTATGGGGTTGACCCTCCGGAACTTGTGGCCACCCTCGGCCGCATAAGAGGGAGGGGCCCGAAGACGGCGCAAGCCGGCTTTGGGAGGGGTCGCGTAGCGACAGTTCCGGAGGGTCACCCCATACCTCCGGAATCACCGGATTAAAATACCGAAGCTTTCAGGCGGAGGCCGGCGGTTTCGGGCAGACCGAACACGAGGTTCATGTTCTGCACGGCCTGGCCGGAAGCGCCTTTGAGCAGGTTGTCGATGACGGAGGTGATGACGAGCTGTCCTTCGTGGAGCTCCAGTGAAATCAGGCACTTGTTGGTGTTGACCACCTGCTTGAGGTCCACGGGACCGGAAAGGACCCAGGTGAAGGGCGCATCGGCATAGAAGGACCGGTAAAGCGCCGTCACTTCCTCCAGGGATAGGGAACAGGCTATTTCCGCGACGGCGAAAATGCCGCGTGCGAAGTCGCCCCGGACCGGGATGAAATGGAGGTTGTCCCCCACGCCCAGGTTCCGGCGGATTTCTAGGAGATGCTGATGGGTCAATACCTTATACGTGGACAGGTTTCCGTTCCGCCAACTGAAATGCGTGGTGGGAGAAGGCTTCACGCCCGCACCGGTGGATCCGGTGACCGCCTGCACGTGGATGTCACCTCCGAGAAGGCCAGCCTTGGCCAGAGGCAGAAGCGCAAGCTGGATGGCCGTCGCGAAGCAGCCCGGATTGGCCACCTTGTCCGTCCCGGCGATCCGGTCCCGGTTCAGTTCGGGAAGGCCGTAGACATACCCCTCCGACTCATCCCGGAAATCCTGGGCCAAGTCGATGATTTTCAGTCCCGGAGGGCAGGGATGTTCCTCCCAGAAGGCCCGGCTTTTCCCGTGGGCCGAACAGAGGAACAGGACATCAATCCCGTCCAGGTCGACGGCATCGGTAAAGACCAGGTCCGTATCACCCACGAGACCGGGATGATGGTCGGCCACCGCCTTCCCCGCCTGGCTCTCCGAATGGATCCAGGCGACCTCCGCCGCAGGATGGTTCACCAGCAGGCGGACCAGTTCGCCGGCGGTGTAGCCGGCGCCACCTATAATACCCGCGCGGATCATGCTTCGTCAGGATGATGGATCGTCAGATGCTCTTTGGGATCGTACAGGAGGCCCGTGCAAAGACACATCTTGTAGTCCCTGTCCTTGAGGATGTCGAAATGGCGGCACCCTTCGCAGCCCTTCCAGAATTCAGGGTCGTCGGTCAGCTCTCCGAAGGGAACGGGACGGAAACCGAACTCGTAGTTCATCTTCATCACCGCCGCTCCGGTAGTGATGGAGAAGATCTTTGCATCGGGGAACAGCTTCCGGGAGAGGATGAAGGTCTGCTCCTTGATCTTCTTCGCAATCCCCATTCCACGGAACTTGTGGGCGACGATCAGGCCGGAATTGGCGACGAAACTTTTCCCGCCCCACGATTCAATATAGGAGAAACCGGCGAACTCTCCGTCTTCCGTAAGGGCGATGACGGCCTTGCCGGCACGGATCTTCTCATTGATATATTCCGGGGAACGGTTGGCGATGCCGGTCTTGCGCTCCAGCGAAGAGATATAGATTTCCTGGCAGATTGCAGGGGCATAGGCGGTGTGGCACTTCTGGGCCACCATCACTTGGACTTCCATAGGGTTCATGCTTCTATCTGCGGCAAAAATAATTAAAAAAATTTTTATTATGCAAACTTTTTCAATAAAAATGCATATCTTTGCAGAAAACAGGATATTTATACGAGAAATATGCAGAATAGCACCAAGATTCGACAGCAGGCCATCCTGGATATCATCCAGGCCGGCTCCGTCTTCAGCCAGGAAGAACTTTCCCTCCGTCTCAAGGACGCCGGCATCTCCTCCACCCAGGCCACCCTTTCCCGCGACCTGAAAGCCCTGAGGATTTCCAAAGTCCCCGGCGAGGGCTATGTCACGCCCGCCTCGCGGAAAACGATGGCGGCCGACCTGTCGTCCGGCATCGTCCGGATCCAGTTCTCCGGCCAGCTCGGCGTGATCAAGACCCTTCCCGGCATGGCGAACGCCGTCGCCATCCTGATCGACCACCAGGTCCTTTTCCCGGTTATCGGCACCATCGCCGGGGATGACACCATCCTCCTCATCCTCCGCGCCGGTTCTTCGGCCGACGATGCGCTCGATGCCCTTGTTCCCCTTTTCCCCGAAATCAAAAACCGTCTCGTGATATGAAAATCGTCGTCGCCTACAGCGGAGGCCTGGACACCTCCTATACCGTGATGTACCTGGCCAACCAAGGCCATGAAGTCCATGCCGCCTCGGCGGATACCGGCGGATTCTCCCCCGCCCAGCTCAAGAAGAATGAGGAGAACGCCTACAAGCTGGGCGCCAAGGTCTTCGTCAACCTGGACGTCAAGGAAGAATACTACGCGAAGAGCCTTAAATATATGGTATACGGGAATGTTCTCCGGGGCGGGACCTATCCCATCTCCGTCTCTTCCGAACGCATCTTCCAGGCCATCGCCATCGCCCGTTATGCAAAGGAAATCGGGGCCGACGCCATCGCCCACGGCTCCACCGGCGCAGGAAACGACCAGGTCCGGTTCGACATGACCTTCCAGGTGATGTGTCCGGAAATGCAGATCATCACCCTCACCCGCGACAAGGCCCTCACCCGCCAGGAGGAGGTGGACTACCTCAACGCACACGGCTTCCCGGCCGATTTCGCCAAACTCAAGTATTCCTATAACGTAGGTCTCTGGGGCACGTCCATCTGCGGCGGCGAGCTGCTGGATTCCGCGCAGGGGCTGCCCGAATCGGCCTACCTGAAGCCGGTCACGAAGTCCGGGGAGAAGACCGTGAAGATCGGATTCGAGAAAGGCCAGGTCGTGTCCATCGACGGCGTCACCTTTGACTCCCCTGTCGCCGCCATCCAGGCCCTGGAGGCCTCTGTCGAAGGGTATGGCCTCGGCCGCGACATCCACGTGGGAGACACCATCATCGGCATCAAGGGCCGGGTGGGCTTCGAAGCCGCCGCGCCGATGCTCATCATCGCGGCACACAAGTACCTCGAGAAATACACCCTGTCCAAGTGGCAACAGTACTGGAAGGACCAGGTGGGCACCTGGTACGGGATGTTCCTGCATGAAAGCCAGTATCTGGAGCCCGTGATGCGCGACATCGAAGCGATGCTCGAGTCCAGTCAGCGGAACGTGACGGGAACGGTCATTGTCAATTACGGACCCAAGCAGTTCGAGACCGTGGGCGTGGAAAGCGCCAACGACCTGGTGAAGACCAAGTTCGGCGAATACGGCGAAATGCAGAAAGGCTGGACGGCGGAGGACGCGAAGGGCTTCATCAAGGTCCTGTCCACCCCGCTAAGGGTCTACTACAACCGGCACGAAGACGAGCTCCTATGATTTCCCTGCTCCAACAGCTCATTTCCATCCCTTCCCTCAGCCGGGACGAAAAGGCGGTCGCCGACTTCCTGGAGTCGTGGCTGTTCCGCCACGGAATGGCCCCGCACCGCTGCGGCAACAACCTCTGGTGCAGCCACGGGGAGGGGCCGGTCGTGCTTCTGGACGCCCACATCGACACGGTCAAACCGGTTGCCGGATGGACCCGCGATCCCTTTACGCCTACCTTGGAAGACGGACGGTTGTACGGGCTGGGGAGCAATGACGACGGTGCTTCCGTCGTCGCCATCATCGAAGCCTTTCGGCAGTTGACGGCACACTCACAGCCCTACAGGCTGGTTTTGTCCCTATCCGCGGAAGAGGAAACCAGCGGACGGAACGGGCTGGAGATAACACTCCCGGAGATCGAGGCCGCGTGCGGCCCCATCGCATGCGGCGTGTTCGGAGAGCCGACTTCCTTGGAAATGGTCGTTGCGGAAAAGGGACTGATGGTATTGGACTGCACCGTGACAGGACAGGCCGGTCACGCGGCGCGGGACACGGGTGTCAATGCCATCTACAAGGCTCTTCCCGCCATCGAATGGTTCCGGAACAAGCGGTTCGGCAAGGTCTCCGGCCTGCTGGGACCCGTCAAGATGACGGTGACGCAGATCCAGGCCGGGACACAGCATAATGTCATCCCCGACCAGTGCTCCTTTGTGGTGGACATCCGTTCCAACGGGCTCTATACCAATGAGGAATTACTCGCCCTGATCCAGGAGGAAGCACCTTGTTCCGTCGCAGCCCGTTCCACCCGGCTGCACGGCTCATCCATTGCGGCGGACCACCCGCTGGTGCGGCGGGGGCTTTCCCTCGGCCTCCCGGCCGTCAGCTCGCCCACCCTCTCGAACCAGGCGCTCTGCCGCTTTCCTTCCATCAAGATTGGCCCGGGCGACTCTCCCCGCTCCCATACGGCGGACGAATACGTGCTGGCCGGTGACATCGGCAAGGCGGTGGACACGTATGTAGCATTATTAGATGGTTTACAGGTATGAAGATTTGGTCGAAAGGATTCGATAACGCGCCGGAAATCGACGCTTTCACGGTCGGGAAAGACCGGGAACTGGACCTGATGCTGGCCCCGTGGGACATCCTCGGGACCATGGCGCATGTCACGATGCTGTCGGAGGTGGGCCTCCTGGAGAAAGACGAGCTCGCCATCCTCCTGCCGGAACTGAAAAAACTGCACCGGGAGGCCGTGGAAGGCCGGTTCACCATCGAAGGGGAAGATGTCCATTCGGAGGTGGAAGCCCGCCTGACGGCTGCGCTCGGAGACGTGGGCAAGAAGGTCCATACCGGGCGGTCACGCAACGACCAGGTAGCCGTGGACATCAAGCTGTTCACACGGGCCCGGATTGAAAAGACCGTGGGCAAGGTCGCCGCGCTCTTCGACCTCCTGCAGGAAAAGTCCGAGACGATGAAGGACATCTTGATGCCGGGCTATACGCACCTGCAGGTGGCGATGCCTTCTTCCTTCGGCCTTTGGCTGGGCGCTTACGCGGAAAGCCTCGCCGACGATCTCGTGATGCTCAAGGCGGCCTGGGACGTGATGGACGAGAATCCCCTCGGCAGCGCAGCGGGTTACGGATCCTCCGCCCCGCTGAACCGTGCCCGCACGACGGAACTGCTGGGATTCGGCGCGCTGGACTACAACAGCATCTACGCACAGATGTCCCGGGGAAGGGGCGAGCGGATGGTCTCCTGGGCATACAGTGCCGTTGCCGAGACCATCGGGCGCCTCGCTTACGACGGCTGTCTCTTCACCAGCCAGAATTTCGGCTTCCTCCACCTGCCGGACGCCTTCACGACCGGCTCCAGCATCATGCCCCAGAAGAAGAATCCCGACGTCTTCGAACTGGTCCGGGGACATTGCAACCGCATCCAGGGCATTTCCGCGACCTTGAGACACATTACCGGCAATCTCCCGTCGGGCTATTTCCGCGACATGCAGCTTTTGAAGGAAGTGTACCTGCCCATGTTCGACGAACTGGACAGCTGCCTGGACATCCTCGCCTTCGCCCTCCCGGGCATCACCGTGACGGAAGGGCTGATGGACAAGCCCTTGTACGCACAGGCCTTCTGCGTGGAAGAAGTGAACCGCCTCGTGGAAGCCGGCGTTCCTTTCCGGGATGCCTACCGTCAGGTCGGCCTCTCGGTCCAGGCCGGCACCTTCCATTATGACGGGGAACTCCACCACACGCACGAGGGTTCCATCGGCAACCTGTGCACCGCCGAGGTCCGGGCGAAGTTCCAAGACCGGCTCGCCGCCTTCCCGTTTGACCGTGTCCGTGAAGCCGTTGAAAATCTCGTCAAGAATGCGTAATTTTGTGGAAACACAAAGAACGCATGGAAGACAAGAAACCTGTATCGCTCCCGGAAAACGCCCAGCGTGAGCTGAAGCCCGGCGAGACCTACAAACCCATCCTGGACCCGGCGAAGAAGTATGCCGAGGTCACGCCCTATTCCGTTTTCATCGGCATCCTGATGGTGGTGCTGTTCTCGGCCGCAGCGGCTTACCTGGGCCTCAAGGTGGGACAGGTGTTCGAGGCGGCCATCCCCATCGCCATCATCGCCGTCGGGCTCACCAGCGCCCTCAAGAAGAAGGACGGCCTGGCGCAGAACGTGATCATCCAGTCCATCGGCGGCTGCTCCGGCGCCGTGGTGGCGGGTGCCATCTTCACCCTTCCGGCCATCTACATCCTCGGCGTGGAGGTGAATTTCTGGCAGATGTTCCTCAGCTCCCTGCTGGGCGGTGTGCTGGGCATCCTGTTCCTGATTCCCTTCCGCAAGTATTTCGTAAAGGAGATGCACGGCAAGTATCCGTTCCCGGAGGCGACAGCGACGACGCAGGTCCTCGTGAGCGGTGAAAGCGGCGGTTCCTCGGCGAAAACCCTTGTTGCAGCCGGTCTCATCGGCGGTCTGTACGATTTCCTCGTAGCCACCTTCGGCACCTGGGCGGAGACCCTCTCCACCACCGTCATGGGATGGGGGGCGGCACTCGCCGACAAGGCCAAGGTCGTGTTGAAACTCAACACCGGCGCGGCCGTGCTAGGCCTCGGCTATATCATCGGCCTCAAATACGCTTTCATTATCTGCTGCGGCTCCTTGCTCGTTTGGCTGGTTATCATTCCGCTGATGAACCTCATCTGGGGCGGGAGCGTCATCGACCTGATGAACACGGGCGTGATGACCACCATCGGCGAAATGGCTCCGGAGCAGATTTTCAAGGACTATGCGCGGCATATCGGCATCGGCGGCATCGCGACGGCGGGCATCATCGGCATCATCAAGAGCTTCGGCGTCATCAAGAGCGCCGCGAGCCTGGCCGTCTCGGAATTCAAGCGCAAGCCGGGCGCCATGGCCGAAAAGGTCGAGCGCACGGATGAGGACCTTCCGATGAAGACCATCGTCTGGGGCGTAGTGATCGCCCTCCTCGCCATCTTCGCATACTTCGCCCTGGGCGGTGTGGTGAACAATATCTGGCAGGCCCTCGTTGGCCTTCTCATCGTCGCCATCGTGTCCTTCCTGTTCACGACGGTGGCGGCCAACGCCATTGCCATCGTAGGCACGAACCCGGTGAGCGGCATGACGCTGATGACGCTCATCATCGCGTCCCTGATCCTCGTGGCCGTGGGCCTGAAGGGCAATGCCGGCATGGCTGCCGCCCTCATCATCGGCGGCGTCGTATGCACGGCCCTGTCGGTCGCGGGGTCCTTCATTACCGACCTCAAGATCGGTTACTGGATCGGCTCCACACCCAAGAAACAGGAAGGCTGGAAGTTCCTCGGCGTCGCGGTCTCGGCCGTGACGGTGTGCGGTGTGATGCTGGTGCTGAACAAGACCTACGGCTTCACCGGCGACCAGGCCCTCGTGGCCCCGCAGGCCAACGCCATGGCAGCCGTGATCCTGCCGATGATGAACGGCGGCGGCGCCCCGTGGCTCCTGTACGGCATCGGCGCAGCCATCGCACTGATTCTCACTTTCTTCAAAGTTCCGGCCCTGCCGTTCGCCCTGGGTATGTTCATCCCCATCGACCTGAACCTCCCGCTGCTGGTGGGCGGTGCAATCTCCTGGTACGTGAGCACCCGCTCCAAGGATGCGGCAGTCAATGCGGCCCGTCAGGAAAAGGGCACCCTCATCGCCTCCGGCTTCATCGCCGGCGGCGCCCTCATGGGCGTGGTGAGCGCCATCCTGCGCTTTGCAAATGTCGATCTCTTCCTCACGGACTGGAACGCCCATTACGGCGAGGCCATCGCCATCGTCCCGTTCGTATTATTGATCGCTTATATGGTTTATTCTTCAATGAAAGTAAAGAAATAATAGATGGGGAGTTTGTATTATGGAAAAGATTCTTGACCGTTTTTTAAGGTATGTGTCGGTGGACACGCAGAGCAATGAGGATTCCGAGAGCCAGCCGTCCACGGCGAAGCAGTTGAATTTGCTGCGGATGCTGTGTGAGGAACTGAACGCGATGGGCGTGGAGGCCACGTTGGACGAGTATGGATATGTGATGGGAAGCATCCCTTCCAATCTGGACAAGGAGGTCCCGGCAATCGGTTTCATCGCCCACGTGGACACGTCACCGGATGCTTCGGGTGCGGACATCAAGCCGCAGATCGTGAAGGATTATGACGGCGGGGAGATTGCCCTCGCCGGCGTGCCCGGCCTGGCGCTGAAGCCTTCCGAATTCCCGGAAATGCTTCATTATGTGGGCCAGACGCTCATCACAACCGACGGAACGACGCTCCTCGGCGCCGACGACAAGGGCGGTGTCGCGGAGATTATGGACGCGGTCCAGTACATCATGGCCCATCCCGAGTTCAAACATGGCCCCATCAAGATCGGCTTCACGCCCGACGAGGAAATCGGCCGGGGCGTGGTGAAGTTCGACGTTCCCCGTTTCGGCGCGGACTATGCCTACACGATGGACGGCGGCGAAGTGGGCGAACTGGAGTTCGAGAACTTCAACGCCGCTTCCGCGAAGATCCACATCCAGGGCCGGAACGTGCACCCGGGCTATGCAAAGGGCAAGATGAAAAACGCCCTGCACATCGGTCAGGAGCTCTGCGCCCTGCTGCCCGTGGACCAGCGCCCGGAATACACCGAAGGCTACGAAGGGTTCTTCCACCTGATCGCCTTCAACGGCACGGTGGAGGAGGCCGATATCGCCTACATCATCCGCGACCACGACCGGGCCAAGTTCGAAGCCAAGAAGAAACTCATCACCGACTGCGTGGACTTTATCAATGTCAAATATGGGGAGGGAACGGCCGTCCTGAACTTGCGCGACCAGTACTACAACATGCGCGAGCAAGTCGAACCGCACTACTTTGTGGTGGAAAAAGCCGTCAAGTAGGAAAGAGTGT
>JAEEGI010014354.1_pt1 | contig 16670 bp, 18 predicted proteins | sample 8958751 | NCBI WGS metagenome assembly JAEEGI01 (sample SAMN16246545, study PRJNA631951) | gut metagenome | biome: gut microbiome; feature: rumen; material: KS-attached | host: Bos | place: Iran: Karaj | collected 2018-10
ATACTCTACGCAAATCCGCCACAAAGGTAAGCAATCTTTTTCATATTCTTCTATTACGGATTGCTTTAATGTGTTTGTGATGCATCTTTCCTTGAATTTTTCCAGACCATCCATGCCATATTTCTCATATCTGCCAAACAGAATATAAAGATAATGGTCACGGACATGAAAACGTTTCATCAACTCGCACATGCTAGCTCCTGACTCATGCAAGCGGATGATTTCTTTCTTTTCTTCTAAACTGTGATGTCTATACATAATGAACCCCAGAAGTATTCTGTCTAACTTCTGGGGTTCACTTCAAAATAGGCACATCCTCTTTATTTTAGCAGTTTGACAATTTGCTTATCGGTAGCGTCGGGCAAGAGTGCCTTGAAGTGAGAGACCATGCGTTCGAACGATTCCTGTGGCGTGCGCTTACATTGGCTGGCATCCCGCCCCAACAGCAACTCGGGAGTAGTGAGTAGCGACCAGCCCCAGCCGTATTCGTGGCCATGCTTGTCGTGAGGATACACAAAGTCCTCGGTGATGATACGACAGGCCATCTGCAGGCGGGTAACATAGTTGTCGAAGCGGCTGCGCATCTTCGGTCCCGTGAAGCCACAGGCGGCACGCAGTTCGCGGGTTATCATGCTGCCATGCTCCTGCAAGGTCAGCAGGATCGTGTCTTCGATGGAACCTGTTTCCAACCTTTTCTCCTGACTGCGACGGTAGTTGCAGAAGTCTGGCCACCACTCGCGACTGATGAAGCCGGCCTTGCCTGCGAAGAACTTGCCGTAGACGCAGTTGCCCTCCTGCACAATAGGGCCTTTCCACTTCCAGAGCGGCCAGTCCCAACCGTCGTCGAATACCACGTAGCGGCAGTCCTCGTCCACCACGTCCTCAGCCGAAAAGCCTCGTATGCCGCTGTCAAGCAGGGGCAGGAAACCGACTTGTTGTATAAACTCCATCAGTTCGGGGCAGGAGTGTATCTCCACCTGTGAGAAAATGCTGTTGTTCATGCCGCAAAAATAGCAATTATTTCCCAAACGGCAAAGGAAACGTCAACTTTTTTGTTTATTCAAATACATCTTTCACAGTACGTTTGGGTATGATTGCTTTTTGCGCCAACTTCGGGTACAAGCGCCAGTAGCAAATGCTTATGATGGCACACGTAACAGCCATATTTGAATAATGATGGTGGAGCAACTGGGTTTCAAGTTCATAAGCTTGGCCATTATCCCTTAGGACAATTTTGTTGAGCGTATAAGAACCGTCGTTGCCCCAAGTTCTGCCAATAACCAGCGTATATTGGTCGAAATCCACATCGGGCAATTCTTTTGTTCCCATGTAGGCTGTTTGGAATTCCTGTCTGCTGTTGATTGCCAGGCAGGTTTCGTCGTTCCATTCCCCTTGCTCGAAAAAGGTCTTGAGCTCATTCCCATAGGCGCCCCAACGAGGGCCATGTAGCTCATTTCCGAAGAAGACGGCTAACGGATCTGACTCATCTATCTCCTGTTGGGTATATCCTTCATAGATAACACCGCCACGCACATTGTTCACATCGTTTACCTCACTCTCATCATTGCTGCATCCTGTAACACATAGAAGCAGGAACGCACTCATAAATAATACCTGTTTTCTCATATTCGTTTCTGTTAACTTTCTATATTTACAATGCTACTCTGGCACCTATTATGAATACGCCTTGACAGCCATATCCGAGTTCTGAGTAAACGCGGATGGGTTCTATACCGAAGTCGAAGCCTATGGGGGTCAGCTGATAGGCTACTTTCCATTTAACCTCGTCATAAGATGCTTCCATCATTTTGTATTCAAATGTCGTATGCTGTCGCATCGCACCTAAAGCGACTCGTGAATAGAGCCTGAACTTACCCTTCAGAAACCAGTCGTACTTTACTGACGGAGCCAGGTAGAAGACCCTGCTCGATATGCCGCCACGATCCCGAATAAAACAGTCATAAGAATCCTCGACGGACGTTCGTATATCATCGCAACGGTGATAGCTACCTTCAGAACGTCCCCATCCCACGATGGCTCCAGCAGCCCAATGCCAGTCAAAGCGATAGTGATATTCTAAGTTGAAGGTAACGAAAGAATCGCCCAGCAGGCCGAAACATTCCCCTTGGTACTGCATGTCGTAGTAGTCTTTCACGTGGCGGACTTCCTTGTCTGCCATATTGGGACCAAATCCGAGTGTGCTGCTGAACTCATGGTGATGGAAACTTTGAGCATCCACCGCCAAAGTGAAAAAGCAGAATAACGCAAGGAGTACAAGTCTATACATGCCTATTGTTTTTAGTTTGTCTTCTCATATATAACCCGACACCATATAAAACCTTGCACCAAAGTGCAAGGATTTTAACATCTATTACATAAACAAGATGCTATTTAACGACTCTTTCGCTTTATCTTTTGACGCAAAGTAAATTCTACTTCACCACAACCTTCCGACCGTCGCGGACATACACACCCTTCCGAGGCTGCTGTGTCAACCGGCGGCCTTGCAGGTCGTAGGTAGGCTGCGCACTATTTTTGGAGGTCCCCCACCCGACGAAGGAAGAGGTTAAATCTGTTGGATTTGAAAGATTTCTCGCTGCGAGGTGACGAATCTCAGGAAAAATATGTATCTTTGCACGCGATAGCAATAAATATGCGAAAGAATATGGGATACAGTAATCATGACAAACTGGAGTGGACGCTCATCTTCGCCTCAGAATTCGGGCGGCGCTTCGGACTGACGCTCAAGCAGGCGTTCAACTACCTAAGTCGCTTTGGGGGCATCAGGTTCGTCGACGAGCACTACGACTACTGCCACACACAGTCATTCCAGTCGATGGTTAGCGACATTGCCGACTACTGCCACAGGAAAGGAGGAGCGCTGGTATGATTCTCTATCACGGCACCAATCAGGACTTTGCCAACATCGACCTCCGCAAGTCGAAACCAAACAAGGACTTCGGCCAGGGCTTCTACCTCAGTCGTGAGTATGCCCAAGCTATGGACATGGCTAAGATCAAGGTAGAACAGTTGGAGACGGGCGTTCCAACGGTGCAGACCTACGAAGTCGACGAGACCGCAATGGCAGACCTACGCGTACTCCGCTTCGATGACTACAGCGAGGAGTGGGCCAAGTTCATCTTATTGAATCGCAACAACGCCAGCGCGGAACCTGCCCACGACTACGACATCGTGATAGGTCCCATTGCCAACGATCGCGTGGGCGTGCAGCTCTGGAAGTACGAAACGCAGGCTATTGACCTGCCCACACTCGTGCATAATCTGAGGAACATGAAGGGCATCACCTTCCAGTATTACTTTGGCACCGAGCGTGCTATCAAAATCCTAAAGAGACTATGAGTACACAAGAACTGATGAAACTCGACATGGTGAAGAACCTCGCCCTACTACTGATGGACGACGACCCGCAGCTTACGATGGAGCAGGCACTCGCCACGGTAATCAACTCTGACACCTACCTGCGGCTGCAGCGTGATGCCACAGGCTTCTATTACCAGAGTCCCCGCTACGTCTATAGTTTCTTGAGAAGCGAACTGACGACGGGCAGCATAAAATAGCTCCCGACACATACAATCCCCCTGAATCATGGGGACTGGTTTGATTCAATGAATTTCTATTTCACCACCTTCCGACCGTCGCGGACATATACACCCTTCCGAGGCTTCGATAGCTGTAGGTTCTCCTGCAAACATTAGTTTGGAATTAGCATACCCGATACTGGAATCCTGATTTCGAAGAGTACTAAAAGGTTTTAAGTGACATAGGACAACCCCGAAAACGTGACAGATTCCCGATGGAATCAGCTTTTTTAGTAAAGCCTTTGCAGAATAAATATCTATTTCGATGCTCAAAAACGGGGGCTCTTGGAATAGAACGAAGAGGAAAGGCATGATGTTTAGAGATATTTTCCTTAATTCGCCGGAGATTTGGTTATATATTTTAAAAGTAGTACCTTTGCACCCAAAAACCGACACAGTTATGAGGAAATATATTGTTGCAGACAATCAGGAGTTGACGGGCTTTGCGATTCGCAGCCTGTTGAAGCGCGACGAGGACCAAGTGGTCTATCGTGCAGTGGATAAGGCTGGGCTGATCCAGTTGTTGAGGGAGCACGAAGATGCGGTGGTGATTCTCGACTATACGCTGTTTGACTTTGCCGACGAGGACCAGCTGCTGATTGTGGCCGAACGCTTTGGGCTGTCGGAGTGGATTCTCCTCAGCGACGAGCTGACACCGCAGTTCATACGCCGCGTGGTGTATTCGTCCCATCAGTTCAGCGTGGTGTTCAAGGACAGTCCTCTGAGCGAGATTCGTGAAGCCCTGCAGTCAGTAGGCCGCCACAACCGCTACCTCAGCCAGCGCGCCTTGGAAACCATCATCACCCAGCAGCAGGAAGAGGAGAAGCCCGATATACTGACAGCCACTGAGACCGAGATAGTGAAGGCCATAGCTCAGGGGAAGACCACAAAGGAGATAGCTGCCGAGCGGTTCTCGAGCGTCCATACAGTCACCACCCACCGCAAGAACATCTTCCGCAAACTGGGTATCAACACAGCGCACGAAGCGGTGAAGTACGCGCTCCGTGCGGGGTTGATAGATCCGTCAGAATTCTATATTTAGTCTTCCTTGACTATCGGGTAAAGCTCGATGAACTCGCCTTGATGGCTCTGGCCATCGTTGATGAGCTCAGCCATCTTCTGGCCTACGGTCTCGATGTCGTGGAAACCGGGAAGTGCCATATTGCCGTTCAGGTCGGTGGTGGTGGGACCCGGGTGTACGGAGAAGACCTCCAACGGCGTGTTGCTCTGTTGCAGTTCGATAGCCATCACCCCCATCATAGCATTCTGGGCGGCCTTGCTGGCTACGTAGGCTAACGGATGCCAGTAAGGACTGATTTCTGAGGGAACGGTCACGTTGACGATGCGTCCCTCGTTCTTTGTGAGCAGCGGCATCAGGGCCTTGGTCAGCGCGAAGGTGCCGATGAAGTTCACGTCGAGCGTCTCCTTGATGTCGCTGAGTTCTGTGTGCAGGCTGTCCACACTCATGTCGCCAGGGATGCCGGCATTGTTCACAAGCAGCGACAACTCAGGATACTTCTCACTGATCTCCTTCACGAGACCATCCGCGTAATCCGCGCCATCGGTGGTAGCCAGCTTGCGCAGTTCGATGTTCACCCAACCCAGCACGTCGACACCAGCCGTCTGCAGTTCATTGATAGCCTTCTCGGCACGCTGTGCGTCGCGTGCGCTGATAATCACCTGCCAGCCACTCTTTCCGAGGTGCTTGGCAATTCCAAATCCGATGCCTTTGTTGGCACCTGTTACTAAAACAATCTTTGCCATTTCTTGTTTAATTTTTGAATCGGTGTGCAAAGGTACTCATTTCTTTCATAATTCTTCCATCTTTCCGATACTTTTTCACAATATTTCGCCATTTTATTTTGCATTCTCGAATATTATCCTTACATTTGCAGCAAATATCAATAACTGAAACATAAAACTAAGAGACATGAAGAGAAGAACCTTGACTATTTTGGTATTCATTGCCTTTGTGCTGGCATCATGGGCACAGGGTGTGTCACCCCTCGACCAGCTCAAAGCCGACCCCCGGAAAGCCTACGGAACCGACTATCCTTATGAGTTCACAACCGAGAAACTGACCAAGGCTCCCAGCGGCTACAAGCCGTTCTACATCAGCCATTACGGCCGTCACGGCTCTCGCTACTACTGGAACGCCTTCCTCTATCGCGAAATGGACAGCCTGCTGACCATTGCCCACCGCAAGCATCAGCTCACGGCTGAGGGCGAGCTGTTCTACACGAAGTTCGAAGCCGCCAAGGACGAGTTGTCAACAGGCGTCAGCGAGTTGACCGATTTAGGGTGGGAGCAGCACCAGCGTATCGCCAGAACCATGTACAACAACTTCCCCGAAGTATTCAAGAAAGGTGGCAACGTGCTGGCCATTGCCTCGCTCAGCGGGCGCTGCGTCATCAGTATGGCAGGTTTCTGTCAGGAGCTGGTGCAGTGTAATCCCAAGATAGAGATTCGTGAGCAGTCGTCGCGCTTTACCCTCGACGGCGTAGTGCCTGACGACCGTCAGAACCCCGCCCGTCGCGAATTCCCCAGTCACAAGCCCCGCTACGAGAAGAACCGCGACCAGTTCAAGTACACCGACAACCTGCACGAAACAATCGTCAAGCGGGCCTTCACCAGCACCGAGGGACTGCCTGGCAGCATACACCATATTGGCGAGAACTTCATCAACCTCTACACCTCGCTGCCCAACATCGGCCACGAGGGCATGATGGGCAACCTCGTCACCGACAAGGATATAGCCGACCGATGGGAAAGCTCCAACCTGGGCTCCTACTCCTGGCTGTTTCCCCGCCAGTACATGACGATTCCCATCTTGCAGGACATCATCAAGAAAGCCGACGCTGTGCTCGACGGTAGTAGTGACCGCATTGCCGACCTGCGCTTTGGCCATGACGACCGTTTAGGACCGCTCCACATCCTCATGGGCATCAACGGAGCCGACCGCGACCCCGAGGATCCCTACGAGGTGAAGAACTGCTATCAGAACTGGAACACCTGCAAGGCCTGCAACATACAACTCATATTCTATCGCAGCAAGAAGGCCAGCAATGATGTGCTGGTGAAGTGCCTGCTCAACGGCCACGAAGCCAGTCTGCCCCTGCCTACGGACAACTATCCGTACTACAAATGGTCGGACTTCCGCCAGTTCTATACCGCCCGCTGCAACGCCAATAAATGACCCTCAAGCCCCGTCCGTTCCGAACGGATAATAGCATTCTCTACTTGATAATCATGCGGAGCATATTGCCGTCGATACTGATGTCACGGCAGTAATTGCGCAGGATGGTCAGGGCCAAGTCATCGTCGTCGGCCTGGAAGACATCGCTGTTGATGGCCTGCGGACAGTTGACGATGAACTGCAGCGTATCGTCCTGCTCCGTATAGGACAGCGTGAGGCGTGTACCGGGCTGGATAGCTTTTTCACCTGAGCCGAGGATGCTGAGCGATTCGTCTATAACGTGGAGCACGCCGTCGGTCTGCTGGCGCGACAGGTTGTATTGCTGACAGAACTGCTCCATCTGCGCCATCATGGCATACCAGTCGAATTGCTCGCTTTCGATGCTGAATGTCGTTTCGTGTATCTGCTGTATGAACTGGCGGGTGCGCTCGCGCTGCGGATGTTCGAAGAGTTGGTCGGGTGTGCCGTCCTCATAGACCACACCGTCGGCAAAGAACAGTACGCGGCTGCTCACCTGACGGGCGAAGCGCATCTCGTGGGTCACCACAATCATCGTCATACCCTCGCGTGCCAGCCGTGTCATCACGCCCAGCACCTCGCTCACCATCGTGGGGTCGAGGGCGGAGGTCGGTTCATCGAAGAGCAGTATCTCGGGCTCCATAGCCAGCGCACGTGCAATGGCTACGCGCTGCTTCTGTCCGCCGGACAGTTGGTCGGGTAGGGCATCAGCACGTTCGACCAGTCCCACCATCTTCAGCAGTTCGTAGGCTTTCTGCTCAGCTTCCTCACGGCTCTTGCCAAGCAGCTGCATGGGTGCCAGGCAGATGTTGTCGAGTACCGACATGCCGTTGAACAAGTTGAACGACTGGAACACCATGCCCATACGGCGACGCAGCATAGGTACGTCAGCGTCGGTAGACAGGATGTCTTGTCCGTTGATGAGGATGCTGCCGCCGGTGGGGTGCTCCAAGAGGTTCAGGCAGCGCAGGAAAGTGCTCTTGCCCGTGCCTGAGGGGCCGATGATGGAGATGACCTCGCCCTTGTGTATATCAACATTGATGTCGCGTAGTACGTGGAACGTGCCGAAACTTTTCTTCACGTGGGAGATATGAAGAATGGGACCGTCAGCGGTGAGCGGTGAGGGCTGAGAGGTGAGAGATGAGTGGGCAGGCGCGTTTTTCCGGCGGATGAAAAACCACCCGGTAAGACAAATCCCAACTCCTACGATGCTTAGCAATATCGGAATCCATGGCCCTTGATTGTCGTCATTCTCGGTAGTGGTCTGCTGCATTGGATTGGTGAGTATGGCGTTCTCGCCTTTTCGTGTAATCAGCACGATATGCGACTCTAAATAACCGTCAGAGAAGAGCACCTGCTTCTTTCGTTCCTCGGTGATGCTGACAGCCCCCAAGGCCAGGTCGGCCTTGTCTGTCTGCACAGCAGGAATCTGCGAGGCGAAGTCCATGATGAGGAACTCCAATTTCCAGTTGCGGCGGTTGGCCCACTCCGTCAGAATGTCTGGCTCTAAGCCCGACGGCTTTCCCGAACAGATGAAGTTTAATGGCGGCATGGCCGGGAAGGTGGCCACACGCAGGGTGCGCCCTGTACCATGCTGTTGGGGTACTGTCACGGCTGAGGGGTCGTCGGCTTTGCTCCAGCGGTCCATAATCTCCTGATAGGTGCCGTCGCTGCGAATGTCGGCCAGGAAGCGGTTGAAGTCCTGCTGCAATGCGGTATTGTCCAGTCGGAAGCAGGCACCAACTGGAATCGCTGCCAGCTCTGAGTTCACGGAGTCCACCTTGGCGGCCAACTCCTTATTGAATATCAGCGTCAGGCTTTCGCTGCCCGCCACATCCACCTTGCCGCTCTCTAAGGCTGTCAGCAGGTCGGTCGTGTTGGTCATGCGCAGAATGTTGGCATCGGGTGCCATGTCGGTGACGGCAAAATCCTGTATGCTACCGATAATGACACCGACACGCTTGCCGGCGAGGGCCTTGAAGACAGCGGGAACATCCGACGGAGCGCTCGGCCCTTGGGACGCTTTGTCCTGCGAAGAACCGTCGGCCACGGTTGCTGCAGAACAGCCATCCGCAAGCGTTGGCACGTAAGCCACCATGCCAAACAGCGTCAGCACTACTGCCGCAGCAATGGCTTTCATACGCTGGCGCTGCACCAGCGACATCAGCAGCACTCCGATGAGCCATGCCATGAAGAAATAGATGATGGCGGTCACAATGAGGGGGAAGAAGGCATCGAACGTTCGCGAGCGTATCAGGTCGGAAGCTCGAGTCATGTCGTTCACGGCAATGTAACCCACGATACTCGTACCCTTCAGCAGACTCACCACTTCGCCCTGATAGACGGGCATCACCGCCCTGATGACCTGTGGCAGCACTATCCGGAAGAACGTCTGCCGTTGTGTATAGCCTAAGGCCAGTCCCGCCTCGGTCTGGCCCCGGTCGATGCCCTGAATGGTAGTTCGCAGCATCTCACTGATGTAAGCCGCCGTGTTTAAGGAGAAGGTGACAATGGCAACCACAATGCCCGTAGCGTCCATCGGTGCCATCACCACATAGTACATCAGCATGAGCAGCACCAGTACGGGCGTGCCACGCATCAGGTCGATATACACCTTGGCCGTTTGCCGCAGCCATGCCCGGCGGTTCATACGCATCCAGCACACCACTCCGCCCAGTATCGTGCCTAAGACGGTGGCGCAGAGCGTAATAATGAGTGTCACCTGCAGACCATCGAGAATCATCTGGTAACGATCCTCGGCTATCAAGTTGTTTTTAAAACTTTCAACAATGCTGTCTATCATTTTATCTTAGCTTTATATTGTGATTTATCTGTAATACCGAAAACCTGTGCCAGTCTCGGGATGGTTAACAAAAAATGCTGCAATCTGTAGACTTGCAGCACTTCGCTTTTGAGCTTTGTACCCAGAGCCGGGGTCGAACCGGCACGGGTTGCCCCACTGGTGTTTGAGACCAGCGCGTCTACCGATTCCGCCATCTGGGCTCGAAAAGCGGTGCAAAGGTACTAAGAAAAAATGAAATGACAAAGAGTTTCAGCTAAAAATCTTAAAAATACTTGCAAATATCATATTTATTGCGTATCTTCGCCCCCAAAATAGAGGTTAACTCGTAAAATAAAATGATGGAAATATCAGAAAAACATTTTTGTCTCATTCTGGCCGGTGGTAAAGGAAGGCGTCTGTGGCCTTGCAGCCGTGAACAGAAACCTAAGCAGTTTATCGACTTCTTCGGAACGGGACGTACCCAGTTGCAGCAGGCTTACGACCGCATGGTGCGCATCGTTCCCCGCGAGAATATCTATGTCAGCACCCAGATGGAGTATTCACATTGGGTGACTGAGCAGTTGCCAGAATTACCTGCCGACAACGTGCTGGCCGAGCCGGTGGCACGTAATACGGCGCCGAGTGTGGCGTGGGCTGCCTATCGCATTTCCCATGTCTGTCCTGACGCCCAGGTTATCATACTGCCTTCAGACCAAGCCGTGTTTGGTGACGATGCTTTTGAGCGTAATGTCAAGGAGTGCTTCGATTTTGTGGAGCAGAACGACTGTCTGATAGCGATGGGTGTCAAGCCGACACGTCCCGAGCCGGGATATGGCTATATTCAGATGGGTGACGCGGCTGGGCCGGAGGACTTGTACAAAGTGCAGTCGTTCACGGAGAAGCCTGAGCGTGACTTCGCACGGCTGTTTGTCGAGAGTGGCGAGTTCCTGTGGAACACGGGCATCTTCATGTCCAACGTCAGGAATCTGGTGTTGTCCCTGCGCAAGATCCTGCCTGTGGTGTTGAGGCTTATCGACCAGGAAGGCATGACTATCAGTCTGGAGCAGGAGCGTGAGTTTGTCAGGGAAAACTTTTCGAAGTTCCCCAACCTCTCCATTGACAACGGCATTTTGGAGAAGTCACAGAACGTCTACGTCATGAAGTGCAGCTTCGGATGGGCCGACCTTGGCACGTGGCACTCTATCTATGAGGGTATGCAGAAGGGTGATGGCGACAATGTGGTGATTGACTCGGAGGTGATGCTCGAGGACTGTCGTGATAACATCATCAAGATGCCGAAGGGGCACTTGGCTGTCATCAATGGGCTGGAAGGCTATATCGTGGCAGAGTCGGGCGACGTGCTGCTCATCTGCAAGAAGGGCGACTCATCGGCACTCATCCGCAAGTATGTCAATGAGGTAAGGCTGAAATACAAAGAAGAGTTTGTATAAAAAGGAGAAAGTGAATAGTGAAAAGTGAATAATTTGCTGCCGCCATTCCTGCAACATAACCAGCGGAACGGCGGCAGCAAATTATTCACTTTTCACTATTCACTTCGAAAATTCTTTCAGAATTTTCGCTGCGATTTCCTTAAACTCCTCTTCCGTGAGCTGTAGCTTTTCACGGCGGAAGTCAACGTCGGCCTCGCTCTGCATGGGAATGAGGTGGATATGGGCGTGTGCCACTTCAAGGCCGAGCACCACCTGTGCCACTTTGCGGCAGGGGAATGCCTTCTTGATGGCTACGGCGACGCGCTTGGCAAACTGCTGGTAGCGGCCTATCTCGTCGTCGTCCATATCGAAAATGTAATCAACTTCGCGGCGGGGAATCACCAAGGTGTGACCTTTCACCAGCGGGTTAATGTCGAGGAATGCGTAGAACTCGTCGTTCTCAGCGCACTTGTAGCTGGGTATTTCGCCAGCAGCGATTTTTGAAAAGATATCCATCTTGTTATGTACTATTTAGTTATGTACAATGTACTATTTATCCTACGGTTATTTTGTCGATGCGTAGTTTAATGGTGCCACGCGGAATCTTGATTTCCACCTCGTCGCCTTCCTTGTGGTTCAGCAGGCCCTGGGCAATGGGGGTTGTGATGGAAATCTTGCCCTCACGCAGGTTAGCTTCGCTCTCGCTGACAATGGTGTAGGCCATCTTGGCCTTGTTGGCCAGGTTGGTCATCTCCACCTTCGACAGAATCTGTACGGCGTCAGTACTCAGCCGCGAGGTGTCCACAATTTTCGCTTCCGAGATGGCCAGTTTCAGCTGGTTGATCTTTGCTTCCAGATGACCCTGTGCCTCCTTGGCAGCATCGTACTCACTATTCTCACTCAGGTCGCCCTTGTCGCGTGCTTCCGCGATGGCGGCCGATGCTTTGGGGCGTTCTACGCTCTCCAAATACTTCAGTTCGGCTATCAATTTGTCATAGCCTTCTTGTGACATGTATGCCATAATATTTACTATTTTACTATTTACAATTTACTATTTTCCTATTTATTATTTTAGGTAGACAAAAACAAAGAATTCCGACGCGTTCGCTAATGCCGGAATCCTTGGACTATTATGTCTTGTTATCGTGGGCAAAGTTAGGGATATTTTTTTAATCTGCCAAATTTTCGGAAAGAAAAATGACTTTATCACCCTAAATTCGCCGATATTTGCTTATATAATGTAAGGTAATATACATTATTGTTGCCGACAACAAACCGGCAAACACGTCAATGACGTAGTGGGCACGGATGTAGACCGTAGCCAAACACATCAGCAGGAATAGCGTAAACACGAACCATATCAGCGGACGGCTCCTGGAACGCCATGCCAACAGCAGCAGGATGACGGTTACGCCGACGTGGCTGCTGGGGAAGGCTGCCGTAGGACGTTCGCCGGCGCTGTGGGCATTGACCATAATCTGGTAGAACCACCCGTCCTCGTAGCCTGGCATCTTCATCATTTCATCGTGGGTCAGGAAATAGTCGCCGACATTGGGAAACACGCCCTGACTGATGTTGTCAAGGCCGACAGCCAAGTAATAGTACTGCGGCCCCGTGACAGGCAGGGCGACGAAGATGACATAATAGACGAAGAACGACGTCAGAATGATGAACACCGTGCGGTGGAACTCCTCGTAGCGCCAGATGAAATAATAGACCACAACAATGCTGATGAGCAGGAAATAGGAAGAGTAGCCTAAGTACATCAGCTCGCTCCACACGGGATGAGTCCAATGATTGGCAAACTCCAAGGCGGGCTGGCAGCCGAAGATGGACTGTTCGAGGGCAGCAAAATGGTGGTCGAGGTTGGGGAAGATGCGGTTCAGCGAGAACGTGTCGGGATACCACCACGACAATAAGGCCAACTGCAGCGTCACGCGGCACAACATCGTGAAGCGGCAAGGTACTAGGCGGTAGACGCCCCATAGGGCCAGCGTTGACACCACCACCCGGAAGCGTCCCCACAGCATAGGCTCGGGGTCGGGCAGCTTGGTCCACGTAAACAGCATCAGCAGCAGGGTCAGCATCAGGTACCCCATGATGACCCATTCCACCTCCAACAACCCCCGTCGCGGCTTCTTCTCAATTCCAAACAGATATTTAAAGTACTTCACCTAATTTATTATTTGCATCGGACTTTCACGGACTTACTCTTTTTGTCCGTGTCCGTCCGTGTTTGTCCGTTGCTCCTTTTCACAGCCATCCGTTCTCCTTATACCATTTTATACTACGGCGGACACCCTCCTTCAGGTCTACTTCCGGCCGATAGCCCAACTCGTCGATGGCTGGCTGGATGTCACAGCGCCAGTTGCGCTGCTTCAGTATATTGTATTTGTCGTTGTTCAGCGCCGTCACCTTGCCCGTCAGGTGGCCGATGTGCTCACCGAAGAACGTGACGATGCGGAGCACCCAAACGGGAGCCGTAATGCGAATCCACCACGGGCGGCCCAGCTCCTCATGTATCAAGTCGCTAAACGTTGTGCTTTGGTACACCTGTCCGTCACTCAGGAAGTACTTGCGGCCAGTCTCTCCCTTTTCCAATGCCAAGAACACGGCCTGCACTACATCGGTGACATAGACGAACGTGATGTCCTGGCGCTTGAAGCCTACGGCAAAGTCGCTGTGTCCCTTGATGCTCTTGGCCATCATGAAGTAGTCCCGCTCACGAGGGCCATACACCCCCGTAGGCCGCAAGATGACGTAGGGGAAAGCTCCCCTCCCTGCAGGGGAGGGGTTGGGGGAGAGGCTGTCTAACCACCGTTCCGCCTCCAACTTGCTGCGCCCGTATTCCGTATTCGGCTGTGGCGTGTCCGTCTCACGTATCTCCTCGTAAGGCTGTTGTTCGCGGATGGCTCCGAAGACGCTGAGCGAACTGATATACACAAACCGCTGCAGCGGCATCTGCAGTTCCAGCAGGGCGTTCACCAGGTTCTTGGTCCCCTCGGTATTGATGCGGCGGAAGTCGGCTTTGTTCAGACATTTCGTTACGCCGGCAGCATGTACCACATAGTCAAACTCATGGCCGCGCAGCTGTTCCACCAATTCTTCCTCCGACGAGAGGTTCAACTCAATGAAGTGGATGCGTTCGTCCGTCAGGTAAGCTTTCGAGCTGCTCCGCCTGACGACGGCCCACGTCTCCATCCCCCGTCGCAACGCTTCTTCCACTATGAACGAGCCGATAAATCCGCTGGCTCCAGTAATAAGTATCTTCATCTTTCTTCCTTTTTGGCTGCAAAGGTACAAAAATAAACTGACTATCCCTACAAATCCCCCCATGTTTTTGATTCTTCGCTTGATTTCCTGCCTCACGCAGTCAGGAGCCAGCACTTCAATCACACGGGGACATGTCCCCGTGTGAGCAACGTTTTGAAGGGTGACACACGCTGACACAACGCTGTCACGTGCTCACACGGGGACTGTCCCCGTGTGATGTAATGTCACAAGCATATTTTGCCCTCATGTGTTCCAAATGGCAGACGCAATCGCTTATTTCCTTCAGCCTACCGTTTATCAATTCAATATTGAAGCCCTTGTTGTCTTCTTTCAGCCCAAGTTTCTTACTAATGTACTCCTCAACGTAACGATTTCCATTCATGTCTTTCTCTTTCTTAGCGTTCTCAATGCCATCATACAGCTCGTGCACATCATCAACCACGCATGCCTTTGCCCGATTGATAACAGTAGTTTCCTCTATTGGTGCCCCCATCGTCCAATACTTGTAGTCGTCAATATAAAGGTAGGGATTGTTGTACTTGCCCCAACGCTCCTTCACGCCAAAGCCTCGCTGCATATCCACGAAGTACACAAACTCCTCGTCAGTCAGAGGGCACTTATCTCTCACGATATACTCATGGGGCGCAAATGGCATCGTCTTGGCGAACTTCCATTCACAGCGAGCAATCATCTCGCGCAGCTTGTCGTAGTTCAATTCGTTATTCATTGGACTCTAATTATCTGATGAAATGATATTTATAGTTTCTTTTTAATAACCCATATTAAAAAAGGCCTTCTTCTATATCACTCGCAAATCCTAATCGTCGGATTTCAGACAGCTTGTGATATGCTTTTAGCCACTTATTGATATCTTCTAATTCTTCCATCTTTATTTCTTTATACTTATATATAATGTTTAAACGATCACTAAGAACATCTATCATAAAATTACATGCCAGTTTATTTTTGGATATTTTTTCTATATAGGTCTCATAAGACCTGTTTTTGATGAAAAGAATATGAATGGCCTCTAATACATAAGATGGTAATTCCTTTTCTCGAAGTAGGCCTTCTGTAATCATACCATCTTCAAGAAGTTTGAGTAGCATCAAAAGTATTCTGGGCTGAGACAAAGTATTTATTTGCGATGCTTTTATAACTTGCTCAATATAGGGTTTGTCTGATTTGTCTTTGACTCCTTTACACGTTTCTGTGATAATACGCAGCACTTTCTCTACGTAATCGCTATCATTTATAAAGTTATAATGATACTCAAACTTTACTTCTTTAGCATTTCCATATTTCTTTTCAATTATTTCCCCCGCCTTTACTTTTGCAGTCTCTATATCGTCACAAATTATATCAATATCACAGCGATAATTATGAGCTTTAATTTTTCCTTCATCAGATAGACCTATATATACACATTCTTCTTGGGGAAGAAAGAAATCAAAATCATAATTTTGTTTTGCTGACCAATGATCAAATATGCCAGAATTCTTTTCTAGGAAATCATGCCAAAGGCTGTCAATCTTAGTCGATTGTTCTTTCGTTATGAATCTTCCATAATCTATTATGCTCCATTCAATATCAGGTATGGACTCCTTGAGTATCTCTACTGATAATATTGGATGATAATCAGGATGGATAATACAGTCTGGAATAAGATCAAGATCATTTATTATTCTTCCATCTTTAAACTGTTCTTCGTACTCATAATAATCAGAAGCCAGAAATCCACTGCAGTATATTCCACAATGCTTTCCACCATAGCAAAAGATGAAGAAACGATCACCAGCTTCAACTCTTTGAGATGAATTGACAAATAATTTGTAATCATTGAAGTAAAGTTCAGAATACGAACTATTACTCCTATTTGCTTCCTCAATCTCTGCAATGTTACCTTTGAAGATTTCATTGTCAAAATTAGAATTCATTTGATCCCAAAACAAGATAATTGTATTCATAATTGCATAATTTGATTAATAATCTCTCTTTTAGGATGCAAAGATAGCCCCACATTGTTTCAAATCGTGGAACAATCTCTGGCTTTTTTCACTTTTTGTATCGTTCAATGGCGTTTTTGTGCCATTCAACGATTTCATCAGCCAGAGATTGTGGCTCCATGATCTCTATCCATTGGCCACGAGACATGAGTTGAGCTTTGAAATCGGCAGTGGGTTTTAGATTCATTTCGAAGTCGGAAAATTCTTTAGTAGTGTTGATTTCACGTTGGCTATGATGCAGAGGTAAGTCACGCAGATAATAAGGTTCATAGCCGTATGCTCTCAAAACAATGCGCTGGCTTTCTATCTTGTCATCTACTACAATGCCATAACTGTCATTGAAGAAATCTACAGCCTCAAAGTCCT